>Ga0304729_1001408_pt1 | contig 15941 bp, 9 predicted proteins | sample C_131016_MF_Meta_FD_190475 | JGI IMG/M metagenome (GOLD analysis project Ga0304729, IMG submission 190475) | Freshwater microbial communities from Lake Croche, Canada to study carbon cycling - C_131016_MF_MetaG (v2) (version 2) | ecosystem: Environmental > Aquatic > Freshwater > Lake | place... | reverse complement strand
CTCCTGTAGCACCCGTTGGACCTGTTACAGTGGATGCTGCACCTGTTGGACCTGTAGCACCCGTTGGACCTGTTACAGTGGATGCTGCACCTGTAGCACCCGTTGGACCTGTTACAGTGGATGCTGCACCTGTAGCACCCGTTGGACCTGTTACAGTGGATGCTGCTCCTGTAGCACCCGTTGCACCTGTAGCACCTGTAGATCCTGTAGAACCAAAGGTTCCAGTTACACCTGCTCCATTTGTCGTAATAAGATTTCCAGATGCATCTGATACAATCTTAGCAGTTCCAATATTAATAGTACTTATTAAAATTGTATTCCCTACTATACTACTTACATTTAACGAGCTAACATAGTTTTGACCTGTTGTAAGTGTACTTACTCGAATTGTATTTCCTACTATGCTGCTCACGTTTAACGAGCTAACATAGTCTTGACCTGTTGTAAGTGTACTTACTTGAAGTGTGTTTCCTACAATACTACTCACGTTTAACGAGCTAACATAGTTTTGCCCTGTTGTAAGTGTACTTACTCGAATTGTATTTCCTACTATGCTGCTCACGTTTAACGAGCTAACATAGTCTTGACCTGTTGTAAGTGTACTTACTTGAAGTGTGTTTCCTACAATACTACTCACGTTTAACGAGCTAACATAGTCTTGAACTGTTGTAAGTGTACTTACTCGAATTGTATTTCCTACTATGCTACTTACGTTTAACGAGCTAATATAGTCTTGAACTGTTGTAAGTGTAGTCCCTACTATACTACTCACATTCAAAGAACTACTATTAGCTTGGCCTGTTGTAAGTGTACTTACTTGAAGTGTATTTCCTACAATACTACTCACGTTTAACGAGCTAACATAGTCTTGAACTGTTGTAAGTGTACTTACTCGAATTGTATTTCCTACTATGCTGCTCACGTTTAACGAGCTAATATAGTCTTGAACTGTTGTAAGTGTACTTACTCGAAGTGTGTTTCCTATAATTGAACTCATACTAATTTGCGGAGTACTTACCGTATTTGCATATAGATTGTATGTTTGCATTGTTCGTGAATTTGCAATATATTGCATATCAGATGTTCCTGATGGTGTATTTGCATTATTATACAATAATTGTGCATTGGATCCAGCAGATCCAATATTATTCATATAACTTGTTATAAGATAAGGAGATGTTGGCATTGTAGATGCAGTATATGGACCTGCTACACATGCATTGTAAAATAGAGAGGTAGACACTGTACCAGAACTTATATCAACAATAGGACCTGTTGTATAAGGAGCTGATGCAAATGACCGTACATTAAATGTGCAATCTATAATCAATGTAATAGCACCCGTTGCATCCATAACAATAGCAGGAGGAGATGCACTTCCTACACCTGCTGGTGTCAAGAAACTAGTCGTTCCAATTGTATGCGTAATAGGAGATGGAGGAGCAGAGGCTAAATAGAGTAGAGGAGCTGTAGGAGTTGTTTCATTGTTGGTTAAGTTGGCACTTGTCATAGAAAGAGTAGCCGTTCCTGATGTGCGTATAATTGCATAAGTTGGATTAACACTTTGTAACTGACAGGAAGCAATTTGTAAAAAGATATTCAATCCAACATCAATTAAATAGGATGAAAAGGTTTGAGATAAAATATTCATTTGAGAAAAATTTATTCGAATAAAGAAATCACAATAAGTTGCTCCACTGGATGAAATAATAGATTGTGCAGTGGTATTCGAACCACCATCCAAAAAATAACACTGTGTAAAACATAATTGCCCTTTTGCAGTTGCATTGGCCGTACTTACAGAAAATCCAATATTTCCTGCTCCATTCGGTACCTGAAATCCAAATCCTGTAAATTCAACATTATTTACACTTCTACTCACACTACTCGCCGTAACTATATGTGTTCCAATAATACGAGTACCATACGTTGTCGATGAACTATTAAATGCTGTAAACCCAATATTTTTTGTATCAATTGTTAAATTCTCTGTATATACTCCATCAAATACAATAATTGTATAGGCAGCAGAGTTTCCCGTGGCACCTGAACTAGGAACCTGATTAATTGCATGTTGGAGGGTTAAAAATGGAGAACCAATTGAACCATTGTTACTGTTATTTCCATTTTTAGCTACATAAAAGGTATTACTTGCTAAAAAACTAGGACCTGTTGGACCTGTAGATCCTGTTGCACCTATAGATCCTGTTGCACCCGTTGGACCTGTAGATCCTGTTGCACCTATAGATCCTGTTGGACCTGAAGATCCTGTAGAACCCGCCACTGCAATACTTCCACCTGATATATTTAATGGAACCCCATTCAATAAAAGAACAGATGTAGATACAATATTTGCTGTCATAATAACCGTAGGATTTGTAGAAATACTACTCATTTGTAAAAAAGGAATCTCTTTTGTAACATTGTTCTCTTGAATAATATAACTATATTGAGCTGTATTGGTGGAATATTCAAAATTATTAATGTGAAGACCATATGCATTGGAAGTGGCAGTATAGATTTCTGTTAATGTTATAGTAGAGGTTAAGGTTGAAAAGGGAGTAAACTCATCGGGAGCTCCCATACGAAGTTGATATTTTATAGCTTCAAGAGGATTTGTATCGGCAGTTTCTAATCTTGATTTAGTAAAGGTTAGGCGATTGGGAGGTTTGGTCGCCATCTACTTATAGTAAAGATAAAGGGTAAACTGTAAAGTATTTTATCCTCTTCTTGTGTAGAATTATGGCCAGTACACCTGCTACCTCTCTAACATTAGTCAGTAGTGGATTAGCTGAGAGTCGGTTGCAACCACCGGTAGGACGTCCTGAAATATCTCAATTTGTTACAGTGGTTCGAAAGACTACACGGTGGGCCGCTCAACACCGTCGAATCAACTTTGATGGTGCCCCCACCTTCGGTACTAAAGTTTCTTTAACTATTCCACGCATTGCTGAACTAGTAGGAGATTTAACATTAGTTGTGACTCTTCCCGATCTGCTAACACCTCAACTTGCCGCTATAAAAGCAGCAGGAGGAACCAGTCTTACCGATCTAAGTGGTTTCTTAGGACCCCTCTTCGGTTGGACTAATTGTATCGGTCATGCTATGATTAATATGATTGAATTGGAAATTGGAGGAGCTATCGTGGATCGAATCGATGGACGATTGTTAGAGGTGTTGGATGAACTCTACGAGCCGTTAGAAGTTCTTGCTGCAAAAAATAAAATGATTCAACGAAATCCAACCAATTACAGCCCTCTAACATCGGTAGGTCCTATTGGGGGTCAGATTGTCTATGTTCCTCTCCCCTTTTGGTTCTGTTCAGGATCCTTAGCCAACTATCTCCCCCTCGATGCCATCTCCGCTGAATCGGTACGAGTTCACGTAACCTTCAATCCTCTCAACACTCTTACCTATACCGATGCTAGAGTGGATACAGAGACACAAAGTGTATATACTCCTGTCACCTTTCCAGGATCGATGTTAATGGCCGTGGGATCCTCCTTCTGGAGATCCAATTCAGCCTCCACTCAACTCGTCTACGGTCTGAACCGTTCGATCCCTCCTTTGGGAATTTCTGGTGAACTTATTCCAGATCTCACTATGCCTTCTATGATTTTAGGAGATACCTACATTCTGGCAGAATATGTTAGCGTGGAAGAACCTGAAGCTATCGCTCTCCGATCCTCTGAACTTACTTATTTTGTAGAACAACATAATGCCGTTCCTGTGTTGGCATCAGAACGAGCCACCGAGATGCACATTCCGTTAGAGTTGCGGAATCCCACTAAAGAAATCTTTTGGGTCCTTCAACGTCCTGAAGCCATGGATTACAACGCGTGGTTTTTATTTACAAGAGATCTGGCCGCTCCCAACCAACCAGAACCCTGGTGGCCTGATGCTCAATTATCCCTCACTCAAGAAAATGATTGGTTAGTCCTACCTGCCTTTCGAAATGCTTTTTCAGAATCTCTTGCAGGAGCCACCCTTTTGTACAGCGGTGAAGAACGATTTGATCAAAATGGTGGATCCTTCTTTCGAACCTTAATTCCCACTCTTCACTATAAAAAAATACCAGTTCAAGATCGTTATATTTATGCATGGTCCTTTGGACTCCGTCCCTCCCTGCAAGGCGATGAAGAATCCTCCCTAGGAGAGGCCTACGCTCCAAGAGGCGCCGCCAACTGGGATAAAATCCCTAGAAAAGAACTTTACCTTCGTTTACAATCGGCCAGAGGAGGAGGAACCCCTCCTTCTGTCAATGCCTACGTGTGGACCACCACCTGGAACGTGATGAAGGTCTTTGGTGGTCGTGCAGGAATGTTGTTTGATTATTAATTTTTAAATGTTTTTGCAGATAAAAAAATTTTTTATCTACAAAAAGTCTTGAATCCTAGAAAAAAGTTTCTGGCAAAAGTTTCCAGATCCAAAAAAGGTTTTTAGAAAAGTCTTGGATCCTGAAAAAAAGTTTCTGGCAAAAGTTTCCAGATCCAAAAAAGGTTTTTAGAAAAGTCTTGGATCCTGAAAAAAAGTTTCTGGCAAAAGTTTCCAGATCCAAAAAAGGTTTTTCAAAATTTTTAAAAATCAAAAATTCATTTTTCAAAATTTCAAAAATTCTAAAAAATGTTTTTCTAAATTTCTAAACATTAAAAAAATATTTTTAGAAAAGTGTAGATCCTGAAAAGGAATTTAATAATGATTGAAATAATATACAGGAGCAGAAGATGCAACGGGTACAAGAACCATTGCATTTGCAGCAAACCAACCCATATGAACACCTTTTTTTATGAATGTTAGAAGGTGTTGCGTTGCATCAGCATCCACCACCCATCCTAGTTCATGAAACCGTCGAATCCAATCAATGCGAGGGCGGCAATTAATATGACCAGTTCCTCCTTGTCCAGGCAATGCTGCTGAGAAAATAAGTGTATCGCAACTCTTGGTAATATTTATTAAAACATGTTTCCACTGTGAATCATCAATATGTTCTAACACTTCTAAACAAATTCCAAGAGTATTTGATTTCTTTTCCAATGTAAGTGGAAGAGTAAGATCTGTTTCAATCACATCAGGGCAAAGAGCTGATGTGACAGCCTCCTTGGAGAATTCAAATCCTTTACTTTCAATCACTGGAAGTACTTTTTTAATTTCTCGTAAATACAATCCAGTAGAGCATCCAAAGTCGTAAAAGACAGATGGTTTAATATATTTTTGAATATAGTCGGCTACACGAATTGCTTGGGATAATTCGGACAATTCAATTGTTTTATGAAAAGATGAAGAATACATTATATAGTTATATGGTAGATTAGATTCTTAAAGTACCGTTAAAAACGGGATCGTAGTATTAAATTAAGCCGACTGTAATCGTTTCATACAATCCTCCGCCAAAGCCGATTGAATCCGTTCTCGTTCTTTCACATCTGTTTGCAACTCTAACAATCCTGTAAATCGATTATTTCCTCCTATATAATCATGAATTGATTTCTGTATGGGTTTATTTGTTTGGCTATCCCATAAAGAAATGTCTTTTCCACTGCACAAAAGAGGTAACCAAACATGAAGGCGATGTGTAATGACAGATTTTGCAAAGAATATATTATACATTCGTTGGATGGCATAGATAATCCAGTTTGGATCACGGTGAAAGTGTCCTGCCTGAGATAAACTACATCGAAGAGTTGTACCTTTCAATGAAATTGGCATATCAATATAAACAGTTGCATCTGAATAATCAAGTGTTTTTGAAAATCCTAACAAAGAATCTTGTAAATTTAGAATCATTGTCATACAACCGCTAAAATAAGCAGAAATACCAAAATTTTTCATCATTGTTTCTGTTTCTTTGTCACGACAACCAATAGGACTATGTAGTTTTAAATGTTCAATTGTAGTAGGAGTCAAAATTCCCTTATCTCGAACATGAATGCTTGTATAAATAGGATGAAGCCATGTTGGAGGAGGAAAATCATAATCACCAGCTTTGAAATAATCATACAACCACCAGCCATTGTAAAATGTTACTACCTTCTTACATCCACGCGGGTCGGATGCAGAAGGATTATCACGATAAATCCATATAATTGGATATCCATTCATTGTTTGTGTACAAATGCATTCTTGTAAGAAGTTATAAAAGGTTCCTACTCGTCCAAAATGATTCCACCACATGTAACAAGCTGCAGCAGTTTGGTACCAATCTCCCAAATTATTTTTATGATCTTTGTTAAATGTTATAAAAGTTAATAACCCAATACCATCCATTTTCTTTTCACGTAGAAAGAGATCAAATCTCTTTCTACGCGGAACAATATAAACAATCAATTCAAAGATGTATATAAAATGTCAATCCGTCTGCACATGCCAGGAGTTCCTCATACCATTACCCGGTTGGAGTATAGTCATTGTGCTTTTACAGGGAAGGTGCTGCGATTTGCTCCGATGATGCGGAGTCGTGGCTTTGAAGTCTACCATTACGGAGTGGAAGGATCTGAATCGGGGGCCAATGAACAAATTCAGCTAATGACAAAAGCCGAATGGACCGATCTTCGTGAACAAAGTTATAAATTTCTAAAACCTGATCTTTCCATCGAAGAGATTCGAAAGAAATTAGACGATCCCACTGAATTTGTTGGAGATTTAGCAAATTTTGATACGCCTCTCCATATTGAATTCAATAAACGACTTCGTGTTGAAGTGATGAAACATTATAGAAGTACTACTACCGATATCTTCTGTATTCCTATGTATCCTTATAAAGGAATTCAAGGGTTACCCCTTATAACAGTTGAATCAGGTATTGGATATAATAATTCTGCTTCGAGTTATAGAATTTTTGAAAGTTATGCTTGGTTGCATGGACATTTGGAACGAGGCTTTGGAAAGGATTATTGGTTTGTGGTTCCGAATTATTTTGATGTGAGCCATTGGATTTTTAATCCATCTCCCAAAGTGGATACGGTAGGATTTTTAGGAAGGATTTACGATGGAAAGGGATGTCATGAAATTGTTGAAATGGCTAGAAAGTTTCCCACCACACGATTTATTTTATGTGGGCAAGGAGATCCTACTCGATATTTAGTGGAACCGAATATCTTTTACAAACCTCCCATCCATGGAACCGAACGGTCCGATTATTTGGGATCGTTGGTGGCCTGTCTGGCTCCCACTGGATTTGTAGAACCCTTTTGCGGAGTGGCCACAGAAGCCCAATTATGCGGAACTCCTGTTATCACGAAAGATTATGGGGCTCAGACCGAAACGGTTGAGAATTTTAAAACCGGTCTTCGATGCCATACTTTAGCAGATTATTGTTATGGAATTCAGATGGCCCTCGATGGAAAGTTTGACCGCTCTTACATCCGTGATCGTGCCGTTAAACTCTATGATATGTTTAATGTTGCGAAGCAATATGAATATGTTTTTAAAACCATTATGGATGTTCACAATGGAAAGAATGGATGGTATTCTCCTGATACACATTTAAGGGCCTTGCGTGACTAAAATTGATAATTATTAAATTTATATAATATTATATAAATTCAATTTCATATGTCGATTTCTATTACATTCAGCAAAGAACACAATCGTGATCATTGGATAAAAACTGTAAAAGATGTAATAACGTTTTACAAGAATGATTTTAAAAAAACAAAACAATTCTTTGCAAAAGCAGCATTCAAAGAATTTGTCATAGAAACTAAGATAGGTTTTCTGAGAGAAGAAATTGAACATATGACAGATGAGATTAAAAAGGCAGTTGCTTTAGCTAATATTGATACAGATGCATTGACCTATTTCAGAATAGTTGAAATGCAAATTCATACATACATTACTACCATATCTAGAACCCCATATATTATGCTATCTGAAACAGAGCGTATTGCGGCTGAATCACGTATAATAGTTATATTAGATACAATTCTCTCAAGTGATCACCCGTTAAACATAAATAAATTACGTGAATTAATAAGTAAATCTTATACAAAAAATGAATTAATAGACTGTATATTTATGATGATTAATATGAGAAGGATCAAGAATCATAAAAAACTTATAGAACTGTTTACAAATGAATTAAAGGAAGAGATTATCCCACCTGCAGCACCTCCTGCAAAACGCGCAGCACCTTGAATTCGTCTGAAAGGACAAATTGTGATTGAAATTGGAGTTGATGATATTGATGATATTGATGATATTGATGATATTGATGATGATAAGACTATTCTTAACGAGGATGACTAGCCCCGTAAAGTGCTTAGCTCTTTTTGAATTCCTTGAATAGTGGAGCCTTGCTGTTCCACTACATCCATAAGTTTTTTAGTTGCACCGTAATGCATGGCATTGATTTGACTTGTTTCCATGGAATGAAAATCAGTATACCCATAACTAGATGTTAGAATGACGGAATTAGGAAATACTTGTTTAATTTCTTGAGCAATAAATCCTAATTGATGCTTTTCCATCATCTTACATGTACTTTGAATTGTAGAATTCCATTGAAAATATTTTAAATCGATTCCTTGCATGGTAGAATAACAAATAGAAGTATCTGCGCTGACTATGTTTTGTTTTGCACGTTGATCTGATGTTTGTGTAAGAGCCACACATCGAATATTACCAGCCACATCCAATGCAACTGTAGGAGCATTGCAGTTAATACCGACTCTTCCATTTTGTGATCCAATTGCCATCGACGTATTCCACGCATTGCTTCGAATATTGCTTGTATAATTTCCAAATGAAAAATAACGTTGCGCTCCAGAATCCGAATTACCCACAAATCGCATAGCAAGAGTATCAGTTCCAGTACTAACTCCATTATTGTATTCAATTTGGTATGTATCGGTAGTTACATAATCAGATCGAAGTTTTAATACACCTGCTGCACCTGAAAGGGTGGATGTGTTTCCAATTGCCAATACACCAGGACCGCCAATGCGTGTTATACCATTCACATCTAGTGTAGACTGTGGTGCATTGCAGTTAATACCGATGGTGCCATTGGTAATGCGAAGATTATCTGTTTTAGAATTTACTACATCATCAATCGATATTCCATAATTTGTTCCGTCATAACGCGACTGAATGCGTTGTTCAACAGTTCCTCCACCACCCCCTTGCGTTTGAAAGGACAATGTTGCTGTATTTGCCAATGTAGTAAATCCTCCAGCGTAGAGAATACTACTTACATTTGTAGCAGCAACTGCATTAATAGAAGCTGCTCGAATGGTTCCATTCACATCCAATCGATATTGAGGAGCATTGCAATTAATTCCAATAGAACTTGTAAGAAATTGATTTGTGGAGAATGAAATTCCTGTCAATGAACTTACAAGCAGTCCTCCTATTTGTGCAGTAAGACTGGAAAGATTGATAGAGCGGATGGAACTGGTTTGTACTTGCACTGATGAAAGATTTTGCGTTATCAAAGAACTAATTTGCCCTGTTAAACTGCTAAGATTATTGGAGATAAAGGAATTAGTATTTATGATTCCATTTACATCTAATCCAAACCGTGGAGCATTGCAATTAATTCCAATTGCTCCTGTGAAGGTGCTGGGAACGGCAGTACCACTTCTTGGACTTCCAGCGATGGTAAGAGCTAGACCTGATGAACTTGCATCGGTAAGTGTACTCAGAGTTCCTCCTAAAAATGCAACTGTTCCTGTAAGACTTGCTGCTACATTTGTACCAATTGCTCCTACATTGGAAGTGGTTAATTGCTGTAGGGGAGGTGTAAAATTACCAGTGTATAAAGCTTGACCGACTACGACACGTGCACTGTTCAGGTAGCCTTGACCGTGTATATCAAATACTGTATCGTAAGGATTTGTATATAAAAATAATCTAAGATTTTCACTGGTTGTATATACAATATTGGAATTTGCAAGAAGAGTACCGTTCAAGAAAAGAAGAGCTTGATTGGTTGAACGAACAAGTGCCAAGTGATGCCAAGTATTAAGTGGTAATACGCTACCGCTTCCATATATTCCATCGGTGCCAGATCCGTTTGGCCATATCATACCAAATCCTCCGCTACCAAATGTATACTGTGAAATACGAAATTCGTGACCGCCTGTATTAGTTGTTCCAAGTGCCATAATTGATTGCCATGCGGTTGTTATATTTGCTGTTGGGTAAAAGAAACATTCCATTGTAAAGTTAGAACTTCCAAGATTAAAATTACTCACTAAATTAGTAGTCAATGCATCTGCTAAAGATGTCGTTTGCCAACTATAAAAACTATTTGCAACGGTAAGATTACTAAATAATCCTAATGAAGTATTTAAAGTGCTAACAGTGGCTGTACTTACAAACAATGTATTACCCACCAAAGAACTCATCGAGAGTGCATTTCCTGTTAGAGTGCTGACAGTAGCTGTACTTGCAGAAAATGTATTACCCCTCAGAGAACTCATCGAGAGTGCATTCCCTGTTAGAGTGCTAACAGTGGCTGTACTTGCAGAAAATGTATTACCCACCAAAGAACTCATCGAGAGTGCATTCCCTGTTAGAGTGCTAACAGTGGCTGTACTTGCAGAAAATGTATTACCCCTCAGCGAACTCATCGAGAGTGCATTTCCTGTTAGAGTGCTGACAGTGGCGGAACTTGTAAAGAGAGTATTTCCAACCAAAGAACTAAATGATAGTGCATTTCCTGTTAGAGTGCTGACAGTGGCGGAACTTGTGAAGAGAGTATTTCCAACCAAAGAACTAAATGAGAGCGCATTTCCTGTTAGAGTGCTGACAATTGTACTATTTCCGCGTAAATTTGTTATAATTGCACTACTTATAGTGGCAGTAAGTGTCGAAAAATTACCAGTAGTAACAATTCCTGAACTAATAAAATTAGTATTGATGGAACTTAATCCGATGGTTGGAATTATGATGGAGCTGATAGTGGCTGTACCAATTTGGACATTAGGAAGAATGACAGGGGTGGTGCTGGTATAGATTGTGTCTCCACTTATAACAGTTGTAAAATAATCTGCAGAGGCAGAAAGGGCCATACCAGAAATAGAAGTTGGAATTGCAGAAGAATTGGTGTTCCAGGTTGTACCATAATCAGTAGACGTCCAAAAATACATATTAGTTTCTTCGTAGGCCACCATGTATTGACCTGAGGCACTAATAGCAATTTGTTTCCAATCCAAAGAAGTTGCTGCAGCCGTCCAATTTATACCATAATCATTGCTTATGTAGATATTATCCGTACCGTTATTAATAATTGCTTGATATTGAGCTGATACTGAAAATGCTATATGCGTGTATGTAGTTACTGCACTAGGAATGGTGATTGGAGTCCATGTAACACCATAATCGGATGATTGATAAATACTTCCATCTGTAGCAACTGCGGATTGATACTGACCAGAGCCACTCATAGCAATATCATACCAACTTTGCGAGGATCCTCTGGATATCCAAGTGGTTCCATAATCGGAAGACTGATAGATATAGTTATTATTAACAACTACAGTTTGATATTGACCTGATGCAGATACACGTACACCATTATAAAGTGGACCTCCAATTGCTTGATTTGTTGGAGACCATGTATTTCCATAATCTGAAGAGATATACATATAATAATTAATGGGAACAGCAGTTTGATATTGTCCAGAGGCAGACATTGCAATGCGTCGTGTATTTAATAGAGGACTTCCAGAAGCTACCCAGGTTTGACCATAATTACTGGAAATCCATATAACGCCACCATAAATTGCAGCCGATTGATATTGTCCAGTAGCGGACATAGCCACTGAAATCCAATTACTCCCTGGTGAAATGGAAGGAACTGCAGCTAGATTCGATCCTATGGCACTTCCAACAATTTGCTTGGTAGTATAGAGTTCTGGAGCGTAAAGGGTATCAAAGGTACCTGAAGTTCCGTTAAGTGAACCAGGAATTGTTAGATCTTGATGGGGAGTATCCCAAAAGATCTGCCGTGAGGAATCGAACCAACGATTACTCATTCTATTCTATCAGTATCCTATTTTCCAGCACGAACGACTCGCAGTAAAACCTCTAACATTCGTGTTGGAAGTTTAGGACATTTGACTTCTGCCATGCGTCCAAACTCTTTAAAATCAATAGTACCTGACCATGCAATTCCTGTAGTAACCCAAGTAGAGAGTCGGGATTGCAGTTCTTTCACGGGTGTAGAATCCATAGGAAGTTTTAAATCATTTCGAATTTTATTCATCACCGTTAAAACTTGCTCTAACCGTTTTTTCTTATTCTCTTCCATTTCTACAAGAACTAGAAGAGAAGTTTAAAAATTATTTAGCGCCCTCCAACATTATTTGAATGGCGAAGGAAGACAAACTCCCATATGAAAATTTATTTTCCACCCCCATTAATCTGGCAGGTGGTTCCATTGCATTTATTTTTTCCAATAAAATAATTATATTTAGCATCGTAGGAGGGGAAGGTTACTTTGCAAGTGGTAGGAGTGCAGGTGGTGTAGCTAAAGCAATCTGCGGTGGGCTGAGCCGTTCGAAGGGTTGTTTTTTGGGCATAATACCAGGCTTTGGCTTTGCGTAACCGGGTGAGATCACTGGCGTCCATTCTATTCTATTCTATGAACAGCTTAACTAAAACTTCGAGAAGGATCCTCTGGCATACTCAGGGCTCTAGAGTAGTGTACTTGACTGGGGGTTCGAGTACTAGATTGATTTGCAGCATCTGCAGCAGCAGAAGCTCCTGAGGAAAGCATACGAGCCAACGCAGGAGGAGCCAGAGGAGCGGCCCCTGCTGATTTCATTTCATCCAACATTCCATCCACTTGGGCACGAAATTGAATAATGAGAATCCGTCCAGCCGCAGGGCTGGTATCCAATTGAACTTTCAATTCTTCTAGGCGTAGTGTAGCCATATCAAATTCTCGTTTAATCATATGATCCGTAACAATCGAAAGATTTTTTGCAGTTGTTGCACGAAGTACCTGCTCCATCATAAGAATTGGTTCTTCCGTAGGAACAGGTAGAACATGTTCCACATGTTCAGTCGCATCACTCCAATAGAAATCAACCATTACAGGAATAGTAAGTTCTGTAGGAGTAGCAGCAGCAGCAGCAGCAGTAGGATCAGTAGCAGCAGCAGCAGCAGCAGTAGGATCAGTAGCAGCAGCAGCAGCAGCAGTAGGATCAGTAGCAGCAGCAGCAGCAGCAGTAGGATCAGTAGCAGCAGCAATCTTTTGAAGAACCACATAATATGTTTTCTCATCAATCAAACGACCCACTGATACATGCGCCGCTCCGTCGGTATAATTTAATTCCAGTGATTTGTATCCAGAAGGAATCATGAGACGAGTATTCTGGCCAACATTTGTAATTTGTGCAGCCAGAGCACTTCCCATGGCACTGCCAACGGCTTCAACACCGGTAGCATAGGTGTAAGAACCAAAGGTTCGAACACTCATATCGCGTAGCAGTGATTGATCGTGGGTTGCTCCAATTCCAAGTGTATGGAGAGGAGTATCGGTTGCAAGAACTGATTCTGCCAATCGAAGTAACTGGTCTGGACGATTCATTCCTTCCATAATAAGGCCATCTGTCAAAAGAAAGACATCCGTAGGAGGAGTGATTAAATTTGGAATTTCTACAAATGCACATTGCAAATTCGTTCCTCCCAACGGATGTAGAGAATCTACGGCCGTATGAAAGGGAGTACGATCTCCACTCATTGGCACCGTGTTTAATACAATTGATGCAACAGAATGATACGATATAATTGATAAATAATCAATAGGTTCCATAGAGTCAATCCATTTATGAAGAATTTTAATTACATTTGCAAGATGTTCGGCCATACTGCCACTCACATCTACAAATAGTGTAAAGTGACCAGGTCGTCGAATCGATCCAACTGCTTTACGAGGTGTAATGCACACCATTAAAATATCTTTGTCATAGGTGACAACCATTTTGACAGAAGATGCATCAGACGCTGCCATGTTTGTAATTTTAAAAATTTATACAATCTAAGAGAGTGTATCAATTTTTTACAATAATTTATTTACTAATTTCTTCACGGTAAGATTCTTCCATTTCAGGATCCGCGACTTCACGATATTCACGAACTAATATAATATCTTCATTCTTTTTCACGTAGAAGGCGGAACAATTTTCTACAAAGAGTTGGTAGAGTGTTTTACGCAGAGTGTGAGTAGGATAGACTGTAGCAGCTCGTTCCCATTTTATGCCGGTCCAGAGAAGTTGAGAAGCACTTACTACTACTCCAGAAGGAAGGGTTACACCTGTTTCTACAAATTCTTCTACCACTCCTACCACTCGTCCACCAATCTGAACACAATCTCCTACTTTCATTTCATTGAGAAGTTTCCATTCTCCCTTTTCTAATAAAATAAGAGAATTACCGTCAATACCCAAAGAATATTCTTCTAAACCAAGTACGGATGTAAGAGGTGGGGAAGGATATCCATTGAGTAAAAGTTCGGCTAAGGCCTGGGTGGTTTTTACAACCTTTGCATCAGAGGATTCATCATAATCACTCACCACCAAAGATCCTATCTTGAATTTATGTCCTTGTACATTCAAACAAACTAATTCAGGAATGGATTCAGCAGCTACAGCGGAAGGATGTTCTTCTGCTGGAACCCCTCCTACATAATGTTCTGCACTCAAATGAAGATCTCCAATTTTTACCATTCGTGTCTTGGTTCCATCAAATGTAAATTTACTGGTAACAATAGGAGAAATTCCTTCCAAAGGAGCCACTCTATGTCCCACTCTTACATCACGAAGAGGGATTGTAGATCCGTTCGATAGAAGAAGAGGGGTATCGGGTGCAAAACAGAACTCAAATAAAAATTTTACTAAATCATTGTTGGCAATATTTTGCCCAGCTGTCAACCCACTGAGCCCCATGTAAATAACGGAGTAGAGCGTTCCAAAGACACGCCCCATTAATTGATTCATTTTCATGAAGGAAATTCGAATTTGCATTATAATTGTTATAATACGTTGTTTTACATTTCCTAAAAAGTCTTGTACACTGCTAAACATGTTTTGAAAAAGATTTCGGAGTCCCATAGCGACATTTACGATTTTAGAAATAATGGATCCAAATTCATTCAGAATGTTGTAGAGAGGAGCAAAAATTAAAGCGGCTTTTCCTGCAAAGACGGAATCAAGACAGAATCGAAAGTTTTCAGCTGGATCATGGCCAAATGAAGTTGCAAAGGGCATGTAAATAGGATTGCAACGATACCGGGGCCAGTTCTTGGCAACTTCCTCCAAATTTCCTACCGTAAATAAAGCTACTAAAATACCAATATTTAAGAGTGTTAGTAGAACAAACCAAATAAGGCTGCCGGTACTACCTCCTCCTGCTGCTGCTATGGGAATTCCTACACCAATAGAGGGTGCAAGAGGCACCCCCACACCTACTGTAGAAGAGTAGAGCGGCGGTGGTGCTGTTCCTAGAATGGGTAACGGTGGTGGTGCTGTTCCTAGAATGGGTGTTTTATTCATTCTCCCTTCCTCGGTCTGTGATTTTTCCTAGTCAAATTTCCACGGGAACGAGGGCGACGATAACTTTGCCGTTCAGGTGTTGTACGATTTCGACGTGAAGGCCTTGCACCACCAACTAATGCTGCTGGTAGTCGACCCTTTTTAGGAGGCGTATCTGTTGTAACTCTTAATTTATCGTTGGTACTCATCTCTCTCGATTTAACAATTACATTTTTTAATCTATTTGACCATCCAGATCTACCGCTATTATATGCACGATGAAGATCAGCTGCAGTTGCAGTTGAAGAATTTGTATTAATCCATTTTATCAATTCTATTAGATTAATAAACTTCTTTATGGGTGTACCACCGCTGCTACTGCTACCACCGCTACCATCCCTACCACCGCTGCTACTGCTACCACCGCTACCACCGCTGCTACCACCCCTACCACCGCTCCTA
>Ga0304729_1001405_pt1 | contig 15959 bp, 4 predicted proteins | sample C_131016_MF_Meta_FD_190475 | JGI IMG/M metagenome (GOLD analysis project Ga0304729, IMG submission 190475) | Freshwater microbial communities from Lake Croche, Canada to study carbon cycling - C_131016_MF_MetaG (v2) (version 2) | ecosystem: Environmental > Aquatic > Freshwater > Lake | place... | reverse complement strand
GAATTCAAACAACACAAAATGATACGCCGCAACTTACTGGAGCTGCCGACGGTGATTCTAATTCACAAAATAACCCTGCATCAAACCAACAGTCAGCGACCATGGTCAACACCACTGGTAATAACCCCACTGCATCAGTGGGCAATGCAACGTCACCACAAAGTGCAAGTGCGGCGCCGCAATCACCGTCACCAAGCGGAGCAGCCGGGGGGCAAGGAGCACCAGGTGCAAGAATGGATAACCCGCTGGGTAGCTTAGCTAGTTACAACTATGTAATCAGTCTATACACAATGACTCCTAGTGCCCATGATGCTTGGATAAAATCTGGTAGAAAAGATATTTCAGCACTTGCCGGCGCCCAATTAGGGCAAGCTGCTAATGGTGTATATTTGTTGTGTCAAAGCGGTGGCATTAATTCAGAGACTAGCCAGCGTGCACCAGGATTTAAGTATGACTACTACATTGACAATTTAAAATGTACCAGTCTTATTGCAGCCAAAGCATCAGGTGGAGATTTTTTTAACGTAGAATTTTCTTTTAATATAACAGAACCGTATGGATTTTCTTTTATAAAAAATCTAAGGGCAGCACAGTCTGTCTTGTATCAAGGGTCAGAAACTCCTGCATCTGGTACAAGTTCTGCAACCGCTACTGGACCGGTTGCTAATCCCCTTAGGGGAATGTATGTATTAGGTATTAAGTTTGTAGGATGGAATTTAGATGGTACGCCATCTGATGGTCAATCAACTTTTGGCAGCGGAGTCCTAGACTCAGCTGGATCGCCAAGTGGCCTATTTCAAAATTTTTATGATATCCAAATAACTTCTTGCACGTTTAAATTAGATGGTAAACCAGTGGTGTATAATATTACCGCAGTACCGCTTAATGTAGGAGCAGGATTGGGATCTAAAAGAGCTACACTAGATACTCAACTCAGTATTGAAGGTGGAACAGTAGATAATGCACTAAATGGTCGTTCGGGCGTGATAACTCAAATGAATAAAATGGAAGCAAACTTAAAGAAAAATAATAAAGTAGATTATGCGAATACTTACAAATTGACTTATCTTGGACCAGATGTGGATCTTATAAAAAAGGCTACTATAGTATCACCCGCAGACGTAGATAAGATAAAATGGGCTAATGCAAATGTGAAAAAACCCAGTGACTCTAATGCGGCTACCGCAGAAAAAGCTCCGCCTAACAATACTTCAAGAACCCTATCAATCCCTCCTGGCACAAACGTATCTGCCGCTATAGGAGATATTATAAAGCAAAGTTCGTATTTAACTAGCGCATTAAATACAATATACACAACGAGTCCTGAACCAACTAAGCAAGGTAGTCCACCGGCGCAAACTAATGCAAATCCAAAAAACATTGCTTGGTATAACTTGTCAGTAGAAACTACCAATCCAAGATGGGATAATAAAAGGGGAGATTGGGTATATGATATAAATTATGTCATAACAACCTACGACACTCCTGCTATTCAAACACCGTATGCAAGTTCTGCTGCCCCTTATCCCGGACCATACAAAAGATATGATTATTGGTTTACTGGGCAGAACAAAGAAGTAATGGGACTGACCTTTCAATACGATTGTTCTTACTTTTTAGGTGCAATGGATACCTCTAACGATCCCAATAATTCAGCTTCTAATAATAACAATGCTCCGATTGCCCCTAACAAGCAACCCGGAGGAACTACTAATTCAAAAATAGGTTCAGGTATGGTTGCACAAAATTCTTACACAACTTATTTGTATGATCCTGCAGCATATCAAAATGTAAATATGAAAATAATAGGCGATCCAGACTGGATAATGACTATTGCGCCCCCACCTGCTGCTAATAACGCTGCCGAAGTTTACAACAAATATTATGGACCAAACGGCACTTCAGTAAATCCAAACAGCGGTATGTGTTTTGTTGAGGTTAATTTTTTAGAAGCAGTTGATTATGATAACAATCTTGGATATTTGACATTAAATGATCAAATATACTTTGGATTAGGTTCACCAAGCTCTGGTCCTAAGCCACAAGGAATTATATTTCAAGTAATTCAAGTAGACAGTGACTTTGTTAATGGAAAATTCACACAAACAATGACTATGAATGGAACGCCGTGGCCTAATGCAGGAAAAGAATCTGGTGCAGACAGACCTGATTCTGCACAAACTACCTCTAATAGCGCCGCTAATTCTGGACCAACTCCAAGCGATAATAATGCTACATCACAAGCTACAGGTTTTACATCTGCAAAAGAACAGCAAAATGCAGCAGCAAGTGATGCACAAGTCAAATCAGAATATCAAGAGTATTTGGCTAACGGAAAGAATCTGCAAGCACTGCGAGCTAATACTCCCGCGCCAAAGACAACTCCAACTGGACCACAAGGTAAGCCCGTAGCAGACGGAGATGCAAGCCCTCCAATTGTATCTAATAAGCTTGGCTCGGCAACCGGACAAAATAGAACTGATTACTTCAGTAATACACCAGCTGTTAGCCCTATTACCGGAAGCCCTGCGCCGTCCCCGTTAACGAGAACGTAATATGCCTATAGACAATACATCTAGACCTAGAACAATAGCCAAAATAAACAGAGTGAATGCCGGCGGCGGCTCTATGCCTGTACCCGTATTTGGTACAGTAAAGGATAATATAGATCCTACTAGATCGGGAAGAATACGAGTTTATATTGCAGGTGTCAATACTAACCCTCCGGAAGATCCCAACAGTTGGACAACGGTATCTTTCTTAAATCCATACTTTGGTTCGGTACAAGGAGAAGCAGGTAATACAGGATATGGCACGTTTAAAAGTAATCCTAGTTCTTATGGGCAATGGCAATCACCCCCCGACATAGGTTCAATAGTACTATGTATATTTGCTAACGGTGATCCTAATTATGGATTTTATGTAGGATCGGTAGCAGACCCAACTACATTACAAATGGTGCCTGCAATCGGTGCGGTAGATAATGTTGTACCTAATTCAGGTGAAGCTCAAAGTTATGGTGGAGCAACCAGACTCCCTATATCAAATATGAATACGAATAACACAAACATAGCAGATAGTCCACAATATTTAGGTTATTCAAAACCAATACAAAGCTATGTAGCAGCAACTATGTTTCAGCAAGGAATTCTCAGAGATCCTATTAGAGGTCCTATATCTTCTAGTGCTGTAAGAGAAACTCCTAGTAGAGTTGGTTGGGGAGTCAGCACACCAGGTAGACCAATCTATAGCGGTGGATATGATGATACTACTATTGCAAGTAATTTAAAAGATAGCCAAGGCGCGCAACTGCAAGTTGTGTCGCGTAGAGGTGGGCATACTATAGTAATGGACGATGGTGATATTATTGGCAGAGATCAATTAATTAGAATAAGAACTGCATTAGGGCATCAAATCACAATGAGTGATGATGGTCAAACCTTAATGATTTTGCACGCTAACGGACAATCATACATTGAATTAGGTAAAGAAGGTACAGTAGACATTTATTCTACCAATTCATTTAATGTAAGAACGCAAGGTGATTTAAATTTACATGCAGATAATAATATTAATATCAATGCTGGAAAAACACTGAACATTCAAGCAAATGCAATGAATATTAATTCAGAAACTACATTTAATCAGCGAGTTGGTACTGACTACGCACTTAGTGCTGGTGGAAAATTTACGGTATTAGCTGGTGGCGCATTGAGTTTAGGGTCAGGTGGGGATGCATCAGTAGCAGCCGGCGGCATCACATACATCAACGGTAGCAAAGTAAATTTAAATACCGGTCAATCAGGAACTCAACCACAAGCAGTAAACAGAATTACAATGATAGCGCAAACAGATACACTATTTGATAAGACCAAGGGTTTTATAGCAGCGCCCGCTAATTTACTAACTGTAGCTTCACGCGCACCTGCACACTGCCCATGGGCAAATGCAGGCCAAGGGGTTGATGTAAAGGTAAATCTAAATTCTTCAAGTAGCTTACCATCTTCGCCATCTACCGCAGTAAATAATGTAAATCAAACTGCCGCTTCCAACGGTACAGGAGGATAGCAATGTCAAGAAATAATAGATCAATCCACTCATATCTACTATCCGCAACGCTAACACCCGAAGCAATATGTTCTCAACCGGCTACTATGCCAACCAGCAATTCTATCAATGGAACCGCAACTGCTGCGCTATTGGCAACCATGCAGCAAACAACCGCATCGAATATTGATACAGCCGCTGCTGCATCCACTGGTTTTGCGATAGTTAATGGTGACTGTTGCTCGCCAACCATTAGTCCAAATAGCGTACCGCAAGTTGTTATAGGGCAGTATGGCATGAATCCCAAACAACTAGAAACTGCTGGGTTAATAAAACCCGGATCTTCGACTATGGTAAATTCGGTTATTGCAGGTGGCACATGCGATCCTGCAACAGCCATGCCTCCAAATATTTGGACTGGTAAAAATGGAATAAACAGTTTAGATGATTATATAAACAGTACTCCTGCTCAAGCAAGTGCAGCAGTTGCAATGTTGCAGCAATCTCAAACACAATTGACTAAAGCCGGGGTTATTACTGGACAGGAAGATTCTTCACAAATATCAGGTTTGATATTATCCGGAGCAACAATAGGAGTAGCGCAAACAATTAATACTATAAATTCTGTTAATAGCCTAAACACAAACGCTACTACTATCATTAGCCCGTCATCAAGCTCAACTGGAGGCGCAATTGGTGCAATTAATAGTGCCAACGGTCCGGCTAACTGCGATACTGCTGGATTAACTAACGTTACTAATACCTTGCAAGGCGTATTAAATGGAGCTGCTAAAGTAGCTGTAGGTACAGCCCTAATATCAGGCGCTACTAGCAGCATAATGTCTGCTATTAATAAAGGAAATTTTGCAGCTAGTTTATCATCAATATCTGCGGGATCGATTGCTGGCTTAAGTTTATCGCTCAGCGCATTAGCTAAGATACCAAGTTTATCTAGTCTAACATCTGCAACTAGAGGAGCATCTGCCGCTGCGTTTTATGCTATAGCATCTAGCTTTAAGCCAATGACAGCGGGTATTCCTCAAAACTTAACAATGTTAGCTAGGGAGGCAGCGGCAGTTACTGCCACTGCCGCTAGCATAGGTGCTTCGCTAAACAGTGTGGCAGGCTGCACCCCTTTGCTAGCTTTGCCAAGCACCGGGTTGACTGGACTAGCAGCCATAGCTGGAGCCGCATCAAACGTATTAGGTGCTGCGTCGGGCGTATTAGGTGCTGCGTCGGGCGTATTAGGCGCGGCGTCAGGTGCAATATCAGGCGCATTGGGGGCGGTTAGCGGAGCAGTTGCCGGAGCAGCGGCAGGTGTACTTAATGCTGTTGACAACGCAATTGGCACCGCGCTAGGAGCAGCCAACACATCTCTTATCGGGTCACTTGGCTGTGAAGCCGCTCCTGTCTCGGCTGCGTTAGGAAGCGTTGCCGGATCGCTTACAAACTCAGTAAACCGAGCAGCAGTGACAACCGTCAACAACGGATTACGCAGCGTAGCCGGCCCAATTTTATCAGTTACTGGGTCCATAAGCGCGGCGAGTGGTTCGTTAAGTGCAATTAGCGGCTCACTAAGCAGCATAAGCGGTTCTCTAGGGGGAATTGAGGCACAATCGTCGTTGTCAACATTAGGAGCTTCTAGTTCATCTATTGGTTTTGCAAGTTCGGAAACCGCAGTAGGGGGATTTGCAAGCACAGGCTCATTGCTCAATAGTAGCGCATCCGGACTGCAACAAGCAGCAATCTCAGTAAGTTCTGGATCATTGCAGGCTTCAGTATCGGCAACGGCTAGCGGAATTGATAACTTACCCGGCGGATCAGGGGCTATCTCTTCTATTATAAGCAATTCTCCTATTTCCCCAACAACAATTGCCGGATTGGGAGCTATCTCGGCATTAGCGGGCCCTTGCTCTACTATTGGCGCCGCCGCAGGAGCAGCAGCTTTGGCTGCAAGTGCTATTGATGCGGTTTCAGGGGACTTACTAGCACTAGCATCTGCGGGATTATCTGCAAGTGCATCTGCGAAATTACAAACAGCCATAGCGTCGATTGGATCCGGCGGCCCTTCACCAATAAAAATGCCTACTGTAGCAGTGAATACCGTAGACCGCGCTACAGTTACTGCTACCGTTAACTCATTATTAGGAGATCCGAATATACCTGCACCCAATTATTTAGGTGAGGTTTCGGCTTCGGCTGTTACTGCATTAGAGCAAGTACAACAACAAGCAGATGCAGCAGTAGAATCAGTAGTTCAAATAGATGCTTATGATGCTCAACTACAGGCCGCTTATGAGGCATATGATCAAGCAACTCAAAGTTACCCTCAAGGAGATCCTCGCATTCAACAAACATACCAAACTTACCAATCTTTATCAACTTCGCCGCAATTAACACAATTATATAGCCAAGCTGATATTAATACCTATCAGGTTTAATAAATAATAATATGTCTACATATATCGGATTTTCAACTATTTTAGCCAACGAACCCAGAAGTACTAATGCCAAGATTGGTAATCAAAACGGTCCGGGAAGTTTAGTAAAACCTCTTTCTTATGGTAATAAATTTAAGTTAGTCGATCATCAACTAGTATTAAGGGACTTTTTAAATGCCCTTAACATACCACTTGGACAAAAAGTAGGACAACCACAGTATGGAACAACGCTTTGGTCATTTGTATTTGAGCCAAACACAGCAGATGTTCAGTTTCAATTAGAAAATGAAATTAAAAGAATAGCAGGTTTGGATCCTAGAATCCAATTAGGCTATGTAAAAGCTTTCCCACAACTCAATGGAATACTTTTAGAAGTACAAATGGCTGTAAATCCATTCAACGACCCCGCAATATTAAGTATTTTCTTTAATCCTGCCAATAACTCAGCAGTATTGCAGTAATCTTTAAAAGTCGTATTTTTTGTACTGATAAATAATAAAAACGGTACAAATTATGGCTGTAGCAAGTAATAGACAATCTAATCTTTTTGGTATTAATCACTGGCAACAGATATACCAAACCTATGCTGGTGCGGATTTTACCAGTTATAATTATGAAACATTGCGAAAGAGTTTCATAGATTACCTACAGATTTATTATCCAGAAACGTTCAATGACTACATTGAAAGTTCTGAATTTATTGCATTGCTCGATGTTATGGCGTTTATGGGTCAAGGGTTGGCATTTAGAAATGACTTAAATGCCCGTGAAAACTTTATTGACACCGCAGAGCGTAGAGATTCGGTTGTTAAATTAGCAAACTTAGTTAGCTATACTGCTCAACGTAATCTAGCCGGTCAAGGCTTCTTGAAGGTAGTTACAATACAGACAACACAAAATATCACAGATATCAACGGGATAAATTTAAGTAATATTCCTATATTATGGAATGATCCAGCTAATCCAAGTTGGCAAGATCAGTTCAACACGATTATCAATGCAACATTAGTAAACGCGCAGTTTGTAGGTCGTCCCGGCAATTCTAAAGATATTTTAGGGATAACAACTAGTGAATATGCTATTAGCATTCCACCTACAAGTTTGCCAATCGTCCCGTTCAACGCCACAGTAGATGGTAACACGACTAATTTTGAATTAACTAGTATGACTAGCGTAGGAGAAGACTACCTGTATGAAATCCCCCCTGCACCATCTGGACAGTTCAATATACTATATCGCAATGATCAATTGGGGTATGGTAGTCCGAATACAGGATGGTTCTTTTACTTTAAGCAAGGGTCGTTACAGAATTACACATTCAATTTAGCTCAACAAATTGCCAATCAAGTGATCAACATTGGAAATATTCAGGGTGTAAACAACACAGATACTTGGTTATATCAGCTAAGCACAAATAATGGTACACCTTCGCTTTGGACCCAAGTACAAAATGTGTACGCTAATGCTTATTTACAAGCAGTAGCCGAAGGCTCGCAGCGAGCGATCTTTTCTGTTAATTCTGGGTTCAACGACATAGTAAGCTACGTGTTTGGCGACGGTGTGTTTTCAGAAATACCAGTTGGTAACTTCTTAGCTTATGTGCGCGCCGGCAATGCATTGACTTATACAATTTACCCTAGCGATATGCAAGGCGTTAACATAGCATTTTCTTATGTTACTCGTTTAGGTACATTAGAAACATTAACAGTTGGACTAGAACTACAAGAAACTGTTTCTAATGCACAGACTAGAGAAACGATTGGCGACATTAAGCAGCGTGCTCCAGCTGGGTATTATACACAAAATAGAATGGTAAACGGACAAGATTATAATAACTTCCCGTACTCTTATTATAGTTCTATTATAAAATCTCAGGCTATTAATCGAAGTTCTATTGGTATTTCAAAGAATATAGACTTACTAGATTCTACTGGCAAGTACTCAAGCACTAATTCATTTGGTAGTGACGGTGCGCTGTATCAAGATGCAGCTCTTGGCTTTCTAACACTAACTATTAATTCTAATAGTGATATTATAGTATTCTTGACATCAACCCTGGCAGCGGCGCTAGCTGATAACAGAGCCAATCAATATTATGTACAATATTATCCTAGATATGCAATTAATGCAAATACTACACCAGGAACAATCATTTGGCAAACAAGTTCAGTTGATGCTAGTAGTGAATCAGGCTATTTTTATTACACTACCGGAGATCAAAATACACCTGTACAATTGGGCGTGTACTCAACTAATAATTTACAATATATAACAAAGGGCGCACTGTTATATTTTACTGCACCTTCTGGTTACTATTTTGATTCTAATAACAGATTAGTAGCAGGAATTGCCGGACCAAATAATATTACTGGGTTTTGGACAACAGTTCTTAATGTAGTAGGTGATGGTAATAATAACGGTTTAGGTAGTTTTAGTAACGGAACAGGACCTGTCACATTAAACGGCTACGTGCCAACGGGTGCAATACTATCTAATAACACTATACCAACAGTGATTCCTGTATTTGATAATGCATTACCAGCGGATATAATACAAGAAATTACTATCAAATTACAATTACAGTTAAGCTTTAGTTTAGTATTCAATAATGCTATTCCTATAAATCAAGTTCGTTGGTCACTTAGTTATTATGGTGATCCTACGGCTTTTATAAATTTTGCAGCATCGGGAAATGGGCCTGTAAACAATTACACAGTGACATATCAGCAATTAACTTACTATTTTGGCAGTGTAGCAGATACTCGCTTTGCTCCACCAAGTGGTACGGTTATTTATGATCCCTTTTCTGGAAAAATTCTGCAAGACTTTATTAATATATTGCCAATCAACACCTTGCCTGGATCTTCGTATCCGTTAAGTACTCCTGTCATAGTCAACATAGTAGGACAACCAACTGAACCTGACGGCTATACAGATGATTTTCAAGTCGAAGTTTCAGCTACAGATACAAATAATAGTCAACTCATTTTAAATCCTGACTTCTTTAATTTCGTTACTGGATATCAGCAACAAGGACAAAATTTTGGTGTTTATGTATTCTTTCAACAGATTGTAGATGCAACTAACTTAGCAAGATATCGAATTATACCAACGTCTAAGGTAGTATACCAATATGCGACTAACGCTCAAATAGAGATAGTAAAATACGATTATCCACTTGGGCAATTATTCTTTGCATACGGTGAGACAAATGTTTCAGGTAGAATTGGTAATTTTTATACTACTGTACAAAATCCTAGTGTAACTACTCCCGACTTCATACTAATTATTCAACCACAATACTCAGTAGACACCGGGAGACAGGGTTTAGACTTTCAATACAGACACAATTCTAACAACACAACACGAATTGATCCAACTACAACAAATATTATTGATTTGTATATTGTAACACAATCCTACTATACACAATATCAAAATTATATTCAAGATACTACCGGTACAATACCTAAACCTAACATGCCTACAATTGATGAATTAAATCAAGACTACGGTAAACTACAAGATTTTAAGATGGTTAGTGATAGTTTAATACCTAACAGCGTGGTGTTCAAACCATTGTTTGGACCTAAAGCAGATCCTGCGCTACAAGCTACTATCAAGGTAGTTCCAGTTGCCGGCACAAACGCAAGCAATAGTGAAATTATTAGCTCAGTACTCACAGCAATGAATAATTATTTTAATATAAATAATTGGAATTTTGGTGATACTTTCTATTTCTCCGAGTTAGCAGCGTACTTACATAATAATGTTGGTCAATATGTAAGCTCTGCGATATTGGTTGCAAATAATCCAAATCAATCGTTTGGTTCATTATATGAGATTCAATGCGCTCCTTATGAGATATTCGTTAATGCAGCCACCGCAAATAGTATTGTGGTGATACCGTCATTGACAGCAGCAGAACTACAAATAGCGTTATAGGTTTAAAATAAATGGCAACAGTAATTAGAACATTGGACTTCTTACCCGAGATATTTCAAACACCCACAAACCAACAGTTTTTGAGTGCAACATTAGATCAATTGGTAAATCCACCAAACCTACAACAGATTCAAGGTTATGTAGGTAATAGATTTGGATATGGGGTAAATGCTAACGATCATTATGTAACTGAGCCAGACGCCACACGAACAAACTATCAATTAGATCCGGGTGTAGTATTCATTGCTTCGGCAGATTCAATTAACCCGCCTGCAGGAACTGCCACAGATTTTATCAGTTATCCCGGAATGCTAAACGCTATTACTACAGCAGGTGGATTAGCTAATAACAATAGTAGATTGTTTAACTCTCAATTTTATTCTTGGGATTCTTTCACAAACTTAGATCCATTAATTAACTTTAATCAATACTACTGGGCACCACAAGGCTTGCCTGCTGTTACAGTAGCAGCAGCAACAGTATATGATGCGGCAAGCTATATTGTGACTCCTGAAGCAGACGGCTATAAAATTTCTGTAGCAGGTACAGGTTTTGGTAGCATTAATCCTACTCTTACCTTTATTAGAGGTGGCACCTATACGTTTTATGTTAATCAATCTACTCAATTTTGGATTCAAGGAGAGCCCGGTGTATTAGTTGCTAACCCATCAAATCCTAGTCAAAATGTTCGGCAGATATATGGTGTAGAAAATAACGGTGCTAAAAACGGAACTGTAACATTTACAGTACCCGCTGCTGATGCACAAAGTCAATATAGTTCTTTACAGGGAAATAATTTAGTAAGTGTAGTTAGTAATGTGCCGTATCAGGCTATCAATGGTCAGCTAGTATCATCTTTGCGTGGTATCGACGGAGTAACATCGTTAAATGGCTTGACATTAATGTTCTATAATACTGGTATACCAAATGAAGAAGGATTTACTGGTAGTTTCTTTGACAACGGTCAAAATGGACAAGCATACGATACTAACGACAATACGCTTACAACCCCGCAATCAATTAACATTACTGCAACAGCAACATCTGGCAATTTGATAACCTGTAGTTCAACAGCGAACTTAGTAGTAAATCAAGCAGTAACATTTACTGGAACTGCATTTGGTACTTTAATTCCTTCTACATCAAATAATGATGTCTTGTATTTTGTTTCTAGCATTACTTCTCCTACACAATTTACAGTAGCTCTACAATTGAATGGATCTGAAGTAGTAATGCAAGATGCTGCAGGATCTATGACTTGCAATATTAATCAAGGGCTATATCAACAAGGATATATTAGCCAAGTAAATTTCAATTTCTATAAGATTACCTATATAGGAGACCCATCTAATCCTATTATTAGTCTAAGCGTCGCCAGCGCAATACCGGTCAATCAAATTATTTCCGCAGTTTATGGTAACACCTATGGTGGCGCACGCTTCTTCTTAGATCAATATGGCAACATAGAAGAAATACCGTATATTTCAGCACCACTGAATACCCTTTATTATCAAGATGGTAGTAATCCAAATGCGGTAGGTGTTATAAATCTTATCGAAGCTAATATTTCTAATCAATTGAACGTAGATACTCAAATATTAGGTAAACCAAATTTTACATCAAGCAATGGTGTGGCATTTACTAACGGATTAAAAGTACAGTTTAATGGGGATGTAATCCCCACAAGTTACTTAAGTGGGCAGTATTATGTGCAGGGTGTTGGAATAGCAATTCAACTACTTCCAGTAACGGACTTTTCAGTTCCTGAACCATTCACCGGTAGTATTTATAACCTATGGGACTCTGCTCATTGGGATATTGATAATTTTGATGACACCCTTTATATTCCTACAGTTCCCGACTATATCACAATTGCTAGAGAGGCATTGAATAGAAACCCATGGTCACGCAGTAATCGCTGGTTTCATATTGATGTGATCAAGGCCACCGCACAGTATAACAATAATCCAGCGATTGTTACATCTTACGCTACTCAAGAAAATAAAGCGGCTAGACCAATTATAGAATTTTATCCAAACTTAGAACTGTTTAATTATGGAACAGTGGGCGTAGGCGCAATTGACTTTATAGACTTTAGAACTACTGATTGTTTGAATCTAGTAGCAGGTCAACCTGTGTATTATCCAGATGTTGATGTGTATACAAATTATAATGCAACTATTAATAATCCCTTTACAACTACTGCTATATTTACTACGCCTACTAATATAAATGGTAGTACTTCGTATGCACGAATGTTTGCAGTTACTGTTAACTCAGCTGGATTGTTTGTAGCGGTTGGGTATGATAGTAACTATTATCCATTATATGCCACATCACTAGATGGTAGCACTTGGACTACTCCTGCACTAATGAATGGCAGTACCTCTGTTGCACGAATGACTTCAGTTACAGTTAATTCTGATGGCTTGTTTGTAGCAGTTGGATATGGTGGCAGTAACTATCCAATCTACGCCACATCTAGTGATGGTAGCACTTGGACTACTCCAGCAGTAATTAACGGTAGCACTACTAGTGCAACAATGACCTCAGTTGCAGTTAACTCAGCCGGACTATTCGTAGCGATCGGGTATGATAGTAACTCTTATCCATTATATGCCACATCACTAGATGGTAGCACTTGGACTACTCCTGTTTATATGAATGGTAGCACCGCTGCTGCACAACTATATTCAGTAGCAGTCAATGCTGCTGGCTTGTTTGTAGCGGTCGGGTACGATAACAACTATTATCCATTATACGCCACATCACTAGATGGTAGCACTTGGACTACTCCTGCACTAATGAATGGCAGTACTGTCCCTGTATACATGCAGGCTATAACGGTTAATTCATTTGGGTTATTTGTAGCAGTTGGTTCTGATCAATCAACACGTTTACCTAAATATGCTACATCAACTGATGGTAGAACTTGGACCACACCCGCTAACATGAATAGCAGTAATCCCGCTGCTAACATAAATGCAGTCACCGTAAGCAGTGATGGATTGTTTGTAGTAGTTGGAAGTTATCTTAGTGGTTCTGGTAATGCTTTATATACAACATCAGTAGATGGAAGCACTTGGACAGCTTTTACAACAATGGGCGGCAGTGCTACTACGCAAACTCCGTTTGGGGTCGCAGTTAACTCTGATGGACTAATTGTAGCAGTAGGCTTCAATGCCAGCGATACCCCTATCTACGCTGATGCAATAATAACACGAATTGCCGATACCACCACTACTGTAATTGTACCGGCAAACGCAGTAACTGGCACCTTTGTAGTGGGCATGTACATTAATGATTCATTAAATATATTGCCACCAAATACTCAAATTACTAACATTGAGGGCACCACAACATTAACTCTTACAGTATCATGGTTGAATCCTGCAATAATCGTAGGTGAATCAAAGATTTCTATTGTAGCTGATCCTAAAAGTAACACTAATTACGCACTATTTTCAGGAGCCAGAGTTCTATTTGCAGCCGATCCAAAAGAAAATACAAAAATATATGTTGTAAGTTTCTCTACAATATCAGAAGGGTCTACTCCGGTTATAACTCTTTCAGAAGCTCCAAATGGTAATCTTTTAGAAAATAATGTACTAGCAGTAATTAGAGGGTATAATTATCAAGGTTATAGTTTTTGGTATAACGGATTAAAATGGATAAAAGCACAACAAAAAATTACTGATAATCAAGCTCCTCTATTCGATGTGTTTGATTCTAGTGGAATAAGTTTCGGTGACCGTGCATATTATGTAGGCACCTCATTTAAAGGCTCAAAATTATTTGATTATGCGGTTGGCACCGGACCAGATGACCCAGTGTTGGGATTCCCGTTAAGTTATAGTTTGGTCAACAATATAGGCGATATAAGTTTTGATGTAACGTTCAATTCTGATACTTTTACATACGTGAACAGTGCTGTTCCCGTTACTAAAAATATTAATACAGGATTTGTTTACAATACTATTGGATTGCATGACCACACTAGGCTATTAGGTTGGCAAACAGCAGTAGGTCCTAGTGTACAATATCAAATTTTTGAATTTAATTATGTACGAAATTATGTAACGCCAAATAATACTTTTCAATTAGATGTTGCACCAATAGCAATAGGTGTAGAACCTTGGCCAACATTAGAAGTTTATGTAAACAATATTTTACAACCATCTACTAATTACACTGTTACGACTACAAGTACCACTACCACTGTAGTAATTAATATTCCTAACAGCATAACACACACACTAGTTCAAGTTTTAATATTAAGTGACCAAGTGAGTAATACTGCATTCTATACAATACCCATCAACTTAAGTAATAACCCGTTCAATACTGATATTACAACTACAAATGTTGGTGATATCAGAAGGCAATATGCTAGTATCTTCAATAACTGTCCAAATACTACTGGTCAACTACTAGGTCCTAACAACTACAGAGATTTAGGCAATCTAGTACCATATGGCAATGCTATTATACAAAATAGTGCATCATTAGTATTGCCGGCAATATTCCTGCGTAATTTAAATTACAATATATTTGATTCTTTGGCTTATAATAGCAAGAAATATGTTGAATACAAAAACTTAATTGTTTACACAGTTAATAATTATCCGTTCGATCAGCGGTATGATCCTGCCTATGTGTTGAATACTGCAATAGACCTCATAACCGCAACTAAAGATAATTCTCAATCATTCTTTTGGTCTGACATGATTCCTGCTAAAGCACCGTATGCATCTAATACATACACCTTTAATAGTAATCTACAACAAACAATTTATCCTTTAACACAGACTTATAATTTTGAAACAGCAAATTACAATGGCGTATTAGTGTATGTAGCTAGAACAATTAGAGGATTGACAACTACTAAACAGCTAGTTATGAATCAAGAATATACCGTAAGTACAACAGCACCGTCATTAAGAATCACCATTGATTTAATCCCCGGTGATGTTGTAACAATTAATGAGTATAATCAAACTTATGGTAGCTATGTACCAAATACTCCTACTAAATTAGGGCTATATCCTGCATTTATTCCCGAAGTTGTATTAGATAATGGTTATCAACAGCCAACGTATTTTATTAAAGGACACGATGGTTCATATAATAAATTGTATGGTGATTATATTGCTGCTACCGATACTCTAGTAGACTTTAGAGATCAGGCACTATTAGAATTTGAAAAGCGTGTTTATAACAATCTTAAGTTAAGTAATACAATTCCAGTTCAAGCATACGAAGTGACTCCGGGTTTCTTTAGAAACACTGGCTACTCGTATGATGAATGGTTAGAAATCTATACGCCTGGATTCTTAAATTGGGTAGGACAAAATAGGTTAAACTACCAGCAACAATTCTATGATGCCAATAATCAGTTTACTTGGAATTATAAAAATACTACCAATAAAGTAGATAACACATTAATATCTCCTGGATACTGGAGAGGAGTGTATAGTTACTTTTATGATACAACAACACCTGAATCTACACCATGGGAAATGCTAG
>Ga0304729_1001404_pt1 | contig 15960 bp, 15 predicted proteins | sample C_131016_MF_Meta_FD_190475 | JGI IMG/M metagenome (GOLD analysis project Ga0304729, IMG submission 190475) | Freshwater microbial communities from Lake Croche, Canada to study carbon cycling - C_131016_MF_MetaG (v2) (version 2) | ecosystem: Environmental > Aquatic > Freshwater > Lake | place... | reverse complement strand
AAGATGGGCGTTATTTAATCCCCATGAAGGAGGCTATTAGAACAGCCATCGGGGTTGAATTGGGCGATGTCGCCAAAATGAAGGTAAAGCTAGGTAAAAACGGCTAGTAGACTTCGAACTTCGCCTCGCCCCCGTAGTCCAATGGCAGAGACAGAGGACTTAAAATCCTTCCAGTGTCGGTTCGAGTCCGACCGGGGGCACGTGGATTTATCGCTTCTATGATGGACCCATGGCGAGGTCAGATAAATTCCTGAGTTCGTTAAAGGGTTATGTACTAGCCACCCACTTTGGCCCCACTGTCCTTGTTGTCTCTATCGCTTTCGTCTTATCTCTTACCCAATTTTCGATGTCGGAATCGATTCAAATTGCCGCCGCAATTCTCGCCGGACAGTGCGTTGTCGGGTGGAGTAATGATCTAATTGATTTTCCACGCGATTTAGCCGCATCGCGAATTGGTAAACCACTAGTTGCCGGATTGATCTCTCCCATTCAATTGAAACGAGCAATTTTTATCGCGTTAATTCTGGCTGGCGTGCTCTCGTTTATTGGCCCACTTGGCATAAAGGGTGGAGCATTACATGGCATTGGTCTCTTGAGCGCAACTCTCTACAACTTGAAGCTAAAAGAGACGCTGCTCTCTGTCCTGCCCTACATCGTCTCATTTGGTGCAGTGCCATGGGCAATCTATATAAGTGCAGGTAAGCACCCGTCGCTCTGGCTAGTACTCGCTTTTGTCATCTTCTCATCGGCCTTCCATTTTCTCAATGTGGTGAAGGATCTTGATATGGATGTGAAGCAAGGCGTTCTCGGCCTGCCGCAACGATTAGGTCGCAAGAGATCTATTGCGGTCGCTATATTCCTTATCCTTATCGGTGCAATCCTTGTTATCTCTAAGTGGGGTTCACTCTTTTAGGCTTAGGGCTGTAAAGCAGGAAAGAATTATTCAACCCTTGTTTGCCAACCATTAACCAAGCTTCAGGAACTATCGCCGCTGAAATTTGCGATGATTTTCTCACTTCCCCGGTGTCATCATTTCTCATTCTCTGACAAGAGGGGGCTTGTATGAAGATCAAAGATTCACATCCAGAGTGCATTTTCTGCCATTCTTCTGAACTAATACTTTTCTATACCAAAGCCAGTGGCTTAATGGTGCAATGTGAAGAGTGCGGCTATTCCAGTGCTGCAGCAAGTGAGCACTTGAATTCAGAAGAGATCACACTGCTCGCTGGTTGATTTCAATTTCTAGGTTAGGCTAGCGACGTGATTGTTGATGTCGCGCTTTACCAAAATGGCCTCCGCGTGGATGGCCCATCGGATATTTCCGATCTCGTAACAACAGCAGAACGCGATGGCGGCTTCGTCTGGCTTGGTTTAGCAGAACCCACTCAAGTTGAGTTCGATATGGTGGTCGGCGAATTAAACTTCCACCCGCTCGCCGTTGAAGATGCGGTAAATGCTAAGCAGCGGCCCAAGATTGAAGATTATGAAGGACTCACCTTCTTCGTTCTTAAAACCGTATTCTTTGATAAAGCGGAACAAGAAATTTCTACCGGTGAACTCATGTGCTTCATCGCCAAACACTTCATCGTTATTGTTCGCCACGGTGAGGGACATCCACTCGCGACCGTGCGCCACGAACTCGAAGAGAAGCCCGAACTTCTCAAGCTTGGTCCATATGCAGTCCTGCATGCAGTTGCAGACCGCGTTATTGATGGTTACACCGCTATTGCAACTTCACTCGAACAAGAAGTCGTATCCGTGGAGAATCGAGTCTTCAGCGGAAAGCGACAGACATTCTCGCAAGAGATTTATTTCTTGAAGCGCGAAATCATCGAATTCAAACACGCCATCGAACCACTGATAGCACCGTTAGCTAAATTAACTAGTGGCACTGTCGCTCAAGTCCCCGATGAAATCGGACCATTCTTCCGCGATACCTCCGACCATTTGTTACAAGCATGCGAACATGCATCCGGTCTGGACTCACTGATTACTTCAGTATTACAAGCGGATCTTGCACATATCCAAGTTCAACAGAATATCGATGTGCGGCGAATATCAGCCTGGGTTGCACTGGCTTCCGGCCCCACCATGATTGCCGGTATTTATGGAATGAACTTTAAGCACATGCCAGAGCTCAGTACGCGGTATGGGTATTTCGTTGTAATCGGCGTGATGGTTGTTCTGACCGGGTTCTTGGTCAGGAGTTTTCGTAAATCAGGTTGGCTCTAGATTCTTCCGGTTTCTTCTATTTCTCCGATGAGAATCTAAACCAAGCGCCCTCTCATTTCAAAAGATTGTGCGACCCGGCCAACTGCAACAATAAAGGCAGCGGTTCTAAGATCCACCTTGTATTGCTTTGAGACTTTAAAAGTATGCTCAAATGCCTTCTCCATTCGTATGTCCAATTCACGACGGAATTTTTCAATTGGCCAGGTAAATTCTTGAATATTTTGAGTCCATTCAAAATATGAACCCATTACTCCGCCAGAGTTTGCAAGGATATCGGGCACGATTACCGCCCCAGCTTTACGAAGAGCGGCGTCAGCTGCACTTGTGATTGGTTGATTGGCACCCTCAATGATGAAATCGGCCTTGATGCGACTCACATTTCCTTCATGGATAACGCCTCCGAGTGCAGCGGGAATCAAAATATTGCATTCAATTTCAAGAACTTCAGCAGATCCGACTCGCTCATCAACTTCAGCCATTGAAAGGTTAGGGTGAATTATGAGGGATTTAATCTCAAGTCCTTTCTTATCGACTACTCCACCAGTTACATCAGAGACAGCAATGACCTTCATCCCAAGCTCTTCGCAACCCAGAGCTGCGAACTTTCCAACATTTCCAAATCCTTGAATTACAACTGTTGCGCCTTTGATTTTCTTGTCATGCTCTTTAAGTGTTGCCGCTGCAATATGTGCAACTCCTCGCCCAGTGGCTTCTTCTCGGCCTGGTGCACCAAAGAGTTCGACTGGCTTGCCGGTAACGCAAGCTGGCTGGAAACCTTCTAATCGATGATATTCATCCATTAACCAAGCCATCGTATTTGCATCGGTTCCCATGTCAGGAGCAGGAATATCTCGGTGGTGACCAAGTACATGTACGAGTGAGCGAGTCCATCGGCGAATAATTTCCTCTTTCTCAATGGCATTGAGCTTGCTCGCATCGACCGCCACTCCACCTTTTGCCCCGCCAAAGGGCACATCAATCAGCGCAGTTTTCCAGGTCATAAGGCTTGCTAAAGCGCGTACTTCGTTGAGGTCCACATCCTGGTGGAAGCGAATTCCACCTTTTCGTGGCCCACGCGCACTTGAATGCTGGACTCGATACCCGGTAAGGACTTCTACGTCATCTGCGCGACGTAACGGAATCGCAATCACAACTTCGCGCTCACAACTCTGCAAGACGTCGATCAGCCCGGGTTTGAGTTTAAGGAACTCTCCGGCGCGGCTCACGCGCTCGTTTACTTCAGCAAAAGGATTGTGCTCATGAGTAGTTGTCATGGAAATTACCTTAATGCTGAGAAATATCTGGAAATAGTGCCAAGAAACGACTATCAGATGAACAACTATTAATTCTTAGATTAAAATAAAGGTGCTTACGCAGAAATGGGTCTTCCGGCCTAGAACTATTAAGAAAAAGGGAGCAATAGATGGAAAGCACCAACCCAGTCTTTAAGCGTGGATATGCAGCGATGGGCAACTCTGGCACCGCGACTGTAACCCCAGGCGATGTTGATGCACTTAATGATCTTTACAACGCCCCGGCCGCATCTTCTACTCGCACAGGCCGCATGACTATCGATGATGTTGTTATTCGCACTGCGATGCTCTTTGCAGTTCTTGTAGCTGTTGGCGCATTTGCATGGACTGCAAATCTTGGTGCTGGTTTTCTATTTGTTGGATTTATCGGCGGACTAGTGCTGGGAATGATTAACTCATTCAAATCCACCGTTAGCGCTCCACTTGTTATTGCATATGCTGCGTTCGAAGGCTTAGCCCTTGGTGTGCTCAGCCACATGTACGAATCTCAATATCCAGGAATTATCTCGCAGGCAGTTATCGGAACTCTTGCAGCATTTGTTGGAATCCTCTTTGCTTATAAGAATAAGAAGATCCGCGTCACGCCAAAGTTCCAGCGCACCATGATTGGCGCATTGGGCGGTTACTTTGTTCTTGGAATCATTTCAATGATTGCTGGATTTGCTGGAGTCGGCCAAGGTATGGGCTTCTATGGAGTATCTGGACTTGGCCTCTTGCTCGCAGTTGCTGGTGTTGGCTTTGCTAGCTTCTTCTTAGTTCTCGATTTCGACATGATTGAAAATATGATCAAGAATGGTGCACCACAACAAGAATCGTGGCGTGCAGGTTTTGGTCTAATGGTGACTGTTGTATGGCTATATATGGAAGTTCTTCGCTTGCTTTCAATTCTTCGCCGCGACTAATTACCGAATAACTTCTTCGTCCTGCGTTCTGGTCTCTGGTAAGTACAGGGCCAGAACAAAGGCGATGGCCGCAACTCCCATCGTGACTACCAAAGCGGTGTGATACGAGTACCGGTCGGAGAGAAAGCCTAGAAGTATCGGCGAAACAATCATTCCGGCATCACCAGCCATCTGCCAGACAGCAACAACTTGACCACCCTTGCCCTTAAATACATCTCCCACAATATTTGCATGACCCGTACCCATAAACGCACCACCAAGCCCGAAGATCACCATTGCCAAGAAGTAATACCACTCAGCGCCTGCGATAACGAGGGTGCCTACTCCAAGAGTGAGAAGTGAAGAGCCAACCAGAATTACAAAGCGACGTCCGCGGAAATCCGATTGACGCCCGGCATACATCAGGATTAACGCTTGCGCGATTGCCGAAAGGGTAAAGCCGTAGCCAATAATTGATGGTGAACCATGCAATTTATCTCGCACGAAGAGCGGCAAAATCGAATTGCGCATTCCAAAGAGAACCCAATTAATAAGAAATGCAAAGGCGAGAGCTGAGCGATATGGAAAGTTCTTGAGTGCATCGCGAATGAGAATTCGATCTAGTGGATCTTGCTTACCAGAACCCTTATTACCCAAACGTTTTTCATTGAGAGCAAAAAATGTCAGAATGCCACCGCAGGTCAAGGTGATGGCATAGACAAAGAATGGTGCGCGGAGTGAGATACCGGTCAGCAATCCACCAAAGGATGGACCCGCAATTCCACCGATTAAGAATCCACTGTTATACATCGATTGCGCGCGGCCGAGTTGATTATCTGCAACAGATCTCATCAAGAGCGCACTAGCGGCTACTGAGAACATGGATGATCCGAGACCGCCAGCAGAGCGGAAAATAAGCAACTGCCAATAGCTTTGTGCAAGACCACTGAGAAGCGAGGAGATGGCTACAAAGAAGAGCCCGGTGCCGAGAATAACTCGCTCACCAAATCGATCGACTAACTTGCCAGAGATTAACCCGGAGCCAAATCGAGCGAAGGCAAAGGTAGAAATAATGAAACCAACTGCAGTTTTATTGACGCCAAAAGTTTGAGCAAAGAGTGGAATTGCCGGAACGATAAGACCGAATCCAACTGCAACAAAGAAAGAGACTCCCGTGAGAATATAAACTTCTCGCGGGAGTGTCTCGGTTCTGCGTGTGAATTTAAGCAATTGCCTCGCCGGCAGCTTCTTCTTTTGCTGCATGGTGAGCTGCACCAGTGCGCAATGGTGTCTCGCGAAGGAAGAGTGCCAAGATCAAACCAACTAAGGTGACCGGCGCTGCCGCTAAGAAGACATTGTGAAACGCATGTACATAGGAATCAAGGAAAGTTGCCTTTAACGCAGGATCGTAGTTATTTAAAAGTCCTGGATTATCTTGGACTGCCTTTGATACCGCGGGAGTAAATCCCTTGAGCGCTGCTGGATTAGTTGTGGCTAGCTCCTTGAGTCCTTGGGGAATGTAATGTCCCAAGCGACTGGCATAGATAGTTCCGAAGATTGCTACACCAATGGTGGAGCCAACAGAGCGGAAGAAGGTATTGGCGCCAGTAGATACGCCCATATCTTTGAAATCCACTGCATTTTGAAGTGCGATAACGATGGTCTGCATAGAGAGACCAAGGCCCATACCAATCAAAACCGCGAAGATTGCTAGGTGCCAGAACGGAGTATTGACTCCGAGGGTGGTCATCAGCGCGATACCAACCGTCATCAAACTGAGGCCAATTATTGGGAAGCGCTTATATTTTCCATGCTTGCTAATCATCTTGCCGCTGATGATAGACATTGAAACAATTCCGATCATAAATGGAATGAGTTTCAGGCCAGAGATAGTTGCGGAATTGCCTTTAACAAGCTGGAGATAGAGCGGAATCATGACAATTGCTCCAAACATGCCGGCACCAATAATAAAACCGAGTATCGACGTCAGGGAGAAAGTGTGATTCTTGAAGAGCGACATCGGCAGAATTGGTTCGACCGCGCGAAGCTCTTGGAGAACAAAGAGAATGATGAGAACTACTGCAGCAATCAGAGCAGTCAAAGTCTTGGAAGTTAACCAACCATCTTGTGGTCCGTAGACCGAGATTCCCAAAAGCAGTGCTGATACGCCCGCGACCATAAGGAGTGCACCGAGGTAATCAATCTTATGTTCACGACGAACCTTTGCGATATGGAGTGAGGCAGTAGTAATAATGAGAGCGGCGATTCCGAAGGGAAGGTTGATGTAGAAAATCCAACGCCAGCCAGCAGTTCCGAGAATATGTGTGTGATCAGAGAAGAACCCACCGAGAAGCGGTCCAGCAACTGAAGAGATTCCCCACACTGCACCGAAATAACCTTGATAACGACCGCGTTCGCGCGGCGAGACGATATCGCCAATAATGATAAAGGTGAGTGACATTAATCCGCCCGCACCTAAACCTTGGATAGCGCGGAAGATGATGAGTTGATCCATGGTCTGCGCAGCACCGGCCGCGAATGAACCAATCAGGAATGTAACGATTGCGAATTGGAAGACCGGGCGACGTCCATAAAGATCTGAGATTTTTCCGTATAACGGAGTGGATGCGGTCGAGGTTAACAAGTAAGCAGTGACGACCCAGGTGTAATGGTTGAGACCGTGGAGGTCAATCACAATAGTTTTTAGTGCAGTCGAGACGATGGTCTGATCGAGGGCGGCAAGTAGCATTCCCATCATCAGTCCAGAGAGGACCGCCATAATTTCCTTGTGGCTCAACGGCCCGGACGTTTTAGTTTCTTTAGACATTTCTACCTTTTCTTAATTTTTCAAGCGCTCAGATTCGAGCCACGTATTTGTTGTGGAATAGGCCGTATTCTATCCCCATGAGCGCGAATAAGCCTGGCGTAAGCATCTATGCCCATGAATTAACCAAGACCTATCGAAACGGTGAAGTTAAAGCACTCGACGGTCTCACCCTCGAAGTTGAAGAAGGCACAGTATTAGCTCTCCTTGGCCCGAATGGCGCAGGTAAGACAACAACGGTTCGCGTCCTCGCAACTCTCTTAACTCCTGATTCAGGTTATGCCACTGTTAACGGCGTTGATGTTGTTAAGCACCCCGACGAAGTCCGCAAAATGATCGGGCTCTCTGGTCAATATGCAGCACTTGATGAAACGTTAACTGGTTGGGATAACCTCAACATGTTTGGTCGTTTGTATCACTTAAGTTCGCAAGGTGCGAAAGCTCGCGCCGAAGAGCTGCTTGAAAAGTTCTCTTTAACCGAGGCGGCAAAGCGTCCTATCAAAACTTATTCAGGTGGAATGCGTCGTCGTCTGGATTTAGCGGCCTCACTCATCATTAAACCCAAAGTTCTCTTCTTAGATGAACCTACTACTGGCCTTGATCCTCGCGGCCGCCAAGAGATGTGGGGCGTCATCGACGAACTTGTTAAGGGTGGCGTGACGTTGTTGCTTACGACTCAGTATCTAGAAGAGGCTGATCAACTCGCTGATTCCATCGCCGTTATTGATACTGGCAAAGTTATTGCTCGCGGAACTTCCGATGAACTCAAACGCCAAGTCGGGGGAGAGCGCTTAGAAGTTGTAGTGGAAAATTCGCAACTTGCTCAAACAATTGAAATTGTTAAAGGTGTCGCTGGTATCGAACCATCAGTAGATGAGGGACTTCGCAAAGTCTCCGCCGCAGTCAACACTGGAAGTACCGCGCTCGTTCAAGTACTGCGGACTCTCGATGATGCCCAGATTCATCCACTCGATATCGCTCTCAAACGTCCATCATTGGACGATGTTTTCCTCTCTCTTACCGGACACGCTGCTGAGGAGAAGAATGAAATCGATGTTAAGAGTAAGAAGAGAGGTGGCAAGAAATGACCGCCATCAGTGATTTCCTCGTCATCACCAAACGTCAGTTGCTGCAGTTAGTTCGTGTACCTGAAGTACTTCTCTTCGCCACTATTCAACCAGCGATGTTTGTGCTCTTGTTCCGCTACGTCTTTGGCGGCGCAATCGACGCCGGGGTTAAGGGCGGATACGTCCAACTCTTGATGCCTGGAATCTTCGTTCAGACTGTTGCATTCACTTTAGCTGCAACCGCGGTCGGACTTGCTGCTGATATGCAGAAAGGTCTGATTGATCGCTTTAGATCACTACCTATTGCTCGCTCAGCTGTTGTCATCGGTCGCACCGTAGGAGATACGGCGCAGAACATTGTCACGCTGGCAGTTATGGGAATTGTTGGTTATGCAGTCGGATGGCGTCCATCGGGGGGCCTCTTCAAGACTGCGCTCGCTTTTCTCTTCCTATTAGCATTTGGATTTTCTATGTCATGGATCGGTGTCATCATCGGCTTATCAGTCCGTGACGAAAGAGTGGCCCAGAATTTGGTCTTTATCTCGGTCTTCCCACTGACATTTCTCTCGAATGCATTCGCTCCCACAACCGGAATGCCTCGCATACTTCAATACTTTGCCGAGTGGAATCCGGTTTCTACTATGGTCGCCGGATGCCGCGAACTCTTTGGCACCACCAATCACTTTGGTGCAACCGCGGGATCATGGCCGAGCCAACATCCATTAGCAATGTCCCTTATTTATATGGTGCTGATTGTGGCAATTTTCTTGCCGCTAAGCGTCCGTAAATATAAGAACGCTAGTTCTAAGTAATTAGTATTAACTAAGGCTTAGAAATAAGTCTGTGCTTCGAGAACGGCAACATTAATCTCTTTGCCGTTTGGAGCTTTGAAGATGACTGTGTCGCCGACCTTTGCGCCAAGAACTGCTGCGCCCAGTGGTGACTTCTCGCTATAAACGTCGACATCATCGGTCGCAATTTCGCGCGAACCGAGTAAGAACTTCATCTCTTCGCCACCCAGATCAACGGTGATTAACATTCCGAGTCCCACGACTCCCGATTCACCTGCAGGTGGCATACCAATGTGAGCATTTTCGAGCATGTGGCGAAGCTGGCGAATGCGCGCTTCAGTCTTTCCTTGCTCATCCTTAGCAGCGTGATAGCCGCCATTCTCTTTGAGGTCACCTTCAGCGCGAGCAGCTTCAATCTTCTTGACGATATCAGCGCGACGAGGACCTTCAAGTTCAGCGAGCTCTGCCGAAAGTCGGTCAGCTGCTTCTTGGGTAAGCCAGGTCTGCGTTGGAGGTGTACTCATAATGGAGAAGTCTAGAGGCTAGTAGCAGCGAGTCAGAAGCACTTTTCGATGCCAGCATTTACCGCACGTAAGCGGGTAGGAATGATGACTTCGCGGGTAATTTTGGCTTGGCCGGTAGGAATCTGATCCGTCAATTGCCCGACGGTATTAACCCCATAATCCTTGGCCGATAGCAGACAACTATGAGAAATGGCCGGATTCTTAAATTCAAGTGAGTAGCGAATAGAAATTTTTGAGTCAGAAATTTCTTGGAATGAGATGAGAGTCGAACGAATTTCTGGAGTCGAGAAGTGCTGCGCACTCCAGAGCAACCAGCCACCACCAACAATTGCGAGAACGAGAGCCGGAGCAAGCCAGGCCGGTCGTTTGGATTCTCGGATACCGTAGCGATTACGGAGATACTCGTTCATGAGCAGAATTCTAGGTCCTTGCGAGTTAGGCTATGCACATGGGCGATAAGACAAATATTGATGTGAGTCCCGCAGGATCAATCGTGATGATACTTCTCATCATCGCGGTCGGGCTATTGCTCACCAGTTTCTATCGACGATATAAGCGTGCTGCTTCGAAACCAGATGACAGCACCTCTCGCTAAACCCCTCATTAAGAAGATTGCGACCGCACTCCTCTCACTTCTGCTGGCCGGCGCATTTTTCGAATTAGGTATCTGGCAACTCCATCGCGCTCATGATGTTCAGGTAGCTCAACAAGTACAGCCGGAAAAACCAATTGTTGAACTAACTTCTATTGCGGCAGCGGGCGCAAACCTTCGGCCAGTTGCAGCAAATCGAATTGTTACTGCGATGGGCAGGTATGTTGAAATATATTCAGCGCCACAACAACATCCGTTATTAGCGAATGGCAAGAAATCTAAACGCCCAGTCTCGTTGGAAGTGCGGCTATTAGAAATATCTAATCACCGCGGGATTTTAGTTGTGCGTGGGCTAGAAGATAATTCGCCTCAAACTATTAGTGAGCGAGTAAAAATTACCGGTCGGCTCTATCCACGTCAGACGGTTGATACCGTCAATCCCGCAAAGGGAGTAAAAGAAATAAGAGGAATATTGACCCGAATCGATCCCGCACTTATCGCCGGTCAGACCCAGCTTCAACTCTTTGATGGCTTCATTATTATCAAGGGCGAGAGCACATCTAATGGACAAGCAGTCTCTGACTCTCACCTAGCTTCACCACAACTGCGTACCGGAATTGCTGGCTATTACTGGCAACATATTTCCTACGTTGTAATCTGGTGGCTGATGGCCGCGCTCGTGCTCGTTCTTCCGTGGTATTCACAAAAGTCTCGGCGAATGGATAAGGTAAAGATATGAGTAATCCAGCAGGCCTCGAAGGTGCAATGACCCGCTTCCGCATTATGGCGATGTGGGCAGGCGTAATGTCCATACTTCTCTGGTTCGTCGATCTTCCTGTTAAGTACATCTGGCCGGACTCCACGCTCCACGACATCGTCAAATGGGTTCCGATCGTTCACGGCTTCACTTATCCCATCTATGTTTTAGCGGCCTTTCTCTATTGCATTAAAGCTCGCAAATCTCTGACGACCACAGTCTTGTTCATACTCGCAGGCACCTTGCCAATCGCCTCTTTCATCGCAGAACGTCGCGCACTTGCTGAATTTAAAGCTCGCTCTTAAATCTGTTCTCTACCCTCTCTATGAGCGGAGAATCTTCCGCTCGTTGGATTTTGCACAGACCCCGCACCATATTGGTGTAATTCTTGACGGGAATCGGCGTTGGTCAAAGGCCAATCCAAGTATCGATGGCGATACCTCTTCCGCCCGTGGACACAAGGTGGGCGCCTCGAAAATCGTAGATCTGCTCGATTGGTCGGAGGAGACCCAGGTCAAAGTTGTCACTCTCTGGCTGCTCTCCAATCAGAACCTCCATCGACCAGCCGAAGAACTTGCACCACTTCTCAAAATAATTAGTGAGACGATTCAAGAGTTGGTTGCTCGTGGCCGATGGGAGATTCGCCCAGTAGGTTCGATGGAGTTATTGCCAGTCGATTTGCAAGAGAGCCTTAAACAAGCGGCGCTAGCAACAAAGGGAACTCCTGGAGTCGTGGTCAATGTTGCCATTGGATATGGTGGACGCAGTGAAATAGCGGATGCCGTGAAATCTCTCATCCTTGATAAATCACAAGCCGGGCTCTCGCCGACAGAAATTGCTGCCGCTATTAACGTGGATGAGATCAGCAAACATCTCTATACCGCTGGCTTGCCTGATCCTGATTTGGTTATCCGCACCTCCGGCGAACAACGGCTCGGGGGTTTCTTGCTCTGGCAATCGGCACACTCTGAGTTTTATTTCTGCGAGGCCTATTGGCCCGATTTTCGACGGGTCGATTTCCTCAGAGCACTTCGGGCATATTCCGAACGCCACCGCCGCCACGGAATTTAGGGTCCAAAGGGTTCAAATAACATCAGAAATTAATATTGAGCAGTTGCGTGTCGAGCGTCAAAGTCGCGTAGACGGTTTTATCTTTTAACCACTACCACCGATTCCGACTGGATGGCCAGAAGGACTGAGTACAACTAGATAGGACTCGCATCCTTGACTATCAGCCAGAAAAACGGCCATAAGACCTATGTCATCGATACCAGCGTTTTACTCGCGGATCCCGCGGCGTTAACTCGCTTTGCCGAGCACGAAGTCATTATTCCTATCGTTGTCATTGGTGAGTTAGAGACCAAACGCGACCACCCAGAACTCGGATACTTTGCCCGAGCCGCCCTTCGCACTCTCGATGATCTCCGCATCTCTCATGGCCGTCTCGATGAAGCAATCAAAATGAATTCCCAAGGCGGCACCTTGAAAGTAGAGCTCAATCACTCTGACTCTTCCTCGCTTCCCATGGGATTTTTGCGCGATGGCTCCAATGATTCTCGAATTCTCGCAATCGCTCGCAACTTCATGGCTGAAGGTCGCGACGTTGTGTTAGTAACAAAGGATCTACCGCTTCGAGTAAAGGCCTCTTCGGTTGGAGTCGAATCCGAGGAGTATCGCGCCGAACTTGCTTCGACGAGTGGTTGGACCGGCATGGTTGAGGAGAGCGTCTCTTCTTCGGTCATTGATTCGCTTTACGAAAATAATCGCATCGACCACGAACTAGCAAAGAAGCATCCGTGCCACACCGGGATCGTTCTTCACTCAGAAAAGGGGAGCGGCCTGGCTCGAGTTACGGCAGATAAGCATCTTGTTCTCGTCCGAGGTGATCGCCAAGCCTTTGGGCTGCACGGCAGAAGCGCCGAACAGCGAGTTGCGCTAGATCTCTTGCTCGATAATGAGATTGGCATCGTCTCTCTCGGTGGTCGGGCCGGAACCGGAAAGAGCGCCTTGGCTCTCACCGCCGGATTGGAAGCAGTTCTCGAAAAGCGCCAACATAAAAAGGTGGTCATCTTCCGCCCTCTCTACGCCGTCGGCGGGCAAGAGCTCGGATACCTGCCTGGTTCTGAGAACGAAAAGATGTCGCCTTGGGCGCAAGCTGTCTTCGATACCCTCGGAGCTTTGGTCAGCGAAAGCGTGATTGAAGAGATCATGGAACGTGGTCTGATTGAAGTTCTGCCACTGACCCATATCCGCGGACGCTCCCTCCACGACTCTTACGTCATCGTGGATGAGGCCCAATCGCTCGAACGCGGAGTCCTGCTGACAGTTCTCTCCCGAATCGGCCAAAATTCCAGAGTCATTTTGACTCATGACGTGGCCCAACGGGACAACCTTCGGGTTGGCCGTCATGACGGAGTTGTCGCCGTGGTCGAATCGTTGAAGGGCCATCCGCTCTTCGCTCACATCACCTTGACCCGCAGCGAACGCTCTCCGATTGCTGCCCTGGTCACCGAAATGTTGGAAGAGCCGATCAACTTCACCTCGTAACCGCCCTTTTTCGGCGTGTCATTTAGCCGATTTCAGCGATTTTTTTATGCTGAGCGACAAAACGGGTAAATCGGACTTTACTGAGTCTGACCTGCGGTTTTGTATTGCCACTTTGCTGTGAGAAAAAACTTTTTAAAACTTTAAGGGGACTTAAATTTGCCTCGGAGTTACATGACTGTAAGTCTGTAACCCGTTCACCCCACCCCGTGGGGATAAAAGAAGGGAGGCAGAGCCAATGAGAAGCAAGAAATCTATTTCTACGAGTACATCGAAGTTATCTTTTGAAGCGACCAAGACGACCCTGCTCCGCCGCCCCATCGTGACTCTGGCGACCGCCCTCTTCTTCTTCTTTCTCGGATCAGTCGATACGACCTACGCCACCGGCTCCTTTGTCCATGGGATTAACATCCCGGACCTCATCAACCAGGAGAACCTGACCGGCCAGACCCTGATTGATGGCCAGGCGATACCCGGCCAGCCCAACCCGACTCCGACCTCGCTTATCTCGATCGACCTCAATGGCATCGCCTCGGTAGATGCCAAGTCGATTGCCCTAGTTTCGGCAATGGCCAAGACGGTCGAGCTCGCCAAGACTCCCAATGGCGCTCGCGCAGTTGCCGCCTCACTCCTTGAGTCCTACAACTGGAACAAGGCCCAAATGGCCTGTCTCGACAAACTCTGGACCGGCGAAAGTCACTGGAATTTCCAAGCCCACAACTATCGAAGTGGCGCCCAAGGAATTGCTCAAGCGCTACCGCCGACCAAGATGGATATCGTCTCAACCGATTGGCGTCATAACCCAGTCACCCAAATCAAATGGGGACTTTCATATATCCAATCTCGCTACGGAACACCATGCGCCGCTAATGCAAAAAAGCGCCGCAACGGGTACTACTAAGAATTATTAGAGAGACTACTTTGGCCGCTGGCCAATAGAGATCGGTTTGCTCGTCTCGGCAAAGAAATCATTTCCCTTATCGTCCACGACGATGAATGCCGGGAAGTTCTCTACTTCAATCTTCCAGATAGATTCCATTCCGAGTTCTGCGTAATCCAGAACTTCGACTTTCTTGATGCAATCTTGCGCAAGGCGAGCAGCTGGGCCGCCGATTGAACCGAGATAAAAACCACCATGAGATTTGCAGGCCTCGGTCACTTGCTTGGAGCGATTACCTTTAGCGAGCATTACCAGTGAGCCACCTGCTGCTTGGAATTGTTCAACGTAAGAATCCATACGACCGGCAGTTGTTGGACCGAAAGAACCTGAGGCATAACCTTCCGGAGTCTTCGCTGGACCAGCGTAATAAACGGCGTAATCCTTCATATATTGCGGAAGTTCTTTGCCGCTATCGAGAATCTCTTTTAACTTCGCATGAGCTAAATCGCGAGCAACAACAAGAGTTCCGGTCAGTGAGAGTCGGGTCTTAATCGGATGCTTGGTGAGCTCCGCCAAAATATCTGCCATCGGTTGATTCAAGTTAATGTCGACGACGCCACCAGAAGATTCAATGAGATGTTCTTCAGTGGTATCGGGCAAGAATCGAGCCGGATCTAGCTCAAGTTTCTCAAGGAATACGCCCTCTTTGGTGATCTTTCCCTTTGCTTGTCGATCAGCAGAACACGAGACTGCTATAGCAATAGGAAGTGAGGCACCGTGGCGAGGTAGGCGAACGACGCGGACATCGTGACAGAAGTATTTGCCACCGAATTGAGCGCCGATGCCAAGGGTGCGAGTGAGTTTAAGAACCTCGTCCTCTAAATCAATATCGCGAAATGCGTGGCCGGTCTTTGGGTCACCTGATGTTGGCAACGAATCCAAGTACTTGGTACTTGCCAGCTTTGCGGTCTTCATGGTGAATTCGGCGCTAGTGCCACCAATAACAATTGCAAGGTGATACGGCGGGCAAGCGGCGGTGCCGAGTGAGCGCAACTTCTCGTCTAACCACGTGATAAATGATTTTGGATTGAGAACTGCTTTTGTCTCTTGATAGAGAAATGATTTATTCGCGCTTCCGCCACCCTTAGCGATGAAGAGAAAGTTGTATTCATCGGCGTGATGGGAGTCCGAGTAAATCTCAATCTGCGCTGGCAAGTTGTTGCCAGTGTTCTTCTCATCCCAAGTCGTGACTGGCGCCATCTGCGAATAACGGAGATTAAGGCTGGTGAATGCATCGTAGACACCACGCGAAATTGATTCTTCATCTTGCGTGCTAGTGAGAACTCGCTGGCCCTTCTTGCCCATCACAATTGCGGTACCGGTGTCTTGGCACATCGGCAGAATTCCGCCCGCTGCAATGTTGGCATTCTTTAAGAGATCGAGTGCAACGAAGCGGTCATTCGGCGAAGCCTCTGGATCATCAATAATGTTTGAAAGTTGTTGTAGATGGTCTGTGCGGAGATAATGGCTGATATCGTGAATAGCTTCAGCAGTT
>Ga0304729_1001398_pt1 | contig 15988 bp, 17 predicted proteins | sample C_131016_MF_Meta_FD_190475 | JGI IMG/M metagenome (GOLD analysis project Ga0304729, IMG submission 190475) | Freshwater microbial communities from Lake Croche, Canada to study carbon cycling - C_131016_MF_MetaG (v2) (version 2) | ecosystem: Environmental > Aquatic > Freshwater > Lake | place... | reverse complement strand
TGTTATCTCGACGCCTTTGGTGTGGCCATATTCGGGATGAGCCGGTGTGAGTGAGCCAGCGGTTCTAAATGCTTTGAGGTCATCGATAGTTAAGCCATAGCCCGAAAGGAAGAGTTGAATATAAAGTGTGAGAGAGGAGTGACCACACGAGAGAACAAAACGATCGCGGCCGAGCCACTCTGGATTTTTCGGATCGTGCTTGAGGAAGCGCTGGAAGAGAGTGTAAGCAACTGGGGCCAATGACATCGCAGTACCAGGATGTCCATTACCAACTTTTTGCACAGCATCGGCTGCAAGTGCCCGGGAGATTGCGACAGCTTTATCATCGAGATCTGTCCATGCTGGGCGTTGTACTGACGTCATATTCTCTCCTGGTTATTTCATTGATGAACTCTGAAAATTAAGAACTCCGAGCAAGAACTCTTCCGCTGTAAGCAAGATTCCAGATTCCGAGCCACACTAAATCAGCACCGAGTAAGTGGGCGGCAACGAGTGCCTCTGGCAGGCCGGTGAAATATTGGATATAACCGATCAAGCCTTGGGCTAAGCATATAAAGAAAAAGAGCGTTGCTCGACGAACGATGAAGGCCCGGTGTGCCGCATCTTCAGTTGTACGCATCAGTAACAACAAAGCAAATGTGAGAGCGATGAGAGCGATGACGGCATCTGCATGTAGCCACGAGATGGTTTGCGGATCGAATGCATATCGAGGAGCCTGCGCATCACCGGCATGTGGCCCACTGCCTGTTACGACAGTTCCTAAAGTGAGAACAATTACCGTGAGGCCCAGAAGTATGCGAATGAGAATTCTGGAAGTTGCTGTTACTTCAGCTTGAGGTTTACGCAGCATTCTCTGCCGGAGCGAGAGCGAAGCGGCAAGAATCACGATCGAGAGTAAGAAGTGGGCACCGACGGTCGCTGGGTTGAGGTGGGTGAGAACAGTGACGCCGCCTAAGATGATCTGCGCTATCACGCCAAGTAGCTGTCCAGCAGCTAACCAATTGAGAGCTCTTCGTTCGCGTAAATCGTGGTACTGAACGCGCCAACGGAGTACTCCGATCACAGCTGCCAGGATCGAGATAATCAGAACAAACGTCAGTAACCGATTGCCGAATTCAATCCACGAATGAAGCGTCCCTTGAGCTTGGTGTGGGACCGGGGTGTAAGAGCCAGGAGTGCAACGGGGCCAGGTAGGGCAACCAAGGCCGGAGCCCGTTAACCGAACCGCACCGCCCGTCACAACGATCCCAGCTTGAAGCGCGACCAGCGCCGTATAGATGAAGCTCTTTAATCGGGGGCTGGGGTTGTGGCGGTCTCGCATGAGTCAAGCCTAGTCTCAGTGAGTTCGCCACGCGGGAGGCACCTCTCTTTCGACTGGCTATTATGGGTGAATTACGCAACACTTCTGTTGTGAAAAAGATTGAGCCAGATTCGCGTACCCGAGACCGTCTTGCCCGGGCGATCCTCGAGGGCGGACCAGCCTCGGCTGTCGATTTGGCCAAGCGCCTCTCAATCACGCCAGCAGGAATTAGGCGCCATCTCGATTCGCTCGTCGCTGAAGGGATTCTGACATCGCGCGAGCCGTATCAGAGCGCAGCTGCGCTAGATAGCCGGGGGAGAGGTCGACCTGCAAAGGTATTTTTGATGACTGATCTTGGTCGCGCAACTTTTGAACATTCTTACGATGACCTTGCACTCTCTGCGCTGAAATTTATCGCTACCCAGAATGGTTCAAACTCCATTAAAGCCTTTGCCGATCAACGCGCAGCAGATATTGAAAATCGTGCACTAGTGGCCCTTGCTAAGAAAGATTCACAGACGTCTACATCAGATGCCCTTGCAGAGTTCTTATCAGATGAAGGTTTTGCCGCATCAGTGACAACGGGTGCTACCGGAGACCAACTCTGTCAGCATCACTGCCCAGTCGCACACGTCGCTGCACAATATCCAGAGCTCTGCGATTCAGAGACGCAAGCATTCTCGCGAATACTCGGCACTCACGTTCAACGACTCGCAACAATCGCTCATGGCGATGGTGTATGCACAACATTTATTCCACATATTTCACAAGCCAACCAAAAAACAGGAGCAAACGCATGAGCAGTGACCTCACATCACGTATCGAACTAGCCAACCCAGAGCTAGAAGGTATTGGAACCTACGAATACGGTTGGTCAGATAAGGACGACGCTGGAACAACTGCGAAGCGTGGGCTCAGCGAAGCTGTAGTGCGTGATATTTCTGCGAAGAAGAGCGAACCTCAGTGGATGCTTGATCTACGCCTTAAGGGACTCTCACTCTTTGATAAGAAGCCAATGCCGACATGGGGTTCAGATCTCACCGGAATCTTCTTCGATACCATTAAATATTTTGTTCGCTCAACTGAGAAGCAAGCGACTTCATGGGAAGACCTCCCTGAAGATATCAAGAACACATACGATCGCCTCGGAATTCCTGATGCTGAACGAAACCGTCTTGTTGCAGGCGTTGCGGCACAGTATGAGTCTGAAGTTGTTTACCACTCTATCCGTGAAGATTTAGAGAAGCTCGGCGTGATCTTCGTCGATACCGACTCTGGCCTGCGCGAGCACGAAGAGCTCTTTAAAGAGTACTTTGGAACGGTTATCCCAGTCGGCGATAATAAGTTCGCTGCTCTCAATACATCTGTATGGTCTGGTGGCTCCTTCATCTACGTTCCTAAAGGTGTCCAGGTTGATATCCCACTTCAGGCTTACTTCCGTATCAATACTGAGAATATGGGCCAATTCGAGCGTACTTTGATCATCGCTGATGAAGGTTCGTACGTTCACTATGTAGAAGGCTGCACGGCTCCGATCTATTCATCTGACTCACTGCACTCTGCTGTTGTAGAGATCATCGTGAAGAAGAATGCTCGTGTTCGCTATACAACAATTCAAAATTGGTCGAACAACGTCTACAACTTGGTAACTAAGCGCGCCACTTGTGCTGAAGGCGCAACCATGGAGTGGATCGATGGAAATATCGGTTCTAAGGTAACCATGAAGTATCCAGCCGTCTTCCTCATGGGTGAGCACGCTAAGGGTGAGACGCTTTCGATCGCATTTGCTGGCGAAGGCCAACATCAAGATGCTGGATCGAAGATGGTTCACGCTGCGCCATATACATCCTCGACAATCATCTCTAAATCAGTAGCACGTGGTGGCGGACGCACTTCCTATCGTGGGCTTGTACAAGTTCTCGAAGGCGCACATCACTCAAAATCAACAGTAAAGTGCGATGCGCTTTTGGTTGACACAATTTCACGCTCGGATACATATCCATATGTTGATATCCGTGAAGATGATGTCTCGATGGGACATGAAGCTACAGTTTCAAAGATCTCTGATGACCAGCTCTTCTATCTTATGTCACGTGGATTATCTGAAGATGAAGCGATGGCGATGATTGTTCGTGGATTTATCGAGCCTATTGCTCGTGAACTTCCTATGGAATATGCACTTGAACTCAACCGTCTCATCGAGATGCAGATGGAAGGGGCAGTTGGTTAATGTCGACTCTGACAACAAATTATCTAACCCCAACTGGCAGAGAAGAAGCATGGCGTTTCACACCGCTTGCACGGCTAAAGGGCCTGCACGATGCTGCGACTGTAGTTGCTGATCGCATCTCACTCTCGGCGCAATCAGCATACGAAGGTGTCACGATCTCGATTCAACCATCGGTTGAGACAACTCCAAGTTCGCAGACAGATGACCTCGTTATACAACGCGTGCGTGATATCGCCTCACAGGTTACTGTCGTTGCGATCGCTGCGGATGCGATGGTCTCAACTCCGATTACCTTAGGGCGTAAGAGCGGTGTGGCACCTGAAGCCTCTCGCACGATCATCCGAGCAGGAGTCAACTCATATGCAACGATCGTTGTTGAAAACACTGGGACTGGAATCTTTGCAGAAGAGATCGAGATCATCCTCGAACCTGGTGCAAATCTTCGTTTTATCTCACTTCAAGAGTGGGATAACGATGTGGTTCACCTCGGTCGTCACCATGCAATCATCGGAAGAGATGCAACATTTACTTCGGTAGTTGTCACTGTTGGCGGATCACTTGTTCGCCTACTACCTACTGTTGAATATGCGGGCCCTGGAGCTTCTGCCGAACTCTATGGTCTCTACTTCGCAGGTTCAGGACAACATTTAGAACACCGAATTCACGTCGATCACAATCTGCCTGATGGTAAATCTCGCGTCAATTACAAAGGCGCTCTCTCAGGCGATGGTGCACACACTGTCTGGATTGGCGATGTCTTTATCCGTGCAGCTGCAGAACGCACCGATACCTACGAACTCAATCGCAATCTCTTGCTCTCAGATGGAGCTCGCGCAGATTCAGTTCCTAACCTTGAAATTGAGACCGGCGATATCGTTGGAGCAGGTCACGCTTCTACTACTGGTCGTTTTGATGACGAACAACTCTTCTATTTAGAGTCCCGAGGTATCCCTGCGTCAGAAGCAAAACGCTTGGTTATTCGTGGCTTTTTCTTAGAGATTCTCTCCAAAATCGGAATTGAGACTATCGAAGAGCGCATCATGAAGCGCATCGATCAAGAGCTCTCGAAGGTGACAATCGCATGACAACTCTTAATCTCGCCGATCTCACACCAGGTAAGCCAAAACGCATTGAGGTAGATGGTGTTGCTGTCTGTGTCGCTCGCGTTGGTGATGAAGTCTTTGCCATCGGGGATACCTGTTCACACTCAGATGCATCACTATCTGAGGGAGATATCACTGAATACCGTATTGAATGCTGGCTCCACGGAGCTGAGTTTGATCTTCGCACGGGGGTCGCTTTGACGTTGCCTGCTGTAGAAGCGCTACCAACTTTCGATGTACAAAACGATGGAACAACCGTCACTATTCAGAGCAAAAAGTAGAGAGAGATAATAATGAGCACACTAGAGATCAAAAACCTCCAGGTTTCAGTTAATACCGAGGAAGGATCAAAGCAGATCTTGCGCGGCGTCGATTTAACCATCAACTCCGGTGAGACGCATGCAATCATGGGGCCTAACGGTTCAGGAAAATCAACTCTCGCTTATTCCATCGCTGGACATCCAAAATATTTGATTACCGGTGGTTCTGTAACGCTTGATGGCGCTGATGTGCTTGCGATGTCAGTTGATGAGCGTGCGAAGGCTGGCCTCTTCCTTGCGATGCAATACCCCGTTGAAGTTCCTGGCGTCTCTGTCTCTAACTTCTTACGTACATCAGTTACTGCCATCCGCGGTGAAGCTCCTAAGGTGCGCACCTGGGTTGGCGAAGTAAAAGAAGCGATGGCATCACTTAGCATGGACCCAGCTTTTGCAGAGCGCAATGTTAATGAAGGTTTCTCTGGCGGCGAGAAGAAGCGCCATGAAATCTTGCAGATGGAACTGCTGAAGCCAAAGATTGCGATCTTAGATGAGACTGACTCTGGGCTTGATGTTGATGCGTTGCGAGTTGTTTCAGAGGGCGTTAATCGCATTAAAGAGACGAATAACCTTGGAATCATGTTGATCACTCACTACACACGTATCTTGCGTTACATCACGCCAGATTACGTGCACGTCTTCTCAGGTGGACGGATCGTTGAGCAAGGCGGATCTGAACTCGCAAATAAACTCGAAGAGAATGGTTATGCAGAGTACGTAACTGCGTAATGATGACCCTTCTTGATGTAGCTGCAATCAAAGCTGATTTTCCTATCTTCGAAAAGAAGATGAGAAACGATGCCCGATTGGTCTACCTCGATTCAGGTGCGACGAGTCAGAAACCTAACCAAGTAATGGCTGCCGAGCAGTACTTCTACACTCATCACAACGCAGCAGTTCATAGAGGGTCACATCTCTTGGCGGAGGAAGCCTCTGCCGCCTATGAAGGTGCTCGTGAAACCGTTGCAGCCTTTCTCGGTGCCAAGAACGATGATGTGATCTTCACGAAGAGTGCGACTGAATCGATCAATTTGCTCGCTTACTCGTTCTCAAATACCGCGACTGGTCGCTTTGCACTTGGCGCAGGTGATGAAATCCTGCTCTCTGAGATGGAGCACCACGCCAATTTGATCCCTTGGCAGCAGCTCGCGAAACGTACCGGTGCAACGCTGAAGTGGTTTGGGGTAACCCCCGAAGGTCGCTTAGACCTGTCGACGATTGATCAACTCATTTCTGAGCGAACCAAGATTGTTGCGCTCACGCATCAATCAAATGTCTTAGGAACAATTAATCCGATTGAGAAGATTTCAGAAGCAGTGCGCAAGGTAGGAGCGATCTTCGTCCTTGATGCATGCCAATCAATCCCGCATTTCGCAGTTGATGTCGCAGAACTAGGGGTCGATTTTCTCGCCTTCTCTGGCCACAAGATTCTTGGTCCAACAGGGATAGGCGTTCTCTGGGGGAGAGCTGATCTTCTTGCCGCAATGGAACCATTCCTCTTCGGTGGGTCGATGATCGAGACTGTGACGATGGAGAGCGCAACCTGGGCACCAGCTCCACGTAAATTTGAAGCAGGTGTTCCCAATATGGCTCAGGCAGTTGGCCTTGCCGCGGCGATCGATTACTTGAATGCTATTGGCATGGATAAAGTGCACGACCACGAGGTAACTCTGACGAAGTACGCACTTGACGGTCTACGGACTATTAAAGGACTCACCATTATTGGCCCTACCGATATGGCATCCCGCGGTGGAGTAGTCTCCTTTGCGCTCGATGGAATACATCCACACGATGGCGGTCAAGTTCTTGATCAATATGGAATTGCAGTTCGAACTGGTCACCACTGCGCATGGCCGTTGATGCGCAAATATGGAGTTTCGGGGACAACCCGTGCCTCTTTCTACATCTATAACGATCTCGCCGATATCGATGCTCTCGTCGAGGGTATCGAAGCGACGAAGAAATATTTTAAGGTGAGTTAGTGGAACTTGACTCCCTTTACCAAGAAGTAATTCTCGATCACTACAAACAGCCTCTGCATAAAGGACTATCTGCCGAGAAGACAGTTCAAGTTCATCATGTGAATCCCAGCTGTGGTGATGAGATAACACTCAACCTGCTCCTTGAGGGCGACCTCGTTAAAGATGTTACGTGGGATGGTGTTGGGTGCTCGATCTCTCAAGCGAGCTCCTCGATTATGAGTGATCTCGTCCACGGCAAGAGCGTTGAACAAGCGCTATCTATCCTGGAATCCTTCTCAGAACTGATGAGCAGCAAAGGCTCAATTACAGGTGATGAAGAGATTCTCGAGGATGGCGTTGCGCTAGCTGGAGTTTCGAAGTTCCCAGCTCGAGTAAAGTGTGCCCTCTTAGGGTGGATGGCTTTTAAAGATGCAGCACTTCAAGGCAGAAACGAGGAGAAGAGATGAGCACTATCGCATCGATTGATGATGTTACTGAGGCTATGAAAGATGTTATTGATCCAGAGCTTGGAATCAATGTCGTTGATTTAGGGCTTGTTTACGATATGCAGGTTGATGAGAACAACATCGTCGTCCTCGATATGACCCTTACCTCTGCAGCCTGCCCATTACAAGATGTTATTGAAGATCAGACTAGATCAGTGCTTCAAGATTTAGCGGCGGATGTAAAGATCAATTGGGTGTGGATGCCACCCTGGGGTCCTAACAAAATTTCAGATGATGGTCGCGAACAACTTCGTTCGATCGGCTTTACTGTTTAGTTTTTAAAGGAGCCTTTCGGTGACGATGCATGGCAATTGGATGGCGATGCGTTCGCTCACCCAAGATCAATCTGTTAAGAACCAGAAACTTAAAGCGGGGACTGTTAAGCGAATTCTCACTTTTGCAAAACCTTACAAGGCTGAACTTGTCTTCTTTCTCATCGCTGTCGTTATCGATTCCTCCCTTGTAGTAGCCACCCCGCTCTTGCTTCGCACCTTGATTGATAAGGGTGTAATTCCGCACAACGGCGCGCTCGTGACGAGGGTTGCCCTCGTGGTTGGTCTTATTGCGGTGGCTGATGCACTTATCAATATGGGAACGAGGTGGTTCTCTGCGCAAATTGGTGAGGGCCTCATCTTCGACCTTCGCACGCAGGTATTTGCACACGTGCAAAGTCAGTCGATTGCATTCTTCACTCGAACTCAGACAGGTGCACTCATCTCAAGGCTGAACTCTGATGTGATTGGTGCTCAGCAGGCGTTCACATCAACTTTGTCGGGTGTAGTAAGTAACTTACTCAGTCTGATCCTCGTTGCTGGTGCGATGATGACTCTCTCATGGCAGATAACCGTTGTATCTCTCTGTCTCTTGCCGATCTTTCTCATCCCCACAAAGTGGCTTGGCCGCAAGTTAGCCGAGTACACCCGTAAATCATTTAATTTGAATGCGGAAATGTCGTCAACAATGACAGAGCGATTTAATGTCTCGGGTGCGCTATTAGTGACACTCTACGGCGAGCCGGTTGTAGAGCACTCTGTGTTTTCGAACAAAGCTGGTCGCGTACGAGATATGGGCATCCAGATCGCGCTGCTCAATCGGATCTTCTTCATCGCTATTACATCTATCGCCGCAATCGCAACTGCCTTTGCTTATGGAATAGGTGGCCATCTTGCGATTAATGGCACGATCACGGTTGGAACTCTGCTTGCGGTAACGGCTCTTCTTGCTCGTCTATATGGACCGCTCACTGGACTTTCGAATGTTCGTGTCGATGTCATGACCGCACTCGTATCTTTTGAACGCGTCTTTGAAGTTTTAGATCTCGAGCCGATGGTTCAGGATCGCCCAGGTGCCAAAGTTCTCTCGACAAAAGAGCCAGAAATTCGCTTTGATCACATCTCATTTGCCTATCCGACAGCCTCTGAGATTTCACTCGCCTCCCTCGAAGGAGTCGCAAAGCCAGAGATCGTTGAATCAGGTCGGGTACTCAACGATATTTCTTTCACAGCAGTTGCTGGAAGCTTTACTGCAATTGTTGGACCATCAGGGGCAGGTAAGAGCACTATCTCAGGCCTGCTACCTCGCCTCTACGATGTTTCAAGCGGTTCAGTAACAATTGATGGTACCGATATCCGGGACTTCACTCTGAAATCTTTGCGAAGCACGATTGGTGTTGTTACTCAAGATTCTCATATGTTCCATGATTCCATCGCCATGAATTTGCGTTACGCAAAGCCGGATGCAACTGATGACGAGATGCGCTCAGCTTGTGAGTCAGCTCAGATTTGGGATTTCATCTCTACTCTTCCAAACGGTTTCGATACGGTCGTGGGAGAGCGCGGACACCGCCTCTCTGGGGGAGAGAAGCAGAGATTGGCGATTGCACGGCTCTTACTCAAGGCACCATCGATCGTGATTCTTGATGAAGCTACTGCTCACTTGGATTCAGAGAATGAGGCCTTAGTACAAGAGGCCCTGAAGAGCGCGCTAGTTGGTCGCACAAGTATTGTGATTGCTCATAGGCTTTCAACGGTTTCGCATGCTGACCAGATTCTGGTTCTCGAAAAGGGATCAATCGTTGAATCTGGTAGACATGAAGAGCTTGTTGCTAAGAAAGGTCTTTACTTTGATCTTTACCAGAGGCAATCGCTCGGGAGTTAAAGATCGTTGAACGACCAGTAATTGTTTCGCGGCCAGCATTTGCAACAACAACAGCGACATAGGGAAGCACAACAGCCCCAAAGAGGGCGATCCATCGATATGGGCTTGGCAAGATGACCGTCAGAATAAAGCACGCTGTGCGCACCATCATGCTTATAAAATATCGACGCGCGCGAGAAGATTGATCTATCGATAGACCAGTCTGAGCAGAGGTGATTGATTGGACCTGCGCCTGCTCTCTCTTTTTTCTCATAGGACTATCGTAGGCGTTACTAGTATTTCTCGCCTTTCGAGGGTCTATCTTGGGAGTACGCACCAGTAGCGGGTACTTTTAGAGACTATGAGCGGCGATAATGTGAAGAGCGAAGAACGTGGACGCCTCGTACTCGTAACCGGAGGTAACCGCGGAATTGGACTAGCAATAGCTCGAACCTTTCATGAGTTGGGGGATCGAGTCGTCATTACTCACAGATCAGGGACAGCACCCGATGGGTTAGATGGCGTCGTTATGGATGTAACCAATCAAGTGAGCGTTGAAGCAGCTTTTAAAGAGATTGAATCAAAGTACGGAACAGTTGATGTGCTTGTAGCGAATGCTGGCATCACCAAAGATGGGCTCTCATTGCGGATGAGCGAATCTGATTTTCAAGATGTTGTTGATACAAATTTAACTGGGTCATTCCGAGTTACACAGAAAGTTCTATCAGGCATGATGAAGAAGCGCTCGGGCCGAGTGATCTTTATTGGTTCGGTTGTGGGGCTCTTAGGTTCAGCGGGTCAAGTGAATTATTCAGCGACGAAATCCGCCTTGGTAGGTATGGCTCGATCTCTCGCTCGTGAGTATGGAAGCCGTGGGGTTACTTTCAACGTGATCGCTCCCGGTTTTGTTGAGACTGATATGACCGCCGTTCTCGCTGATGGGTTAAAGGAAAAGTACGAAGCTCAAATTCCACTAGCTCGTTTTGCTTCACCAGCTGAAGTAGCAAAAGTCGTTCACTTCATCGCATCTGCCGATGCGGGATACATCACCGGAGCCGTCATTCCTGTCGACGGTGGATTAGGAATGGGTCACTAATGTCTCTCCTCGAAGGAAAAAATATCTTGGTAACAGGAGTCCTTACCGAAGCCTCTATCGCTTTCCACATCGCACGACTGGCTCAAGAAGAGGGAGCAACAGTTATCTTGACCTCATTTGGTCGAGCGATGAGTATCACTCAACGAATAGCGGGGAGACTTCCTTCACCTGCCCCTGTCATCGAACTTGATGTTACAAATGATGATCACTTGGCGGCACTTGAGTCACGATTGCGCGAACATGTTGATCGCATTGATGGCGTGGTGCACTCAATTGGATTCGCCCCTGAGGCTGCACTAGGCGGCAACTTCCTTAATACCGAATGGGCAGACGTTGCCACTGCTGTTCAAGTATCTGCATTCTCACTTAAATCTCTCACGATGGCGGCACGTCCACTCTTTGATAGCGAGAAGGGAGCCAGCGTTGTCGGCTTAACTTTTGATGCCCGCGTGGCTTGGCCAAAATACGATTGGATGGGAGTGGCGAAAGCTGCGCTCGAATCATGTTCGCGCTACCTTGCCCGAGATCTCGGAAAAGAGAAGGTCCGCGTCAACATCGTGGCAGCTGGCCCGATCAGAACAATTGCAGCGAAATCGATCCCTGGTTTTGAAGAGTTTGAAAGTGTCTGGAACAACAGAGCTCCGCTCTCGTGGGATACATCAGATCCCGTCCCAGCCGCACGTGGCGTTGTGGCACTTCTCTCGGATTGGTTCCCCAAGACCACCGGCGAGATGGTCCATGTCGATGGCGGCGTCCACGCTATCGGTGGCTAATCCGTAAGCCAGATACGCTCAATTTCTCGATTTGCAACCCCTGCGTTACCCTAAAGCCATCAAGTGGAGCTAGCCGCTCCCACCTCACTGACTTCGGTTAGTTGGTCAAGAATGATTGCCCAGTTTCTGGGTCTTCTGAACGTGTTGTTTTTCAACTCGTTCTCCTTGTGCGGCGCGCCCCATTTGCTCAATCAGATGAATGAGAGCCGTAATGAAGGGAAATAGTTATCAGCGCCGATCTACGAATCAATGATCGAATTCGCGTTCCACAGGTGCGCCTAATCGGACATGAAGGTGATCAAGTTGGCATTGTCGATATCGATACTGCACTTGCGATGGCAGATGAAGTCGGACTCGACCTCGTTGAAATCTCACCAGATGCCCAGCCACCCGTATGCAAAGTGATGGATTTCGGAAAGTACAAGTACGAAATCGCTCAAAAAGCACGCGAAGCTCGTCAGAACCAGACCCACATTGTGGTGAAGGAGATGAGACTTGGTTTAAAGATTGAACCACATGATTACGAAACGAAACGAAATCACATCGAGAAGTTTCTTCGTGCAGGTGACAAGGTGAAGGTAACCGTTCAATTCCGCGGTCGTGAACAGACGAGACCAGAAATGGGATATCGCTTGTTGATGAAGTTATCTGAAGAGTTGGTTGAAGTTGCTGTAGTTGAGTTCGCCCCTAAGAAAGAGGGACGTTCCATGACTATGGTTCTTGGACCACTGGTGAAGAAGGGTTCGATCAAGAAGGCCGCTCCCGTTCGAGCTGAAAAGCCCGAGAAGGTAGCAGCAGTACCGGTTGCGGAACTCTCTGAAGAGATTGCACCAGCTGAATAATTAAATTTAGGTACAACCGATTTATGACAGAAGCACTAAAAATGAAGGAAAAGAGGAAGCAATGCCAAAGATGAAAACCCACAGTGGGGCGAAGAAGACCTTCCGCCTTACCGGAACAGGAAAAGTCATGCACGAACGTGCTGGCAAGCGCCACCTTTTGGAGCACAAGTCTTCACGCGTCACTCGTCGTTTGAGCAACGATGCAACTGGCAAGAAGACCGTCACAGTTACCGCCAAGCGCATGCTCGGTTTGAAGTAAGGGGAGTAGAAGATGGCAAGAGTAAAACGCGGAGTCCACGCTGCTAAGAAGCGTCGTACTACCCTCGAACGCGCAGCTGGATATCGTGGACAACGTTCACGTCTCTTCAGCAAGGCGAAAGAGCAAGTAACTCACTCACTCGTCTATGCATTCAATGATCGCAAGGATAAGAAAGGCGATTTCCGTCGTCTCTGGATCCAGCGCATCAATGCCGGTGCACGTGCAAACGGACTTACATACAATCGCTTCATTCAGGGCCTCCATGGCGCTGGAATCGAAGTAGATCGTCGAGTCCTTTCAGAGCTTGCAACGAATGATCCAGCAGCTTTCGCTGCTCTTGTAGAGGTCGCTCGCAAGCACGTTGTCACTGCGTAATATCTGCAAAGGTTGTAGTTGACACACCAAATCATTACGAGCCTTCATTCGCCGCATGTCGAGCGAGTGAAGGCTCTTTTGGGTTCTCGCGGCAAAAAGATTCGCCGTGAAGAATCTCTCTTTATTGCTGACGGCGCTCAGTCAATCCGTAGCGCACTATTCCCAAAGGTAAAGAGCGCTCCACTGATTGAAAAGCTCTACCTCACTGAATCAGGTGAAGCGAAGTTGCGATCTGAATTCTCAGACCAGATTATCGATGCGCAGGAGATCATTCCTGTAACCGATAGCGTGATGGCAGCAATGGCAGACACTGAATCGCCACAAGGAATTCTTGCGCTCTGTCGCTTCCGTCCGCTCGACCTATCAGCAGTTCTTGAGTCGGGCCCAAAGCGCCTCGCCTTCTTCTGGCAGATTCAAGATCCAGGAAATGCTGGGACCGCGATTCGCACAGCAGATGCATGTGGATTCGATGCAGTGCTCTTCTCTGAAGGTAGTGTTGATATTTACTCGCCAAAGGTTGTTCGATCAACCGCTGGTTCACTCTGGCATATTCCATTCGTTGAAGATCTCTCACTGGCCTCAATTACTGAACTAGCTCAGGATGATCAGTTCTCACTATTAGCCTTTGATGGATCGGGGGAGCGCAGCCTGATCGAGGTTCATCCAGATCGCCCAACTATCGCAATCTTCGGTAATGAAGCGCGCGGACTTCCAACACTTCCAGCAGAGATCGAGAAGATTCGCATTCCCATGAAGGGCCATGCTGAAAGCTTCAACGTCGCAAGTGCTGCTGCAATCGCGTTATTCCACTTAGGAATTGCGGGCAGTCGCTAGACTAGGCAACCTTATGAGCCTCACATCTAGCGAAATTGACGGCATAGCCTCAGCAGCTTTTGAGGCTATCGCAGGGGCTAAAGATTTAGATGCTCTCAAAGAAGTCCGGATCGCTCATGTTGGCGATCGTTCCCCCATCGCAAAGGCAAATCAATCTCTAGGATCAATGGATCCGAGTGCTCGCGCAGAGTTCGGAAAGGTCATCGGTAAGGCCAAGGGCCTGATCACAACTTCCTTTGAAGCCCGGCAGAAAGTCCTTGAAGAAGAGCGTGACGCTCGTGTGTTAGTTGAAGAACGTGTCGATGTCTCGATCGCGGCAAAGCGGACTCCGCAGGGTGGCTTACATCCGTTAACAATTTTAACGAATGAGATCTGTGATCTCTTCACAGGTTTGGGCTATCGAGTAGCCGAAGGTCCAGAACTTGAAGCGGAGTGGTTGAACTTTGACTCGCTCAATATTCCCGCCGATCACCCAGCTCGAACTATGCAAGATACATTTTTTATTGAGCCGCTAGATTCTCATCTGGTTCTTCGCACGCATACGTCACCGGTTCAAATGCGTACGATGCTAGAAGAGAAGCCACCAATCTACGTGATCTGCCCAGGGCGGACCTATCGTGCTGATGAGCTTGATGCGACGCACACACCAGTATTTAGCCAAGTCGAAGGACTAGTTGTTGATCGCGGAATTACGATGGCTGACCTTAAGGGAACGCTCGATCATTTCGCTCGTTCAATCTTCGGCGCAGATGTAAAGACTCGCCTTCGTCCATCCTTCTTCCCATTTACTGAGCCAAGTGCTGAAGTAGATTTCTTCTTCAATGGTCGCTGGGTTGAATGGGGCGGCTGTGGAATGGTCAATCCAAAGGTACTTCGCGCGGCAGGAATTGATCCCGAAGAGTTCTCTGGTTTTGCCTTTGGTATGGGACTTGAAAGAACGTTGATGGTCAAGCATGGGATTACAGATATGCATGACATCGTTGAAGGCGATATTCGATTTACTCAAAACTTCGGAAGTGGTCTGCGATGAAGATCCCTCTATCTTGGCTGCGAGAGTTTGCAGAACTGCCAGCCAAATGCACCCCTGAACTTATTGAATCGGCCTTTGTAAAGGTCGGTTTTGAAGTTGAAGAGATCGTGATTCAAGGGGCGGATCTCACTGGCCCACTTGTTGTAGCGCGCGTCGAGAGCATTGAAGAGCTCGCAGATCTCAAAAAGCCCATTCGCTATGTGGGGTTAGATTGCGGCGAAGGTTCAATTCGTTATGTCATTTGTGGAGCGACAAACTTTGCCATGGGCGATTTAGTTGTTGCAGCTCTGCCTGGCGCAGTCCTCCCAGGTGATTTCGCAATCTCTGCTCGCGAGACTTACGGTAAGACCAGCAATGGCATGATCTGTTCTGCGCGTGAACTCGGTATTAGTGATGAGCATCAAGGAATTATTGTCCTCCCGGTTAATGCCGCAGCTATTGGCAGCGATGCGATTGCGTTGCTTGAGATCAACGAGATGATTATTGATGTTGCGGTCAATCCTGATCGTGGGTACGCACTTTCAGCCCGTGGACTTGCGCGCGAGATTGCGATCTCACTTAACGTTCCATTCAAAGATCCAGCTTTACACGATTACTTGGCAGCTCATAAGGCAACGGGTGCGAATCCGATCCAAGTAAAAATTGATGACCCTTCTGGTGCCGATTTCATACACATCAGAACCCTTGATGGCGTCAACGTTGCTGCACCAACTCCACTATGGATGAGCCGTCGTATTGAAAAGTGCGGGATGCGTTCAATATCGTTAGCGGTCGATATCACTAACTACGTGATGCTGGAACTTGGACAGCCACTCCATGCATTTGATGCAGATAAAATTTCGGGTGGGCTACACGTACAACGTGCAGGTTCCCAGAAGGAGTTCGTCACTCTCGATGGCCTAAAACGTACATTAACTTCAGATTCATTGATGATCGCCGATGATAAGAAGCTGCTTGCACTCGCTGGAACTATGGGCGGATTAGAATCTGAAGTCACTGATTCAACAGTTCGCATCGCGCTAGAGGCGGCCCATTTCGACCCGATCTCTGTAGCAAAGAATTCTCGGTCACAAAAATTATCTTCTGAGGCATCACGTCGCCTTGAGCGAAATGTAGATCCTGCCGTCGCAAGTGTTGCTTCGGCACGGGCAGCAGCCTTGCTGATTGAACTTTCCGGTGCGAGCTTCGTAGGTGAGAGCACAGACGGCGCTGTAGGAAAGCACCGA
>Ga0304729_1001396_pt1 | contig 16003 bp, 9 predicted proteins | sample C_131016_MF_Meta_FD_190475 | JGI IMG/M metagenome (GOLD analysis project Ga0304729, IMG submission 190475) | Freshwater microbial communities from Lake Croche, Canada to study carbon cycling - C_131016_MF_MetaG (v2) (version 2) | ecosystem: Environmental > Aquatic > Freshwater > Lake | place... | reverse complement strand
ATCAGTCTCAGCCTACATATGGCCTAGCTTTTGATTTAAACGCACCTAGCCGCGGTCCTATCAACTGGCTTAATGCTCAAACAGATCTCATGGCAGGACTAGCTGCGGCAGAGTGGATCATAGGTTCAGGACAGCCTAACACTGCTATTAGCCCTACATCCATTACAGCCGTAGAGCATTCAGCTAATGGATCTATACAAGGACAAACTGGAAAGATAATTGGTAATGCTGCTTTCTATGTTCAAAGACGCGGAACCAATTTTAACCAGATGTTATTCTCGGTGTTCACGAATAAGTACATGTCTCAAGATGTACTTAGTTATTCTCAGCATCTTACTAATTCGGGCATCAAGAATTTTGACTATCAACAAGAGTTCGAAAATCAATCTATCCTTTGGGCTGTATGCGGAGACGGAACTCTCATAAGCATGACGTATAGCTTGGAGCAAGAAATGTACGCATGGGCTAGACATGATACGGGTCAAGATAACGGCGATAAGTTTATTTCTGTAGCCGTAATATACGGAGCTAATGGGGCAGATGACGAAGTGTGGGTGAGTGTTTTAAGAAACCCAGCAAACGCAACAACTTGTCAAATAGAACGAGTCTATCCTATAGCATGGCAAAACTACAATATTGGTCAGCCAGATTTGACCCAAGCCTGTTTTGCAGATTGCGCTACCCAATACTTCCCAACTACAGGTGGAACTAATGTTTTAACTGGCCTGCCTGTTTGCTTGTATAATCGTTTTGTAACTGCGGCGTTAATTCCTGCATCTGGTACAGGTATGATTAGTTACCGTATCGTTTCCTGTAATAACTATGGGAATGTTATCTTAGATAACTATGTACCCAAAACAGGGGACTGCGTGTGGGTAGGTCTACCTATTCAGTGGTATCTACAGCCTATGCGCTTAGACGTAGACGGCAGAGCAGGCGAGGTAGTAGGTCTTACAAGAGCTATCAGTAAACTTTATGTACGTGTGGTGAACTCCATTGGCGGTCAATGGGCTACAACACAAGGCGACGTAGTTGATATACAATCCTATCCAATTACAGAGAACTCTGGCAACCCACCTCCTTTTTACCCAGACAAGCCTTTAGACCTTGAGCTAGATGTTGGCGGCTTAACGGAATACGAACTAGATGCTACGTTTACCCTTCAAGGCACAGATCCTCTGCCTATGACTGTTTTGGGCGTAACCATCAAACAAGACATTGGAGGCGCACCTTGAACTTAAGACTTATAGACTTAAACAAAGACTACGCTGAGATTAGCTCATGGTGGACTAGACGCGGCCTAAAACCTGTACCATTAGCCTGTCTACCATCTTTAGGCGTAATAGTGGAACATGGCTGCGGAATAGCAGCTGGATGGTGCTACATCGACCAAGGCGGTAGAATTGCCGTTATAGACTTCATAACCACCAACCCTGGCGTTGCTATAGGTCCCACCACAACAGAGGCTATAGACCACATTATAGGCTTCTTTGAGGCCAACGCTAAGGATGAGCAGATACCCTGCATCCTGTCATTTGTGGCAAAGGATACGGGATTACATCGCTTTATGGTAAGAAACGGGTGGACTGATAACGTAAGTAGCCCTCATATACTTCTTTCAAAAACCTTATAGTCATGGCTTTACCAGCAATACCATTAGCAATAGCAGCAGTAGGCTCAGCAACGGCCTTAGGAGTACAAGCGTATGAAGCTAGTAAGAATGCTACCTATGCGGCAAAAGTTGCCGACTATAACGCCAAGGTGGATATAGCTAACGCTCAACAGCAGGCAATGAATGCCCAAGCTAACATCCAAACCCAGCGCAAGGAAGGCGGAGAACTACTTTCAAGACAACGTGCAGCTTATGCAGCGTCTGGTGTGCTATCAGACAGCGGAAGTTCGTTAGCTGTACAGGCTACAACCGCAGCAAGACTAGAACAAAACATTCAGCAGTATTGGAATGAGACCCAACAAAAAGAGTCTCAGCTATACACTGCTGCTGGAATGGAAGTAGCTAAGGGCAAGGCTCAAGCTAAGGCTTACCATTTAGAAGCAGCGGCAGATATGTTTAAAGCTGTTGGTAGTATGGCTCTAGCGTTTGCTGGAGGGGCTGGCAGTTTGGGTTCAGCCACTGGTGGTGCAGATTTAGGAGCAGAGTCATCGCTTACTGGTAGCGCGTCTTATTTACAACGAGTAGGACAAATAGTACCATATAATTAATCATGGCTAACATACCAACAATTCCAGGCACGCAGATGGTGCAAGACCAGCCTATTGGTGTTAAGATGGACCCAACAGCGGGATTAAAACTTAATGCTCAAGTAGCAGAAACTGTAGGCACAGCAGCAGCAGTCATTAGCCAATACGAAGAAAAGAAGCAGAAGGCTGTAGAGTTTGATATAGCTAATAAATCTTATCTTTCATTTACAGCGTTGCGTCAAAAGTTTGACCAAGATGCTAAGACATTACCATCAGATCAAATAGTGTCTCATTGGGAACAAACAGCCAATGAATGGAGAGCATCACAAGCTGAACAATACAATAGTAAATTAAGCCCAGAAGCTAGGCAGGAATTTAACGCTAATTGGGATAAGGCAATTATTGGAACTCGTGGTGATGCACAAGTTATTGCCGATAGAAAACAACACGCAGATTTCAGAGGGACAATGAATAATGTTATAACTGAAGCTGCTTATTCGGGAGATGAAAATAAAATTAATGCAGCAGAAAAAGTAATAGATACAGGAGTTCAAACTGGTATTGTCGTCAAAGGTGAAGGAGAAGAACTGAAATATAAACTTCGTGTAACCGCAGATGAAGCAGTAATAAATAATGCTTTAAATGGTTCGTTAGAGGATAAGTTTGGTGCTAAAGAAATGTTAAACGATCCTAATAAGCTAAAATACATACCAGTTAAACAACGGCCTGTTTATAATAAAAAACTAGATTTATCTATTACGACAGATCAAAAAAACAACCTTAACGCACTCAAAGAATTAAGAGACAGCGGAGATAAAATATTTACTGAAGAAGAACTATTGCAAAAACAAAATAGAAAAGAAATACCTACAGATTCTGTAAAAACATTTATGCGCGTGCAAAACGGCATGGTTACTCCTCAACAAGCTGTAAGTTCTGGAATTAAAGTTCTTAACAATATTGATGATCTAGCAACTAAGGATGGTCTTTCTGTACAAGATTTACAAAAAGCTACTTTACAAATACAAACATCTAACGATTACGGTTTGCTTCCACTCCAACTGAAACGGGATGTTGAAAAAGAATTTACTAAAATAAACACTGAGATTGGTAAAAAAAGATCAACATCTTTTAAGTATTTAGCTGAATTGGGAAAACAAGGTAAACTTGGAACAATGGTAGATAAAGATGGAAATGAAGATCCAGCAGGCACAATAATGTCTGAAGAGGCTGAACAAAAGCAATTAGAGTTAAGAAAACAGTTAAATGAAATGTACGATAAAAACGTAAACTGGGATATTCAAGACGCTAAAACGTGGGTTTTAAAACAATTAAAGAGTCAAAAAACTGGTTCATTAGCAAACACTGTAATAGATCAAATCAGTGGAGCTAACATAACTCCATGATTCCAGATCTAAAACAGACATTACCTCAAGACGAAGCTAAAGATAAACCAGCTTCGTATGAGCATTTATTTGTAGACCCTAATGCTTTACGAGGAATTAGCAAAGACGCTAGTATTCCAGAATTACAAGACGCAGCATCTACGGCATATCTTTCTAGAGTTTATCACGCAGATACAAAAACAGTAGCTAATCAACTTGATTTATATCAAAGCGATTATGCAAAGAAAATGAATTTTGGGGAAGGGTTGGATAGTTCTGGCTTTTATAACGCAATGGGCACGTTTGTTAAAAAACAACAATCTCAACGCGAAATGATGGGGACGTTATCTGGTCATTTATACAATGCTTACATTTCTGGAGAACGTGATCACAAAGCTGTTGTACAAAACAATCTATCAGAACTTCAAAAAATGCCAGGTTATGATCCTAAAAATGCGGATCTATATACTCATGCTGCTGATGATTATTGGAATCGTCTGGAATCAAGAGGCACAGATTTACAATCAGTAATAGAACCGATTACTAATCTTTTTAAACAATCTAAATCAAAAGATTTAAGTTACGAAGAATTAACTCATTTAAGATCAAAATCTGTTGAAGCATTATTAACTATTAATCCCGAAGATCAACAAATAGCACTTTCACAAGCCGTAGCTGCTGCAAAAGTTGAGCCTGCTAAAAACCAAGGTTTCTTTCAAAAACTAACCACTTCCATTGAACGTGGTACAATGCAGGCTGAAGAAGCGGGTGTTTACGGATTGATGGCTTTAACGATGCCTGCTGGTTCATCTGATCGGGAACAAGTATTAAGGAAATACGCTGCTAACCAAGCAATAGATGAAGCGTTAAACGGCAAAGTTAATCCAATGGCTGGTAACGGCATTATTAGCAACGTAACCTTAAAAGCAGCGCAAGCATTACCAAACATACTTGGATCTCTTACGGTTGGTGGAGCTATTGCTGGCAATGTTATTAACTTCCAAGAACATCAAAACGATTTACTAAAAGCTGGAGTTAGCACAGAGAAAGCAAGAGGTATAGCTACAGCAACAGCTGCTATACAAACTGGCGCACAACTACTTCTTAACAGAATGTACTTGGGCAAGATACCAGGAGCAGAAGAAGCGTTAGGTAAGATAGCAAGCACACCAGCTAGGTTCTTAGCAAACATAGGAGTAGAAGGAGCTTTAGGCGTCACTGGAGTTACTGCTCAGCAAATGGCAGCTCCTACAATACAATCAATAGCTAAGCATTTTGATGACAGCATACCTGGCGCAAACCTTTCAGAAGAATGGAAAAAATGGAAGAATACTACACCAGAGACACTAATTGGTTTAACTCCTTATTTATTATTAGGAGCAGGAATAGCTACGTTTAAACCACAGTACAATGCTTCATTATTAACAGATGAGCAGCAACTAGCTAACGTAGGTATTAAAGAAAGCTACATTAAACAAATGGCAGCCACTGAAAACATGGCTGAAAAACAAAAGATATTTAAAGAAGGATTTAAAGATAGAGAATTTGGCGATTATCAAAAAGGAGCTCAAGCTGTTGTTGAACAAGAATCAAATACAACCAATACAGCTCTTACAGATCCTAAACCTACAATAGTTAAATCTGGTGATAATTACATAGTTCAAGATCAACAAGGAAATCCACTTGCCCAAACTAGCAGTCCAGAAATGGCTGCTAATATACAAAACCAGTATTTAGTTAATGCTGATAAAGAACAATGGTTACATTTAGCTAATCAAATAGAACAAGGTACTGCTGGTGAAGAAATTCCAGCAATGCCTCAAACTGTAGATGGGTTAGCTAAAGGCGAAAAACTAGGAATAGTTGATCCCGCAACAAGTCGCATACTTGAATTTACCAAAAACTTTAGTGAATGGAAAACTGGAGTTATTAACGAAATATCAGGCAAGGTAGCTCCGTTAATTTCTGCTGTATCCGACAAAGCTGGTAATGCTTTAGTAAAGTACGCAAGTGCTATTCAGATTAAAACTGCTTTGTCACGAGCTAATATATACGCTGTTTTAGGAGATGCATTTAGAGACGATGCTTTCTCTAAGCGTTTAGGTACTGTTTTAATTGAAGATAGATTACGTTCTATACGTGATGGTTTTATTGCTAGTGCAGAGAAAGCTGAAAGTGCTGAAGAGAAGGCTAGGCTTTTAGCTGCTTCTAAACGTGTTCGTGTAGTAATGCCAGACAAAGAATTTCAAGATGCTTTACAAGATCAAAAAATACAAGCGGCCATAGAAAGGCATATAAAACTCGTTCAAGGACCAGCAGAGCAAATGCACGTAGAGACTGGCGGTAAACTTGCAGGCAAGGGATTAAACACTGGTGCATTCGTTAATCTTAAAGCAATGCTAGGAGACGATGTAGACACGGCATTATTTGGCGGAGGACAACGTGGATCACTTTCAAGGCAATTAAAGAAAGGTACTAAATTTGGGGCAAAAGCAGAAGGTACAGCCGAAACCTACGACACTGATTATCGCGTAATGGCTAAGCGTATGTTAGAAGGTAATTACGATGAGTATACTAAACGCATGATGTACCAGACGCTTGAAGAAGAAGGTGTTGGTATAGTTGGCGATAAACCTAAGGACGGTAAATACACTCAGTTTACTATTCAAAGACAGCCACAGGGTCCGTCTGAGAATATGTGGGTAAGAACTGATTTAGCTCCAGAGTTAAGAAATGCTTTAGATTTAGATCCTAAGATACAATCTGGTTTAGCTGCTTTTATAGCTCACAATTTAAACACGTTTCAATTAGCTGGTGTAACAGATGCCGTTTGGCATACAGCTAATTTGTTTAAAGTTTTAAATTCTACACAAAGCGGACAAAACGTATTAATAGAACTTGGTCGTAAAATACCTGGCATAAACGTATTATCAACTTTTGGTACTATTGTTAAAAAAGGAATGCAGGTTTATAAAGATGACCCATCGTTATACAAAGACATATTGCAAATTGCCGAAGCAGGCAGCATGAGGGAATTTAGAGAAAGTAGTCCTGTTAGTTTAAATCCAAGATCTTGGACAAAGATACCAACCAAAACTTTAGAGTTAATGGATAAGTCATCTCGTTTGGTAATGAATGACTTTTTTAATAACATGGTGGCTTCTGGATTAGCCAAAGATACTGTTGAGAATAGACGTGGATTTATTAACCAGCTTGGCAATTACAACGCTAGGTTAATGCCAGGATTGCAGCGTGTATTTAAAGAATCTGGATTAAGCCCATTTATTATTGCTGGTATAAACGGCAATAGAAATGGCATACGTAAGTTAATACTATCCCCAGGTGTTGAAGCAACCAGCACTAAAGCAGCAGCACAAATGCGTTTGGTTGAATTAGCTGGTGTTACTATGTCTATAGTTGTTTTACCTGCTGCTATTAACTATGCTTTATGGGGAGATATATCGCCTAAAGATGTTCCGTTTGGAGCAATCAAAACAGGACAACCTGACAAACAAGGCAAAACTGGATATGTTGACCCAGCTGATTGGATCGGCGTAAGACGTGGGTTAAGAAATCTTGGTGTTAATGCAGCGGTAGAAGGATACAGAAAAGGACAAGAACCAGGTCGTATATTAAAATCATCTGCACAAGATGCTTTAATGTCTGCGATGCACCCGTGGCTTGGACCAGTGTTTCCTACTACTTTAATGGCAACAACAGGTCATACGCCATATACTTTACTTAAAGGAATGCCTCCAGAAACTGGTGAAGGAGGACCAAGTTTATCTAATTTGCAAAAGGCTTATGAAACACAAGTTAATCCTTTAATTACTGGATTTGTTAAGGGTCGCAAAGAATATGAAGAAACAATGGCTAAAGGCAAAGAAGCTGATTTAGCAGACGTCGGTAAAGCAACACTTGCTGGCCTTGGTGGTATGGCTAAAACCATTCCTCCTTTAGCTGGAGCTGTTGGCATTAATAAAGGAAGTGTTAATACAGCAGAGACTCAAATTAGAGATTTAGCTACTAAGTATAAACAAGCGCATAACATACCTCAATTGACTGGAAGTTTACCTCCTTCTAAATATAAAAATTTAGAATCAGCTATTAGATCTGGAGATAGCGAAGGGGCATTGCGGTCTATGAAGACTTTATTAAAAACAGAAAGTCCAGCTAAGATAAGCAAAGGTATTACAGAATCTTTAGAACGTTCTTTATTGGGGTCAAAAGCGTTAGATGCTAAATTTAGATCTTCTTTAAATCCCGAACAAAGACACATCTATGATGAATCTATAAAGATGCGTAGAGATGAAGTTAGACAGATTAAACAACTTCTATTACAAGTCGGTGTTAAAAGGAATATAGACCAATCACAACGATGAGCTCCCCATTTCCAGACGAAGTAGAATACAACATGGACCCTGCTGAGACAGGACGTTCTGGTTGTCTGCTTCCCAACATAGATGACGACAGCTCAGGAGACACAGACTATGACGATGAGGATTAAAGCTGCCGCAGTTAAAGACTCTAAAGGTGTTCTCCATACCGCACGTATGCACGATGATACGGGGGTAATAGGTGAACGTGGGTTCTTACTTAATGACGGATCTTTTGTAGACCGCTATGAAGGAATGCGTGTTGCCCGCGAATCAGGCCAACTCATGGACGACGAGGGTCGTGAGGACTTACACAGCCGTATGACCATGATGGACGACTATCCAGATGACAAAGGTACGGGGGCTGAGAATAACAACATAGACGAGAAGATAGCTTTGGTCTGCTGTAACCCCTTGTTTTGTTCCTTAGCCGAAAGATTTGGGCGGGACTTTAAGAAGGTCTATCTACATATCCCTTACGCTGGATCTTTTCCTACAATGAACTCTGGCTTAATAGGCACAGGGCTTAAGAACGTAGAGTTGGTGGATGACGTCTTTGGCCCGCATTTTGACGAGGTAGACATCTTTATATTCCCAGACTTAGGTACAGCAGCCTTACAGATACACCTAGAAAAGCTAGGTAAGCGTGTCTGGGGGCCAAGGAATGCCGAAGAACTAGAACAATACAGAGAGCTCTGTAAAGAGAAGATGGAGGAGATGGGGCTACCTGTACAGCCATGGAAGGTAGTAAAGGGCGTAACGGCCTTAGAAGCCCACCTACGTGCCAATCCAAAGCAGCATGTTAAGATTGATAAATGGCGTGGCGTAACAGAAACCTTCTACAGCTCTGAATGGGACGTGGTAGAACCTAAGGTACATGCTATAGCTAACGACATAGGAGGCTTTAAAGAGCAGCTTGAATTCATTTGTGAGGACGATTTACCAGACCGCGTTGAGGTGGGTATAGACACCTATTGCATAGACGGCATGTATCCTACCAATACCTTGTTTGGTATAGAGGCTAAGGACATGGGCTACGTAGGCCAGATGGTACAATGGGACGACATCCCAGAACCCCTGCGCCGTTGGAACGAGATGTTTGCCCCTTTGTTTGCCCAGTATGGGTGTAGAGCTTCCGTGTCTAATGAGGTTAGAATAGGTAAAGACCTAAAGCCTTACATGGTGGATGCCACAATTAGGGCTCCTTCTCCGCCATCAGAACTATGGCAAGAGCTGTTCACCAACCTTTCTGAGATAGTCTGGTATGGGTCTGAGGGTATTCTTGTAGAGCCTAAGCCTGCGGGCAAATGGGGCGTAGAGGTGTTAATTAAGTCCCAATGGGCTAAAGACAACTGGCAAGCTGTAGACTACCCAGAGAAGTATGCTAACCAGATAAAGCTATATAATTGCGTAGTCATTGATAATAAACGCTTTATAGTAACCCAGCACGAGGACATGATAGAGATAGGGGCTGTCGTAGGCTGGGGTGATACACTAGAGGAAGCTGTAGAGCACGCTAGGGAAGCGGGAGAATCCATTAAGGGATACAACATCAAATTTAACATGGGTCCTATTGACACCGTGAACAAAGCTATCGAGGAGTTGGAGGAGATTGGTATCTCGCCCTTCAAGATGGACAAAGAACAAAAACAATCTAAACCAGACTAACGATGAGCATTACAACCACAACCAGCAAGGTACAATATACCATATCGTCTACTACCCAGACGCTAACGGTTACGTTCCCTTTTAACCTTCCTTCAGACTTGTTGGTAACAGATGGTGCTAACATCTTAGTCTACAATAGTGACTACACAGTGACTGGTGGCGGGTACAACAGTGCCAACCAGATGCTTACGGGTAGCATAACACTACTGACTACAGGATCGTTTCCTTGCACCGTAGGCGACCTTGTAACCATTCAACGCAACGTACCCCTTACCCAGACTACTACTTTCGCTTCTACGGGCATTCTAACCCCGCTAATGATTGAGCAGGATGATGATAAGCTAACAACCATCACCCAGCAACTAACAGCAGGCCAATACTATCCATTCCCTAACAACAGCGGAGTACCCCAAGCTTTATGTATTCCTTGGATTACCGCTGAAACAGGTACGCCTGCAACTACAGGAACAACCACTTCTTTAAATAGTATTAATGTAACCAACATTACTACGGCATCACTTCCTATTATAGTAGCTACCAGCATCACTTACACGGGTGGTGGAGATGGACTACAATGGTGGAAGCTAAGACAGAACAACGGTACTACTGATCCTTCCGTAAACATAGCTGGTGCGTTTGTCATTCCGCTTTATCACGGTGTTGGTCAGAACTTAATATGGGTAAGAGTGGGATAAGCCTATGGCTTCTACAGCAAACTTTGATCTAACATATAACAAGCTAGACGTTGTTGCTGGTGGAGCCTTGTCTAATGCCAACCTTGCTCCGTCAACGACTGGTGGAGGAGGAACAGGCAGTGTAACTCAAGTTAATACGGCTGGTAGCGTTAATGGTATAACCCTTACTGGTGGACCTATAACAACTATAGGCACTGTTACTCTTGGCGGCACATTAGGCGGCATAGCCAATAGCCAACTTTCTAATAGCTCTGTGACTGTTGCAGCAGGGACAGGTTTGTCTGGGGGTGGATCTGTATCCCTTGGTGGTACAACAACTCTTACTAACTCTGGTGTTACATCAGTGGCTGGAGCTGGTACTGTAAGTGTATCTGCTTCTACGGGAAATGTAACCATTACAGGGTCTGGGTTTAGCAACCCTATGACTACCCTAGGTGATACCATTTACGGAGCTTCTACAGGCACTGCTACACGTTTGGCGGGCAACACAGCAACTCGTAGGCAATATCACGCACAGACAGGAACAGGGTCAGCATCAGCAGCACCTGTATGGGTGAATGGTCCTAGTTATAACGTACTAGATTACGGTATTATAGCAGACGGATCTACAGACCAAACATCTGCCTTAAACACTTTAATAGCATCTCTGCCCAGTTTTGCTTCGTTATATTTTCCATCTCAGTCATCTGCCTACATCATTAATGGCACAGTCAGTTGTACAACCAACTCTATTTGTATTCGTGGTGATGGCCCTAACGGTACAAAGATATTCTCTAGCGGTACCACTAACATAGTATTCTCAGCCTCTGGCGTAGGCTTTACAATTAAAGACCTGTACATTCAAACCAACGCTGTACGTGTTGTTGGCTATCCAATCATCAGTGTATCAGGTGGTGGTAATGTATGGATAGATAATATCAACGCAGCTATCACAGGAGATGGCATAAAGATAAGTGGTGTATCACCATTCTGTTCTGTTACAAACTGTTACATTCAAATTAACTCTGCTGGACTTTGGGATGTTTACTCAAATTATAGCGTAAGTAATCAAACAGTTTATAATAATGTAACTTATATTTGCACTACTGCTATTACAGGAAGCTCTAGTAATCCTGTACCTCCAGCGGATAGCACTCATTGGTCAGTAGCTAGTAGTAATCCTTTGTCTGGATATGCGTTACAACTTTTAGGCACAGCAGCACAAGTAACTAACAATTTATTTAGAACATATAACGGCAAACCTTGTGTGTACGTCACTGGTGGTGCTACAAGTAACCAATATGTAAATAATGTATTTGCTGGTGGTGGTCCACGTTATCAATACACGCCATCTGCTATTACTTCTAATGGCACTAATGTTACGTTTACTATGTCAAACACTACAGGATTTAATGTAGGTAGTTTTATAGTATCACAAAACATGACTACAAATAGTTATAATGGATTTTTCCTTATTACTGCGGTTAATACTAATACTAGCGTTGTAGCTAAAGCATTTGGGACTACACCATTTTATGCAGTGCCATCATCAGGTACAGGAACTGTAGGCTATGGATATGTGGCAACAATAGCAGCTTGTATGATTATAGATACGGCTGGTGGATTTTTTAACGAATCTATTTTAGCTAATAATCAATTTGGTGCAGTAGGATACCCAAGTGATCCTATTTCCGCAGGATTGTTATTAGACGGAATGCCAGCAAGTAATAGTTTAGAAGGAATACTTTTAGATAATAACTACGTAGATTATGGCAGAGTTGGTATATTAATGATGGGTCAAATACCACAACAAGGACGTATTAGTATAACTGGAGGTACTATTGTAGGTAATGGTACTAACGGAGGAGCAGGTTACCCAGCCTTAGGTGGTATATGGGTTATTAAATGTCCTGGTGTATCTATCAGTAATGTTTTAGCAGCAGCCAATTTCTTTACCAGCACACCAGCTTCATCGTTTTATTATGTTTATTCAGATAGTTCTGTAGTGTCTGATGGGTTTAGACTTACAAGTTCTTCATCATCTTTAGAATTTTGGAATGGAGTAACTTACAGTCAGAATGCTCAATACGGTATAACCATAGATGGTGGTCCTAGTTCAACACCATTGAATGCTATAATAGTAGCATCTAATACTTTATGGGGTATTACACACGCTACACAGTTCTTGAATAGCGGGGTCAATGGATCTACCAGAGTTGCAGGACATGGCTCTAATCTACTATTTTACGGCACAAGCAATCCACCTTCTACAGATACATCTACCTACTTTTAACATGAAAAGATTACTAGCATTTTTAATAGCCATTACATTCACGGCTTGTGTTTACCCGCAGTCCATGAACGTCACAGTGCAACCTAATGGATCAGGCACAGGCACGTTTAACAATCCACAGATTAGTTATTACCTAGCTGCCACAGGACAGACATGGGATTTCCGTAATGCTACGGTTTACTTGCCTACGTCGTTTAGTTCAGGTGTGACCCAAATCATTGCTGGTACTAACGTCACCATAAGCCCATCGGGTGGTACAGGTGCTGTCACAATCAATGCTACAGGAGGTGGTGGTACAGGAACAGTTACTAATTTTACGTCAGGTAATCTTAGCCCATTGTTTACTACTGCCGTTGCTACAGGCAATAGCACACCAGCTTTAAGCTTTAGTTTAAGTAACGCTGCTGGCTATTCATTACTTGGTAACAATAGCGGTAGTACAGGTGCTCCTGCTTACAACACGCTTACATCTTATTTAGATACTATTGGTAATGCACAAGGTACGCTGCTCTATCGTGGACCTACACAATGGGTTCCTTTAGCTCCTGGTACGTCAGGCTATGTTTTACAGACCAATGGAGCATCTGCCAATCCAACATGGGCTGCTGTTGCTAGCGGGGCTGCTGGGGCCAATCCTAGTGCCTCTGTAGGGCTTACAGCTGTTAATGGCTCAGCTACTACCTTTTTACGTTCAGATGGAGCTCCAGCCCTATCACAAGCGATTGTGCCTACATGGACGGGGTTACATACATTTACTGGCGGCATCACCTTTGGAAGCTCTACAGGTTCTGTACAAGCTACGGCTGGTGTTCTATCCGTGATTAGTAACACTGGCACTGGTAATAACGTACTAGCCACATCACCCACTCTTGTTACACCTATATTGGGAACACCTACATCCGTAACCCTAACTTACGCTACTGGACTTCCTCTCAGTACAGGTGTAACAGGTACTCTTCCTGTAGCTAATGGTGGTACAGGTACAGCTACATCAGCAGCTAACACAGTATTTGGAAACAATACTAGCTCTACAGCAGCACCAGCGTTTAATACGGTAAGCAGCTTTTTAGACAATTCATTTAGCAACACACAAGGATCTGTTCTTTATCGTGGTGCTTCTGGTTGGGCAGCTTTGTCTCCCGGAACGTCAGGACAATACCTTACAACAGGTGGTGCGTCAGCCAATCCATCGTGGACTACAGTAGCTTCTAGCGGCGTAACATCTATTACTGGTACTACAGATCAAGTGATAGCTAGTGCATCTACAGGAGCTGTTACGCTTTCTTTGCCGCAATCTATCAACACAACATCTACGCCTAGATTTGGACAACTTGCAATAGGTGCAGCAGTGAGTTCACAAGCTGGTATACTTAACAGTGCAGCTTTAAGTGCCTCTGGTAGCTTTGGTATATTAGACAACGTCACAGTGACCATGCCATTTGGTGGTATAGCTCAAGGAATGTCAATTAGCCCAACCTTAGCTCTAGGAACAAATTCAGCTCTTACGTATTACGGACTAGCGTTACAAACTCCTACAACCACTGGTACACTTAGTGGAGCGTTTTCTACAAGCTATCAGTTGTACATAAACTCTGGGGTAACAGCAACAAACGCATACGGAATATATCAAGCTGGTACTAATCCTAACGTGTTTAGTGGGGCTGTTACGGTTCCAGCATTTACAGCCACAGGTACGACTACCTTAGCCACAAGTCTTACAGGTTATCTTTACGGCACATCAGGCGTAGTAAGTGCTGTGAGTACTATCCCCAACTCTGGTTTAACTAACTCTTCTATCACGTTTGGTGCTACGGCTGCGGCTTTGGGAACAACTGTTAGTGGGTTTAACGCTGTAACTATTGGGGCTTCTACGGCAAGTACAGGAGCATTTACTACTTTATCAGCTAGCAGTACAGTGAGTGGTACAGGCTTTAGTACATACCTAGCTAGCCCTCCAGCTATTGGCGGAACGGCTGCGGCTGCTGGTACATTTACGGCACTAACAGCTACAGGCACAACAACTCTTACAACTAGCTTAACTGGTATTTTAAAAGCAACATCTGGAGTAGTATCTACAGCAACTAGCGGTACAGATTATTTACCTTCTACTGGTGGTACAGGCGTTACAACTCTTGGAACAATTACAACAGGCGTATGGAATGGTACAGCTATAGCAGTGGCAAATGGTGGTACAGGATCAACAACGGCTGCTGCTGCTCAACGTGCTCTTACACCAGCAACAAGTACCATCTCTGCATCAGCTATAGATTGGTCTTTATCAAATAGCTTTTATAAGACTCTGGCTGCTAACACTACCTTTACATTCTCTAACGCCCAAGATGGTCAGGTGATTACTATCTGCCTACTTAACACGACATCTAATTACACAGTGACATGGCCTACAATTAAATGGACTGGTGGTACAGCTCCTACAATGACTGTTGGTGCTAAGTATGACGTCTACACTATTTATTACAACGCAACGGTTGGTGCATACTTTGGTTCTTATGTTCAAAATTTCTGATTGGTTTAAGTTAATAGTCTGCACAGTTCTTTCCTCTGGAGTTGCCACTGCTGGTAACTTTGGACAGATGAACTTTGCCTATTGGCAAAAGATAAGTACTGGCCCTACAGCTACTTATCTTGTTGTGGCTGGAGGAGGTGGAGGAGGCGGAGCAGGCGGAGGTGGTGGAGCAGGTGGGTTATTAACAGGCACTACTTCTTTAATTTTAGGAACAACGTACACTGTAACAGTTGGTACAGGAGGTACAGGCGGAAGTGGTTCTTCTCAACTAAATGGTTCTAATGGTGGTGATTCTATTATTTCTGGTACAGGTTTAACTACAATAACAGCAACAGGCGGAGGCGGAGGCGGAGGGCCAGGTTCTAGTACTGTTCCATCGGGCGGATCTGGCGGTGGTGCTTCTGCAAATGGCCCAGTAACAACTGGCGGATCTGGTACGTCAGGGCAAGGAAATGCTGGGGGTAGCAACGGTGGTGTAAGCGGTTCACCATATCCTGGCGGTGGTGGCGGCGGTGCAGGAGCGGTCGGCTCAAATGGCAGTTCTTCTGGCGGCGGATCAGGCGGAGCTGGGTTATCAAATTCTATAACAGGATCGTCAGTTTTTTACGCTGGGGGTGGCGGCGGGTCTTCGTACACAGCAAGCGGCGGATCGGGCGGATCAGGTGGGGGCGGATCAGGCGGGGGTCCAGGAAGCACTGGCTCGGCGGGAACTAACGGATTAGGCGGCGGCGGCGGCGGGTCTTCGTATCCACTTACTGGGGCAAACGGCGGTAGCGGAGCAGTAATCATTTCTTTACCTTCAGGCTTTGCAGCTACAACTACTGGCACAGTTAGCGTTACAACAAACGGCACTAACACAGTATATACATTTACAGGATCAGGCA
>Ga0304729_1001395_pt1 | contig 16005 bp, 16 predicted proteins | sample C_131016_MF_Meta_FD_190475 | JGI IMG/M metagenome (GOLD analysis project Ga0304729, IMG submission 190475) | Freshwater microbial communities from Lake Croche, Canada to study carbon cycling - C_131016_MF_MetaG (v2) (version 2) | ecosystem: Environmental > Aquatic > Freshwater > Lake | place... | reverse complement strand
AACTGGCGCTAAAGATGGGGTTCCATCAGGGAGCGAAGGCAGTTTGGTCGTGCGCCTGGGCCAATACTTCAAGCCATATAGGAGTTCCCAAAATGAGTAATTTGCCATCAACTTTCAATGCTTCACTAGCTGAGACCGATCCAGAAATCGCTGCAGTTCTTCAAGCAGAGCTGGATAGACAGCGTAACTTCCTCGAGATGATAGCCAGTGAGAACTTTGTTTCTCGAGGCATCCTCGAAGCTCAAGGTTCAGTTCTAACCAACAAATATGCTGAAGGCTACCCAGGTAAGCGTTATTACGGTGGTTGTGAAGCTGTAGACATTGCCGAAAACCTTGCTCGCGATCGCGCTAAAGAACTATTTGGTGCTGAGCATGCAAACGTTCAACCACACTCAGGTGCAAGCGCTAACGCTGCTGTTTTGATGGCTCTGGCTAACCCAGGAGATCGAATTCTTGGTCTTGAACTAGCTCACGGTGGTCACCTAACCCACGGTATGAAGTTGAACTTCTCAGGCAAGATGTATGAAGCTCATGCGTATGGTCTAAACCCAGAAACATTCTTGATTGACATGGACATCGTTCGTCAGCGAGCACATGAAGTGAAGCCAACAGTTTTGATTGCAGGTTGGTCTGCATATTCACGTCATCTAGATTTTGCTGAATTCAGGAAGATTGCTGATGAGGTTGGTGCAAAGCTTTGGGTAGACATGGCTCACTTCGCTGGTCTTGTTGCAGCCGGTGTTCACCCTAACCCAGTTCCTTACGCGGATGTCGTCTCAACCACAGTTCACAAAACTCTTGCTGGTCCTCGTTCAGGTTTAATCCTTTGCAAAGCTGAATACGCAAAGAAGATTGACTCATCTGTTTTCCCGGGTCAACAGGGTGGTCCTCTGATGCACGTTATCGCTGCCAAGGCAGTTGCCTTCAAGGCAGCTCTTGGTGAAGAGTTCAAGGAAAGACAACAGAGAACTATTCGTGGAGCTCAGATTATTGCCGAACGTCTAACTCAGGCAGATGTGAAGAGTCACGGTGTCGATGTTTTGACTGGTGGCACTGAAGTTCACTTGGTGTTAGTTGATCTTAGAAACTCAGAGATTGATGGTAAGGCTTGTGAAGATCTGCTTCACGATGTTGGTATCACTGTGAACAGAAACTCTGTTCCAAATGATCCAAGACCAGCACTTGTGACTTCAGGTGTTCGAATTGGAACTCCAGCTCTTGCCACTCGCGGCTTTGGTGATGTTGAATTTACCGAGGTCGCTGACATCATTGCTCACGTGGTTATGCCGAACCCTGACATTGCTTCACTTGCTGCCAGAGTTCGAAAGCTGACCGAAGCCTTCCCACTTTATAGTGGCCTAGAGAACTGGTAAGTCCTTGACTGCAGTTATCTTAGACGGCAGGGCAACAGCTAAAACCATCAAGGATGAGCTTGCCCAGCAGGTCGTTGCACTCAAGCAGAATGGGATAACCCCTGGCCTTGGCACACTTCTAGTTGGCGATGACCCTGGGTCACACAGCTATGTAGCTGGTAAACACAGGGATTGCGCTGAAGTTGGTGTTCATTCAATCAGAATTGACCTCCCGCAGAACGCAAGTGAAGCAGATGTTAGAGCTGCCATAAGAGATCTAAATAGTGCTAAAGATGTCACTGGATACATCATTCAGCTACCTTTGCCTTTTGGTTTTGACACCAACGAAATGCTTGACCTAATGGATCCTGACAAAGATGCCGATGGACTTCATCCAATTAACCTAGGCAAGCTTGTGCTTGCTAACGGTGGGCCGATGAACTCACCTGTTCCTTGCACACCGGCTGGAATCGTTGAATTACTGAACAGATATGATGTGAACCTAAAAGGTGCTGAGGTAGCAATTGTTGGTCGCGGTGTCACTGTTGGAAGACCTTTAGGGCTATTGCTGACTAAAAAGGGAATCGACAGCACAGTAACACTTTTGCACTCAGGCTCTAAAGATATTCATCATGCAATCAGAAGAGCAGACATAGTGGTTGCAGCCATTGGAGTTTCCCATTTCATCAAGCCTGAATGGATCAAACCGGGGGCTGCAGTATTAGATGTTGGTATCACCAGAGTTGAAACAGAAGATGGTGCGCAACTTCTTGGCGATGTTGACCCAGCAGTTCAGGATGTTGCCGGATTTATTTCACCTAACCCAGGTGGAGTTGGACCAATGACCCGAGCCATGTTGGTTCGAAATGTAGTTGAAGCGTCGATAAGAGCTAACGCTTAGCTTTACCTTCTTGGTTTTGGTGCTGCTGTTGGGTAATACAGCCAGGTTGGCACAGGGTTTGGCCTAACTGTTGGTTGAACAGTCGGCACTGGGGTTGGGCTCCAAGTTGGGGTTGAAGTTGGACGCGGTGCAGAAGTTGAACTTCCGTTTCTGTAAATAACAGTCACTGTAGGCACTGGTGTAGGAGTTGGTAGTTCAACACCGGTAACAACATAAAGAGTTGCCTGACAGCTAACAAACTTTTGATTTAGTGGGGCTGAGTAGTCTCGACCACTAAACGATGGAGTATTCCAAACACTCGATCCATAGGATTCTTGATAACTACCGCAGGAACTAGAGCTACCTGAATAACCCGTTGAAAGATAGTTGAGGGTCACCTTCTTATATGAAACTGGCGCTGAAGCGTTAGCGGTTGCGGTGACGCTGATCGAAGCAGCCAAAACCATAGCCAAGATTCCGGTTGCAAACATTGGCAAAGCCAATTTCTCAAGCATGCTCTTTTTACTCATTTTGTCTCCAATTGGGATAGTTTTTCTAAATCTAACCCCAACCGGCGACAAATTAGTCCAGCATCTGGGTGGCAGCCAATTCCTTATAAAGAGGGGTGTTTCGAAGCAATTGCTTGTGGGTACCGGCTCCGGCAACCTTGCCATCGGCTAGGACGATGATCAAATCGCTGTCCACCACGGTTGATAGGCGGTGAGCGATAACAATCATGGTTCGATTCTTAGCTACCGCATCAATGGCTTCTCTCATGCGTTGCTCGTTTAGACCATCCAGGCTTGAGGTTGATTCATCCAAAAGCAGAATTGGGGGAGCACTCAAAAGGGTTCTGGCAATTGCCAATCTCTGACGCTCACCACCGGAGAGCATGATGCCCTGTTCACCAACCTGGGCATCCAAGCCGTTCTTGTCTCGCTTTAGAACAGCGGTCAGATTCACTTCAGCCAGCACTCGCTTCAAATCAGCATCTGATGCAGTTGGAGATCCAATCAGAAGGTTATCGCGAAGGCTTCCAGCTAAAACTGGAGCATCCTGCTCTACGTATCCGATCTGTTCTCTAAGTTCACTTCGGCTAATTGATTTCACTGAAACACCATCAAGCAGAATATCTCCCGAAGTCACATCATAGAAACGCTCCATCAAACCGAAGATAGTTGATTTACCAGCTCCTGAAGGTCCAACTATTGCAACTCGGTGACCTCGGTCAACTTTGAAAGAAATACCTTTGATGACTTTCTTAGGGTCAATAACGATTTGTTCGCCTGCTTCATTGGTTTCAGTTCTTGAAGGGTAACTGAACTGAACATTCTTGAATTGAATGGCAACTGTGTTGACAGCCTTTCTTTTAGCTGGCTTCGACTTCTTCTCATCATCGGCTTCTAGCGGCAATGAAGTGATTTCTTGAATACGAGCAAGGGCACCAAGAGCAGACTGAACTGACGAATAAGCTCCAAAGAATTGACCCACCGGTCTAATCATTAGGAACATCAAAAGAATGAATGTGATCAGGGATGAAACTTCGGTTGCACCGGTTGCAACTCGGTAACCACCAACACCTAGAACAACGATGAATGCTCCGTTGGCAGCCAAACCACCAATTGGTGTTACCCAAGAGTTGATTCGAGCAATCTTTATTCCCTGAACATAAGCTTCGCGTGCATCTTTTTCAATCAGGCTGGTTTCTCTAACTTCTGCTCTAGCGGCTCTAATGGTTCTAACTGCAGAGAGGGCACGCTCAACCGAAGCAGACATGTTTCCAACGCGCTCTTGAGCTTTAGTAGTTGCTGCCTTGATTCTTCTGGCGGTCAGTCCAATAGCTGCAACTGCAACAGCAATCATCAGAAGCGTTAGCGCTAGCAAAACCCAGTCAATAACAGCCATAGCGATAACAGAGCCTACAAAAACCAAGGCACCACCGGCACCATCAACTAAACCTTGGGTTAGTGCTGCTCGAAGCAAAGTGGTGTCTGAACCAACTCGGGAAACCAAGTCACCGGTTCTTCTGGTGTCGTATTCATGGATAGGCAATCTTAGAAGTCTTGAAGCCAAGCTTCTTCGTGCTGAATAAACAACACCTTCACCTGCTTTAGCTAAAACGAAATACATAGCTCCACCGGCAACAGCGCTAAGTATGGTGATGGCTAAAAGCTCAAGAGCTACTGGCAATACATCTTGATCAGCTTGAACAGTTTTGATGATCTGACCAACAACAAGTGGTTGTGCTAGGTTCACTGCTGCTCCAACTAGGGAGAAGAGCACAGCAATAGTTAGTAATCTGCGCTGCTCCTTCATATATGGAAGGAGTTGGCTGAACTTTGCTTTAGGACCCTGAGGTTTATTACCTCGGTCGCGACCGGTCATGCTCATATTTTCTCTTTCATTAGACCAGGGTTACCAAGTATTTCTTCGTTTAGAAGATACCTAATCTCTGGCAGGGATAGTGCTTCTGTATATGCAGTGTTCTTATAGAACCTACTGAAATCAACTTTGTTTAGAGCTGGAATAACTCTCTTATCGTGCACTTTTAGAAACATAACAGTGCTGTTAGGAACTCGATCAAAGCTTGTCTTAACCTTCCCACAGCCGTAGCCGAATACCGTTAGGGCAACATCCGCCTGATCTGGTTTCACCTTGCTGATCAGTCCGTGGTCTTCAACTTTCACGAGTTCTCTTTGGATATCTCTTCGTTGCCAAATCTGGAAACAGGTATTGAGTCTGGCTTTTTGCCAGAGCATCTCACCAAAGTCATCAACATAGTCAATGGCTAGTTCTTCATCATGAATTAGATGGAAGTTTCTATCCAATCGATTGATTACGGACCATTTACGCCAACTTCGAGGAACGATGAAAGCGATGTATTCGGAGTGCTGAGCAGCCTTGTTGAAGAAAGGAATGCTTAGGGAGTTGTTTCTCCCAAATGGGGGATTAGAAATAGTGATGGCATTGCTAACCGTTAGTTCGGCATTTAGGAAGTCAGCTTCAACTACGCCATCGGATTTAGGTTCAATGTCGAAGCTTATGACCTTTTTAGCACCTAGGGATTTAGCGGCCTTGATAAAAGATCCGGTTCCACCGGCAGGTTCAATGACCGTCCTGGTCTCAAAATCCTTGATAAGTTCGGCGACCTTGATCGTCAGCTGAAGGCTTAGGTCAGTTGGGGTATAGAACTGCTCTTTGCCTGTTACTCTGCGATTGCCTGGGCGTTTAGTGCCGGTCATATGCTCAAGGATATCACTTTCGGGTCATAGACTTTAAGGCTGTGCCACCTCTGTGTGCACCACTAATACTCAAGGAAGACTAAAAGTGGCTAAAAACACTGACGCTGAGGCGATGATTGTCGCTACCAACCTGTCAAAGACCTATGGTGATTTCAAGGCTGTTGATGGCATTAACTTCACGGTTAGAAAAGGTGAATCCTTTGGATTGCTAGGACCTAACGGTGCTGGTAAATCAACCACCATGAAGATGATTGCAGCTACCAGCCAGAGAACCGGTGGGGATCTTCTCATTTTGGGTAAAGACCCAAACAAATCAGGGCCTGAGATCAGAGCTCACCTAGGCGTTGTTCCCCAGCAAGATAACTTAGATCGTGAACTAAAGGTTTGGGAAAACCTAATGATTTACGGTCGTTATTTCGGTCTTTCAAGGAAATTTCTAAAAGGCAAGATTGAAGAACTTCTAGAGTTCGCTCAGTTAGTTGAAAAAAGAAACAACAAAACTGAAGAACTATCTGGCGGTATGAAGCGCCGTCTAACTATCGCTAGAGGTTTAGTAAACGAACCAGAAATCTTGATGTTGGATGAACCAACCACCGGTTTGGACCCTCAGGCAAGACACATCCTTTGGGATAGATTGTTCCGACTAAAAGAACTTGGTGTGACACTGGTGATTACCACCCACTACATGGATGAAGCAGAGCAGCTTTGTGATCGTCTAATGGTGATGGATAAAGGCAAGATTATGGCCGAAGGTTCACCAGCTGAACTAATCAAAAAGTATTCAAGTAAAGAAGTTCTTGAGGTTCGCTTTGGTTCAGATAACAATGCTTTGGTTGCAGAACAGATTGCGGGAATTGGAGAGAGACTGGAGATCCTTCCTGACCGTATCTTGGTCTATGCCGAGAATGGTGAAAAAGCATTGGAAGAGATAGTTAAGAAGGGTCTTCACCCTGTCACATCGTTAGTCAGACGATCCTCTCTTGAAGATGTGTTCCTAAGGCTCACTGGAAGAACTCTGGTCGACTGATGTCTTTGAATATTTCAACCGAAAACAAAATGACTTGGACGGGGGCCAAGGCCATCGTTGATCCTCAACTGAGTATTCGTAGGGGAGCGATATACGTTGCTGAGAATAGAATTCGCAACATGCTCAAGTGGTGGTCCTCGATTATCGCTTTTGGTCTTGGTAACCCGACACTCTATTTGCTCTCTATCGGAATTGGTATCGGTTCGCTTGTTGATAAATCTCTGGGTGCTAACGCCATTGATCACGTTAGCTACCTAACCTTTCTAGCACCTGCTCTTTTAGCAACTGCAGGTATTCAAGGTGCGATGGATGAGGTGACCTGGCCAACGCTTGAGGGTTTCGTTTGGGACAGAACCTTCTTCTCGATGAATGCAACGGCTATTTCGAGCAACCAAATAGTAAATGGAGTAATGCTTGCTGCGATGGCTAGATGCGTGCTTCAGGTGTTTATGTATGAACTGTGTTTGTTAGCTTTTGGGGCTATTAGCATCCAATCAATACCTATATTGTTATTGGTCTCCAGTAGTGCTGGCCTAGGTTTCTCTTCCATAATGCTTGCTTTCTCTGCGAGCATCAAGGACGACGATGGGATCTTTGCATTGGTTGGGCGTTTTATCATCACCCCTATGTTTATGTTCTCTGGAACTTTCTATCCAATTACCTCACTGCCAATCTATTTCCAATGGATTGGTTGGATTTCTCCTCAATGGCACGCCACTAACCTAGGTCGAGCTCTCTCTTACGGCATGCCTATAGAACCTTGGCTTTTGATTATTCACTGGTCGGTATTCCTGATCATGGCGATCATAGGTTTCAGCTGGGCTCACCGAGTTTTTAGTAGAAGGCTTTCAGCATGAGTTTGATAAACACAACAGTTGACACCGCTATTGCAATTGCAGAAAGAAGAGCAAAACGAGCAGGCTCAGGTGTTTATTCTGGTCGTTCACGCGTAGTAATTGAACGAGGCTATTACGCTCTAAAGTCTTCAACCTGGATGGTAGTTGCCTCAGGTTTCGTTGAACCAGTGTTCTATCTGCTGGCTTTCGGCTATGGAATCGGCCAGTTCATTAAGGGAACAACCGATGGTGCCGGCAACCCGATCACCTATGCACAGTTCATTGCTCCTGCTCTTCTAGCCACCAGTGCTATGAATGGTGCAATCTATGATTCAACTTGGAACGTGTTCTTCAAGATGCATTTCGGCAAAATCTATAACGGCATGCTCTCAACATCGATGGGAACTCTAGATGTTGCCCTTGGTGAGATCGGTTGGGCGCTTCTTCGGGGGCTAGCTTACGCAATCGGTTTTATGGCTGTGGTTGGATCTATGGGTCTGATTCCATCAGCTTGGGGCTTACTTGCAATACCGGCAGCAGTTCTGATTGCTTTTGGTTTTGCTTCGGTGGGTATGGGGGTAACGTCTTATCTCAAGAACCATCAACAGATGCAATGGGTTCAATTGGTGATGTTACCTATGTTCTTATTCTCAGGAACTTTCTACCCTCTTACCATTTACCCAATTGCCGTTCAATATTTCATTGAAGCATTGCCGCTATGGCAGGCAATCGAACTGGTCAGAGGCTTGACTCTTGGAATATTGGATTGGGCAATGCTTGGCCATGTTCTATATTTCGTCGCAATGATAATCGGCGGGCTGTTTTTCACAACCCGCCGACTCACAGCTTTGTTCCTTAGATAAAACTAGCTACCAGAAACATTGCCAAAAATAGCAAGCACGATATTAATCGTCGTTAGCAAGGCAATGGTTGGAACAGCCCAAACCGGTGTGACATCCTTCTTGCGGTAGCGGAAGGCAATTACGAAGATAAGCACCAACGCGATTAGCTTTAGAGAAATCACAAATGCATTTAGTTTGGTTGGATCAACTGCAACACCAGCCATAGCTAGTCCTGTTGCCAACATCAAATATGAACCGTGCAGAACTCCTGCAGATACTTTGATTCCCTTGGTTAGGTCCTTAAGGTTTGAGAAGAACCCGGCTAGCAATACTGCAATACCTAGAAGGTGCAGTACTAGAAAAATGTTGATTAGTAGTTCACTGGTTGCTTTGTCCACAATATCCCTATCTGTTTATCTGTGTGTTAACAGTCTATGAGCGAAGGTTCGCCATATGGATTGCGGCTTCAACAGCTTCTGCACCTTTATCTTCTTTACTATCTGGCAGACCGGCACGATCTAGGGCTTGCTGAGCGTTGTCCACGGTCAAAATACCAAAGCCGATAGGAACACCGTATTCAAGCTGAACCTGGGTGAGCCCTGAGGTGGCTGCATCGCAGACATACTCAAAGTGTGGGGTTTCGCCCTGAATAACAACACCCAGAGCGATGATGGCATCAGCGTCATCTTCAGCTGCCCACTTAGCAGCCAAAGGTAATTCGAAGGCTCCTGGGACGCGAACCACGGTATAGACATCATTACCTGAGGCACGAAGCGCTCTTTCTGCTCCAGCTAGAAGTGCGTCGGTTATCTCGGTGTGCCAAGAGGTAACCAGGATGGTAACTGCAAGGTTAGAGGAATCGATTTGTAGTTTAGGTGCGTGGCCAGCCATTTATTTACCCATCTCGGCAATAACTTGTGGGAGCATGTGTCCCATTTTTGATCTCTTGGTTTCTAGGTAACCGAGGTTCTGAATTGCTTCACCAACAATCACAGGAACATACGAGTTCACTGGAATGCCAGCTTCGGTTAGGAAGTTTGCTTTGGCTGGGTTATTGGTCATCAGCCTTACGCTCTTGACCCCTAGTTCACGAAGAATAGAAACCGCAGCACCGTATTCTCGAGCTTCTGAAGGAAGACCAAGGGCTAGGTTTGCTTCAACAGTGTCTAGGCCTTGCTCTTGAAGAGCATATGCCTTTAGTTTGTTTAGAAGACCAATACCCCGACCTTCCTGACCTCTTAGGTAGATAACAATTCCGCCTTTAGGGTCAGCTTCAATCATGTCCAATGCATATTGCAACTGTGGTCCACACTCACACTTCAAAGAGCCGAAGGCTTCACCAGTAATACATTCCGAGTGCATACGAACTAGAACATCTTCACCTTTAGGGTTTCCCTTGATGATGGCGATGTGATCTGCACCAGTTTTGATGTCGTAGTAACCACGAAGTCTGAAAGTTCCGTGAATGGTTGGAACATTAGCTTCTGCTTCAAAACGAATACGGTTGTTTGGATTAGTGAAGTGCTCAATCTTCTGCTCTTTTAGATATTCCACCAACTGTTCAATGGTGATAACCGGCAGGTTCTCTTTGATACCGAATTCTTGTAGTTCTGGCATACGCATCATCGAACCATCTTCGGTAACCATCTCACCGATAACACCAACCGGGGTAAGGCCAGCTAGCTTCAAAAGATCAATCGCTGCTTCAGTGTGACCACGACGACCATGAACACCGTGAGGGTGAGCACGAAGTGGAACAATGTGACCTGGTCTAATTAGCGATTCAGGTCCTGAACCTTCAGCAGCCAAAGTTCTAGCGGTTAATGCACGATCTTGAGCTGAAACACCGGTGCTCTCACGATTACTCGCATCAACGGTAACGGTGTAGTTGGTGGCATGAGGATCCTCATTGCGCAACGTCATCAGTGGAAGCTCAAGCTCATTGGCACGACCTTCCTCCATAGGAGCGCAGAGGAAACCGGTGGTGTTCTTCACCATCCAAGCAATCAGGTCAGGGGTAGCGAACTGGGCTGCGATGATCGCATCACCTTCGTTCTCGCGAGACTCATCATCAGCGACCAGGATAGCTTTACCAGCCTTCAGAGCTTCTAAAGCCTGTTCAATTGTTGCTAGTGCCATTATTTGTTTCTCATCTCTATTAGTCGCTCTATGTGCTTTGCCATAACGTCAACTTCAACGTTGATTTTGTCGCCTGCTGATTTATAACCAAGAGTGGTTAGTCTCAGTGTTTCAGGAATCAGACTTAGTCCCACAAAGTCATCCCCAACTTCATTCACAGTCAGTGAAATGCCGTCCAAAGTAATGGAACCCTTTAGAACCACATACTTCATAAGTTCTTTAGGAACCTGGACTCTAACCCAGTCCCAGTTCTCACTTGCTTCACGAGAAATGAAGTATCCAACACCATCAACGTGACCCTGAACATGGTGACCACCGAAGCGAGTCTGCATGGTCATAGCTCGCTCCAAGTTGATTGGATCTCCAACCTTGACCCCATCCAAGCTGGTCAATCTAAGGGTTTCTTTCATAACATCAGCAGTGAAAGATCCATCAGCAATTTCAATAGCAGTTAGGCAAACACCGCTGCAGGCGATGCTGTCGCCTCGCTTGATGTCTTCGGTAACTAGGGGACCAGCGATGGTTAGCCTGATTGCATCAGGCTGCTCTTCAATTGCGGTAACCCTACCTAGTTCTTCAATGATTCCAGTGAACACTGATTAACCTTTCTTCTGACTTCTAATAAAAATGTCTTTACCGAGAGACATAACTTCTGTGAATTCAAGTTCAATCGCAGATTGCATAGTTGATAAACCAAGATCACCAACAGCAAGACCGGTTCCGCCAATAAGCTGTGGGGCTTGATAAACCAAAATCTCATCAAAGAGACCTTCAGCAATAAAAGAACTCATTACCTTCGCTCCACCTTCAACCAGAAGGTGCCTAACATCTTGAGACCAAAGAGTTTGAAGTAACTCATTTAGGTCATGAGTTCTAACCTGCATAGTCTTAGCGTCTGAATTAAAGACTCGCTTTGAACTATCAAGTTGTGTGTTACCAAGAATCACACGAAGTGGCTGGTGCTCGTAGAGTTCACCATCTGCTGTTCTTGCAGTTAGTTCTGGGTCATCAATCTGAACAGTTGAGGTTCCAACCAAGATTGCGTCAATCTCACTACGTAGTTTGTGAACATGAGCCCTGGATTCTGGTCCAGAAATCCACTTGCTAGTTCCATCTGTTGCAGATGTTCTGCCGTCAAGGGTTTGCGCCCACTTCAAACTAATGAAAGGTCTTTGCTTACGCATAGCGGTAAGCCAAACTCGTTGCTGCTTTTCAACCTCATCAGCTAGCAAGCCACCAATAACAGTTACCCCAGCATCACTAAGAGTCTTAGCCCCATTTGCTGAATCATCACCTGGATCACTAGCTCCATAAACAACAGTCTTGATACCTGCCGCAATAAGAGCTTGAGAACAAGGACCGGTTCGGCCAGTGTGATTGCAAGGTTCTAATGTCACAACAGCAATAGCGCCTTCAGGAACAACATTGAGTTTGCTTAGAGCATCAACTTCAGCATGGTTGGTTCCAGCACCTCTGTGCCAACCCTCGGCAATAACATTCAAATCTTTATCAAGGATCACACCACCAACTTGAGGATTACCTCCATAGGTTGGTCCGAGTAGGGCGAGTTCTAAGGCACGACGCATCGCACTTTCGAACTGAGATGTGTTGTTCATCCCGATCGCCTTTCACTTAAAAGCGCCTCGGGGCATGGTCATATAGGGACCACAGGCTAAGCCGAAAACGACTCAACCTCTGTTCTTCTACCATCCGGACTTTAACCGTCGGTTCTGGAATTACACCAGATCAACCGCCAAACCCAAACACCTAAGTATTTGTTGCCCTCGCAGGCAGCTTGTCGGGTCGCGGACTTTCACCGCCGGTTCAGATTTACACTGACCCCGAAGAACTTCAATACAAGTCTCCCAGAAAACATGCCAATATGCGAGGAGTTCACCCAAAGGCGAACGGTTATTTACCCTTTATAAACCCAACACGGTCGTAAACAGTGGCTAGTGTGGCTTCGGCAACGGCTCTAGCCTTATCTGCACCTGCGGCTAGAAGTCTGTCTAGTTCAGCTTGGTCAGACATCAAATCGTTTGCTTTATCTCTGATTGGGCCTAGAGCATTAACAACAACATCTGCGACTTCGCCTTTGAGGACTCCGTAACCTGCACCAGCAAACCTTTCTTCAAGAGAAATGATTGATTCGCCGCTGATAGAGGAGTGAATCGATAGCAGGTTAGAAACACCTGGTTTGTTTTCCCAATCAAGTTTGATGTTTGCATCGGTATCGGTAACAGCACTCTTGATCTTTTTGGAGATGGTTGTGTCATCGTCCATCAGGTTGATGAGACCCTTAGGGTCTTGAGCCGATTTAGACATCTTTGCTGTTGGGTTCTGCAAGTCATAGATCTTTGCAGTTTCTTTCAGGATGTGAGCTTCAGGCATTGTGAAGGTTTGACCAAACCTTGAATTGAATCTCTCAGCAAGATCTCTGGTTAGTTCAAGGTGCTGTCTTTGGTCTTCACCAACTGGAACGGCTTTAGGTTGATAAAGCAGAATGTCGGCTGCTTGAAGAATTGGGTAGGTGAAAAGACCAACTGAAGCAGAATCACTGCCTGCTTTTTGTGATTTGTCTTTGAACTGGGTCATACGGCTAGCTTCACCAAAACCTGTGATGCAGTTCAGCACCCATGCTAGTTCGGCGTGAGCTGGAACATGGCTTTGAACAAACAGAGCAGACTCAGAAGGGTTAATACCTGCAGCAATATACTGAGCGGCTGTTCTTCTGGTGTTAAGTCTTAGTTCGTTAGGGTCTTGAGGAACTGTGATGGCATGCAGGTCAACGATGACATAGAAGGCATTGAAGTCTCTTTGCATGTTAACCCAGTTGACCAAAGCACCAAGGTAGTTACCTAGGTGAAGGCTAGATGCGCTCGGCTGCATGCCGGAGAGAAGATTAGGTTTGCCAGTCATGTTAGATAGCGTACTCAACAACTACGGGAGAGTGGTCTGTGAAACGGGTATCGTAACTAGCTGCTCGGTGAACTAGGTAGTTTGAAGCCAGTTTGGCAAGCTTTGGGGTGGCTATCTGGTAATCGATACGCCAACCAGTGTCGGTGTCAAAGGCTTGACCTCTGAAGGACCACCAGGTGTAGGGTCCTGGAACATCAGGGTGAGCTTCACGACCTAGATCAATCCAACCTTGGGTTTTCATCCAGGTATCAAAATAAGCTCGTTCTTCCGGAAGGAAACCTGCGTTTTTGAGGTTGCCCTTCCAGTTCTTGATATCTAGTTCAGTGTGACCAACGTTTAGATCGCCAACCACAACAACAAGCCCATCTGCTTTGCGAAGCTCAGCCATGCGCTTGGTCATAGCATCAAGGAACTTGTATTTCTCAACCTGTTTAGGTGTATCAACTTCACCGGAATGAACATAGGTTGAAATAACGGTTAGGGTTTTGGTCTTGAATTTGAAATCAACTTCCAACCAGCGACCAGCACTATCAAAACTCTTTGGACCTAGTTCGATTCTTGAGGCAACCGGCTTCACCTTGCTCACAATGGCAACACCTGCACGACCTTTGGCTGAAGCAGCATCGTGCAGTATGTGCCATTCAATGCCATCTTTTTCGCTTATCTCTTTGAAGATAGTTTCAAGATCCGTGGTCTCTGCTCTAACCTCTTGCAAAGCAATGATGTCTGGAGAGTTTTCTAAGACCCATTCGGCTAAACCCTTTTTATAGGCAGCACGAACACCGTTGACATTTATGGTTGCGACTTTGATAGGCATGGCTCAAGTTTAAGCCGTAAAAGGTTATAGCGAGACGTATAAGGTGGTTCCGGTTTTGGTTAGCGTGTATTTGCCAAGCGGCGTGACTGCAGGCCTGCGGGTAGCAGCGCCAGTGTCCATGTTGAACATAGCGCCGTGAGCATTACAAACCAAGTTGGTTTTATCTATGGAACCGATCTGTGCTCCTGCGTGGGTGCAAGTTGGGTTGAAAGCACGGAACACTCCAGCTTTAGGTTGAGTAATCAGGACTAAAACACCAGCTGCTTGGACCTGGAAGATATTGGCACTACCGACTTTTACTTGGCTAGTTGAACAAACTTTATATTTCTTGGCAGCAGCAGAAGCTGATCCGGCAATACCGCTTAGACCTAGGGTAGCGGCAGCAGTGGCAAATGCAGTTAGGAAGTTTTTACGTGAAAGCTGTGACTTGGTTTCTGTTACTTCGGTCACATTACGTTGAGTGCAGGTGTTTTCAGACATGGGTTCAGCCTAAAACACTGTGACTGAAATACTCGGCGGTGTTGATAACTCTCTGGGTTAATTCCCAGAAAGAGTTACTTGCGTCCGCGAAGAATGGCCTGCTTGACTTCAGCAATCGCCTTGGTTACTTCAATACCTCTAGGGCAAGCTTCGGTGCAGTTAAAGGTGGTGCGGCAACGCCAAACACCTTCCTTATCGTTCAAGATGTCTAGTCGAACTTCAGCTGCTTCATCTCTTGAATCAAAGATGAAACGGTGAGCGTTCACGATAGCTGCAGGACCAAAGTATTGGTTGTCTGTCCAGAACACTGGGCATGAAGATGTGCAGGCAGCACACAGGATGCACTTAGTGGTCTCATCAAAGCGAGCACGATCTTCAGGTGACTGAAGTCTTTCTTTTTCTGGCTTATCTGAAGCAATCAAGAAAGGCTTCACATCTCTATAGGCCTGGTAGAACGGGTTCATGTCTACTACCAAGTCTTTTTCAACCTTTAGACCCTTGATTGGTTCAACATAGATTGGCTGAGAGATGTCGAGGTCTTTGATTAGAGTCTTGCAAGCCAAACGGTTTCTACCGTTGATACGCATTGCATCTGAACCACAAACACCGTGAGCACAGCTTCTTCTGAAAGTTAGTGAACCATCGATTTCCCACTTGATCTTGTGAAGAGCATCAAGCACACGGTCAGTTCCAAACACCTGAACATCGAAGTCCTGCCACTTAGGCTCAGCGTCGTGCTCTGGGTCAAATCTTCTAACGAAAAGAGTTACCGTGAAAGAAGGGACGGCAGCAATTTCTTTAGTGGTGTCAACAGCTGTACTCATTAGTACTTACGCTCCATCGGTGGGTAGTTTGTAACAACAACAGGCTTCCAACCAAGACGAATCTCATCGCCTTCTTTGTATGCCATTGAGTGAACCATGAACTTCTCGTCATTACGAGTGTCGAAGTCTTCACGGAAGTGACCACCGCGAGATTCGCGACGTTCACGAGAGGTGAAGGCAAGAACTTCAGCAAGATCTAGAAGAAAACCTAGTTCGATAGCTTCTAGTAGGTCAGTGTTGAAGCGTAGACCACGGTCTTGAACGTGAATGTTCTCGTAACGCTTACGCAGTTCCTTGATCTTATCTAGAGCTTCATTCAGAGACTCTTCAGTTCTATAAACCTGAGCGTTCTTATCCATGGTGTCTTGGAGTTCTTTACGGATAACAGCAATCTTCTCGCTTCCGTTGGCATTTCGCATGTGTTCAATCAGTTTCACTGTGACATCAATAGCATCCTGAGGAACAGGAACAAAGTCAGCAGTCTTTGCATATTCAACAGAGTAGATACCGGCACGCTTACCGAACACGTTGATATCTAAAAGTGAGTTAGTTCCTAGACGGTTAGCACCGTGAACCGAAACACAAGCACATTCACCAGCAGCATAAAGACCAGGAACAACAGTGTCGTTATCCCTTAGAACTTCAGC
>Ga0304729_1001393_pt1 | contig 16016 bp, 28 predicted proteins | sample C_131016_MF_Meta_FD_190475 | JGI IMG/M metagenome (GOLD analysis project Ga0304729, IMG submission 190475) | Freshwater microbial communities from Lake Croche, Canada to study carbon cycling - C_131016_MF_MetaG (v2) (version 2) | ecosystem: Environmental > Aquatic > Freshwater > Lake | place... | reverse complement strand
ATCTTTTCCTTTGCTTCATCCCAATCGTTACAAACGATCTTTAGTAAATTACCATTAACTCTTACAATAAACAACTTCATAATCTTATTCTATATGCTTTAGGAGGACCTGTCAAGCTCTTCTTTTTCAGCATCACCAAAGACTTTAGCTTTGCTTGATATCTTTACTGTTATTTCCACTTCAATGTTTTTTACATCAAAAAGTGCAACTAAAGCTGGAGCAGGTATTTTAAACATAGTGTCTTCTCTACCTTCTTTTCTATAAAGTGTTATCCAAGGTTTGTGATTAGTACCTTTATCAATAACACTAGGCTTTGCAACTATTTTATATTCCATATTCTTAATACTATATGAACTCTTAGGACACTTCAAGCATCAAATCTTCAAACCTAATCTGAAGCTCTGTAATCAAACCAAACCTATCATTATCCAAATCAAATGCAGCAAAAGGCATTAGTTCCTTAACTAGTTCAATAGCTTTATCTCTCTGCCTCTTCTTCTCCTTTACTGCATCATTCAGATCATTAATCTCCCTTTCATCCTCTTGAGTTTTGACCCACAGAGCATCTCTTTCCAGTTCTACTTTTTCTAACTTTTCTACTAAACTCTTTAATTCTTCGACATCTTTTACATCCCATTTCTTAACTAATCTACCATTTTTATCTGTTTCATTCATATTATTATCTTTTGTGTTCTTTATAGTCTCTGCTCCTCTAAGGATTTGATTTATCTTATCTTGGTATCCAATCATATTAGAGATGCTTAAAACAAATTACTTCACCAGAGATCAGATAATAGACATAGAGTGCTGCAATAGTTGTAATGACTGTATATAAAAGGTTCTTAAGTTGTTTCATGATTTATATATTCTATATGAACTCTTAGGACACTTCAAGCCTAAACTTTGATCTTATCCATATTATCTGCAACACAGTTATTTGTTCCAGAGAATCCATGGTCAACAAGCAAACAGGGAATATCATTCATAATACAAGCTGTACAGACTTCTACCTGGTCATCAACCATCAAAGTACAATTGAGCTTCTTTAGAATAGGAATCTTAGATTTTCCTGATGTACTATGAATACCATTAATAGGTAGATTGTGTTTCTTTACAAACTCTTCGACTTCTAAGATATCTTCTAATTTTCTAAAAGTTACAATATGACAATCAAATCCTTCTTCATCCTTCTCTAGAACCATATCAATAATCTTCTGAATAGGCTTTAGAACACCTGTCCCTACAGCAACCCACCCTCCAGACACTTCTTCAATAGCTAAAGTGAAGTCAAAATCAAAGCATACACTTTGCCTATTCATCTATTATTCTTCTCCCATTTGGTATTTGTTTGTATGATCATATCTATCCTTGACAAAGAGTTCAAAGGCTTGAAGAATATTCTCTTCAAATTCAACCTGGTCCTGCTCTTCAACCATGTCAACCATACAATCTAAAATTGCTGTCATAAAGCCTGCAATTTGTGTTGCCCTTAAGCTATCCTCATAGTCTAGAGTTCTTACAGCTGGATTACCTCTAAACAGTCCTACTACTAAAACAGGCTCAAAGTCTTCTTCTTTAGCTTTATCCTTCATAGTCTTTTCTTAATGTGTTCCCAGATTCTTTCATGAATATAGTATAATACTATTTTAGCCACAAAATCAAAAATTGATACACCTAAAGAGATTGACCATTTACCTGTAAAGACATAACAGCCAATAAAAGTAACCATAGAACCAAGGATTCTATAGGATATGGCTTTAATTAGAGATAAGATTTTAGTCTCCATAGCCTTTCCATATTACCCTATGAATCAAATAAGGCAAATAAGCATAACTAGTTGTTAAAATTTTCTTTATCGCTCCATCCCCGTCCCCAGCTATAATTAATCATGCACTTATTGAGATAGTTTATTTTATCTCTTAGAGTTTGTGGCCTGTTGATCTGAACAATTGTTGTGCTGGGGTGCGAAAGTGGCGTAATAGGCGTTGATGTTGATGGAAGCGTGCTATAAACAGTGTTTATCCTATCAACAGGCGGTATGGTAAAACATCCTTGAAGAACAATAAAGCTACAAATTAGGATACTTCTAATAATATTCATCACTAACCCCATACTACTACCAAGGTAAAGTGTAGTCAAGCTTTTATTGCCGTTTTAAGTAACTTTGATTGATCTCTGTATATTTAATTTTCTTTGCGAGTATAGAAAGTATCTCAGCAACCTGATGATTGGTTATAATTTTAAGTATAGCTTTTTCCGCTTTTATTACTTTAGTTTCAGAAAGTTCAGGATGTATGGCGTGAATGCATTCATGAATAATTGTCTGTATAAGATCTTTTCGAAAATCTAACTCTATATGATCACCTTTGAACATTCCGGTTGTACGACCGTGTATTTTTTTAAATTGAAAAAACTCCGGAGGGTTGGATTGTATAAAATTAATAATAGTTAGTATTAAGTGTTGCATACATGATACCTCCTTATTAATTACTTATATATTATGAAAATTGTTATTGAAACATCTCTTAAGAACGACACAAATAAAGAAACAGATACATTCTCTGCAATCCTTGATATGGATGAGCTTGCAACAATTGTAAAGAATCACGGCCTTGAAGGTGGTAATACTGCACTCGATGGTTTTGTACAAAAATATACAACTCAGCTTAAAGAAAAGTTCGGGCGCTATGTTAATAGATAAAAGTATGCTACTATAGTGATTATTTGATCAGGATTATAAATAATCATAATGGCTGATGTAAATGTAATTAAACTAAAAGTACGTAGAGGTACTGATGCGCAGAGAAATCTTATTGTTCTTGATCAAGGAGAACTTGGTTATACTGTTGACTCTAAGAGACTTTTTATTGGTGATGGGGCCGCTACTGGTGGTGTGAGTATGGGATCAAAGCTTTATTTTGGTACTATTACCTCAGCAGTAGCGGGGGATCTTAATATATCTACAGCTCAGACAGGAGATTTTGTTATTGATACTACCTTAAATGCTGTTTATTTATTATCCGGTTCAAGTACATTTTTTAATAAAACTTCTGCGTACGTAAAGCTGAAATAAAAACTCCCTCTAGGATACGCTAGATGCCTGATAGTGCTAATAGATATCCTTTATCTGATAATTTTGTATAACCTGCTTTATTATAAATTATAATGTCAATATAACCGCTACCTGTTAAACCAAAGAGATTAACTGTAAGATGGTTTTGATCAAAAACTGCAAATTTTGTATAATTATAGCCTGTGATTGCAGGCATGCGTGATGATACAAGCGGATTAATGGTAAAGAAGTCATTAATTGATGTAGCGGAACCTGGAAGCACAACAGTATTAGAGCTTAGATAAACATTAGATGTTTTGTCCATCATATAACCTGGAATCTTAATATAAGCTGTTGTTCTTGAAGTGAATGTAATATATTTCAGCAATGACATAATACTATATTATTTAAGATAAAAGGATAAATATAAGAATAATAGATGAGTACTAATTATAACAGTAGCGTAGTATCAAATTATCAGTTAGCAGAAGCCGGTAAATTTGTCGATCTTAGTAAGAATACAAGATTTCCTTCTGTTTCTGTTGTACGTACTCGCTATCCTGACACAACAGGAGCATTCCCCGGTAATACAGGCGCCCAACCTATTACAAGTGTAGAGGTGTATCCGAAGTATGGTATTATAAGCTATATTGCTAATACGGATGAGTTTGCTGTGTCATTAAGCGCTGGACAAGTCAATCTCGATACTACGCAGATTGAATTACATTTATCAAACATTGATCCTGCGACGCAAGCTATCGAGCTTAATACATTTGATGCAGCTTCTGGTATTAATGAATTTAACTATAATTTTCTTAATGCGGTCTCTGCTTTAAGCGCTACGATTGTCAATCCTATAATAACCACAACCGAGCCAACTCAACTTGATGCTTTTGGTCGTTTAAGAGTTTCTACCCCTCTTACTTTATTTGATTCTTCCCACCGTTATAGAGATAATAATCTTTGGGCATCATTAACCGCTGTTGGTGGATCCTATACATTTAATGCAAATCAAGGATTGATAGATCTAACAGTAAGCTCCCTATCTGGTTCTTCGGTTATCAGAGAAACAACAAAAGTGTTCTCATACCAACCTGGTAAAAGCTTACTTGTGATGAACACTTTTGTCATGGCTTCTTCTGCTACAAATTTAAGACAAAGAGTAGGTTATTTTGGAAGTCAGAATGGAATATATTTTCAATTTGATGATGGTAATATCGGTCTGGTTAAAAGATCCCTTGTGTCAGGTTCTGTTGTAGATACTGTAGTTTTAAGGTCTAGTTGGAATGGGGATAAGTTAGATGGAACAGGAGCCTCTGGATTAACTCTTGATATAACAAAGGCTCAGATATTTTGGATGGATATTGAATGGCTTGGGGTTGGATCAGTTCGTACAGGTTTTATTATTAACGGACAGTATATTGTCTGTCATACATTCCATCATGCTAATATAATTGCTTCTACATACATAACAACAGCATCTTTACCTGTAAGATATGAGATTACAAATAAAGCAGCTACAGGTGGTTCTAAAACTTTGAAGCAGATATGCTCTTCCGTTGTTTCCGAAGGTGGTTATGAATTAAGAGGTTTACAACAGGCGATGGGTTTACCAGTAACAGCACCGATAAATCTCCCAACAGCAGGAACATTTTATCCGATAGTTTCGTTAAGATTAAAATCAGATCGTATAGATGGTATTGTAATTTTAACAGCATTGTCAATATTAGGGTTAGGGGATTCTACTTATAATTGGCAAGTTAGAGCATCTACAACAACAGGTGGAGGTACTTGGGTAGATGCTGGTACTGATAGTTCGGTTGAATATAATATCTCTGGTACATCTACAACTGGTGGAAGAATTTTAGCAAGTGGATACTTTGATAGTAGTAAGAATAATGTTGGATCTATTGATATTCTTAAAGAAGCATTATTTAAATTTCAATTAGAAAGAAATGGTTTGACAAATACTCCATATGAATTATCTGTTGTAGCTACTTGTGCAGCTGCTAGCAAGACTGTTCTCGCTTCTATGGATTGGGAAGAAGTCAGTAGGTAATATAATTATATCTTTATGTAATATACTTCAGTTATATTACTCTATGAACTAACACTATCTAAATCGTGTCGTACCGTACAAAGAACGCTTTGGTATATAAGCGCCCTTCCCTTCACTGATCAACTGTGTACGAGTTTTGAGAGTCGATGGTGCGACGACCGCTTCTTGATGATTAAAAAGCTTACCAAGAAACTTTTTAATCTTATGTACCATATAAATCTATTTAGTATCTTTCGATACTAAAAGTACAAACAAAGTAACTTTTAAGTAAAAATAGTTTACTTTGGTTGGTTATAAGTTCTTAAAGCCCACTGATCGTAAATGGTATATGATGAGAGAGGCTCATTATTTGTAGCGTGTATTTGAAGAGTTGTAACAGCAGGGAATAAAGTGTTACCGCTCAATTGTGTCATATTTACAAAAGATTGAAAGAAACGTGTCTGAAAAGTATCTGGGCGATTGATCTCGATGGCCATAATATTATTTATGTAACTATAGTTATAAAACAGTTTATTATATGTTGTTTTTTGTATATCCGCATATAACATATCTATATGTCCGACAAATATATTGTTTTTCACGTTGATGGAGGCGCTGGTAAGAATGTTATAGCTACTGCTGTTTGCCGCTCTATTAAAGCTGCTTACCCTGAGCATAAACTTATTGTAGTAACAGCTTATCCTGAGGTATATTTACATAATCCGAACGTTTATAGAGTATACAAGTTTGGCAATATACCATACTTCTATGATGATTATGTTAAGAATAAAGACTCAAAGATCTTAAGACTCGAGCCCTATCACACAGAAGACTTTCTTTATCGTAAAAAGCATCTCAGCGAGATCTGGTGTGATTTGTTTGACATACCGACAACTGGACCAAGGCCAGAGATTTTTTTAACACAGCGTGAGCTTATGTTTGTTGAGCGTAATCTACAAAAAGCTGGTCCTATTCTCTTAGTACAATCTTCAGGAGGCGCTGATAATCAGCAGCATTCCTATAGCTGGGCAAGGGATTTATCTCCTGCTTTTGCGCAAAATATTATAAACAACGTTTCAGATAAGTTTAGTAAGATTCTACACGTCAGACGCGACAATCAACCTGAATTAGAAAAAACAATTAAAATTACAGATAATTTAAGAAATTTATTTTGTTATGTTGCTCTTGCTGATAAGATTTTAGGTATTGACTCTCTCATTCAGCACGTTGCTGCAGCGTTAAACAAGCCAGCCACCGTTTGCTGGGTTGCAAATTCACCTACAGTTTTTGGATACAAAATACATAATAATATTATAGCTAATGGTCATAAAAACTTTAGTCATCAAATTGATCACTATTTAGATCAGGCAGATTGGATTGGTAACAATTTTTATCAATGCGATTATGCCGATCTCAATGCAATATTTAACGGAGATGAAATTATTGAATCTATTCTCGGTTCAAAGAACGAGCTTTTATTTGATTTCGATATTAACAACCATACAATTACCGTCTAATAATGATATTCTTTAATTCATCCATGCCTCGGTCAATGTCGACTTTGCTGCAATGTGTTCTTAATCAGAATCCCGAAATTTGTGCCACACCTACAGACGGTGTTTTGGAATATTTGTATGGTGCGAGAGCTAATTTTACAACAACACCTGAAGTAAAGGCTATTGATCAAGATGTAGCTTTAAGATCGTGGCGTGGCTTTTGCTGGGGAGGACTTGAAGGGTATGCTAAAACATACACTGATAAGCCGAATATTTGTATTAAGACGCGTGGTGCTACTATTCATTATGAGTGGTTTAATAACTTCATGCCTTATGATATGAAGTGTATTGTTATGGTTAGAAATATGAAGAGCATTATCTCTTCGATGGAAAAACTTTATCGCTCTAATCAAGAAAAACATCAAGATATACAGAACCACGCGCAAATGACCGGCACTAATACTGCAAAGAGAGTTGATCAATGGTTTGCAAGCCCGCCTGTCGGACTTGCGCTTGAAAGACTTAATCAATGCTTTTTAGAAGGAATAAATAAAAATTTTCTTTATATTAGAGCTGAAGATTTAACTAGTTACCCAGACCGTGAAATGAATAAAATATACAATTATCTCGGTCTTACGCCTTATAAACATGATTTTGATAATGTTGATCAAACAGTTAAAGAAGATGATTCGGTATACGGATTATCGTCAACCTTACATACTATAAGAAAATCTGTACGACCCTTAACGCCAGATTACGATAGGATCCTAGGGCCGCAAATTTGTGAGTGGATAGATAACGCTCATCAAGGCTATCAGAGAATGTTTGGTTATATTAAATAATATATTATGACGTTTAAGGAGTTTCTTAAAACACCTACTGCTAAGAAAAAAATTAAACAATTAGCTAAGAAACGAACAGCACTACCCCAGTGTCAACAATCACAGCATATAGATAGCAGTACAATGATGAGTACTGGAGCTGTACCAGCTGCGTCACCAACCCAGCCATCTTTAAGTTGAAAAAGCATTAAAGTATAATAATTATTATTATATGTCTACAAACACATCCACAACACTAACAGAACTCGCTAATACTTTTGCTCTCGATGCAGAGAAATTTTACGGTGGTAATAATGCTGCTGGCGCCCGTGCAAGAAAAACTCTTCAAGAGATTATCAAGTACTCAAGAGCGGAGAGAAAGACAATACAAGAAACAAAAAACGCTCGGAAGACCGCTAAGTAATAGCCTTCCATTTCGGTGGTATTAATGGGCATTCAGTTGAAACAAGCTTAATCTTCACAACTGTAGAACATCCACACTTAAGACAAGCGCCGGTGTTATTAAAGCCTGTAGGGTCCCAAAACTCGCAGGCTTTACACATATTATAACGTAGCTGATACTGTTCATCAGTGGTAAGACCAAAGTCATTTTTGGACCATTTAATTACATCTTTAGCTAGACTTTTTACTTTTGATTTAAGATTTATTTTCTTATTCATCGTAAATAACGAATCCTTCCGATATCAGATATTCGGTAAGCTTTAATAAATCATTCTCCGGCACGTCGTCATTGAGTAATTGATTAGCATATTCTACATATATTGTAGTTTTATCCCTCCATACAACAACATCAACGATATATTCAATACCGTTAAAAACTATATTAAAAGTATCGGTATTGTTGTTCTTCACACAGCTCTACTCAATAGCTGTATAGCTTTAGAGGCGGAATTAATATTTAAATAAAACGTCTTATCATCTTTTTGATAAACCGTGCCCCATGTTTGTGAATTACTAAAGGGATCGCGTTGAATAGAATCAATCTTCACCCAGTTATTAAGCTCAAAAGCGAGTTGAGCTTCAGCTAAAGTTTGAAGATCGGCTTTAATATTATTAGTAAATGACATAATATAATTACAATAATATTAAGTACAAAAAACGTAAATGCAAGTAGAAGAGTAATTAAATTTTTTTGAGCTGTATTTCTGTTTTTTCTAACTCTTCACCTTTTTTCCAAGTTGGTCCGTCGCAATCACATTTATATGAGACCTTATTTCCAACAATATTACCTCTCTTACTTTTTATTTTACTTACTCTTGTAACTCTACCTTTACTCTTGTATTGAATACAATTCGTATTGCAATCTTCAACACGATCACCAGGTGTGAGCTCGTTAGGCTCTAAATTTGTTTTTTCTAAAAAATCTTTAAAGCTATCCATTACGTAGATATTTATCTACGCTTACGAGCTTTAATAAACTGCCCCTTGCTATTACGAGCTCTTTTTATAGGCTTTTTAGCCTTAGTAGGCTTAACCTTAATGAGTTGCTTCTTTTTAATTGCAGACTTTTTATCTTTTGTCTTTACAGCGATTTCTTTCTTAGCTGCATGAATGGCACTATGGATACGCTGTACCCAACTCTGATGACTGACGTCATAATAGGCGCGAAGAGCTTCATCAACTAGAAAGCCAATGCGTTTAAAGATATAATCCTTGTACTCTCCATGATAATCACTTTGTAGAAGAGCCTTAATGGAGAGTAGTGCGTTATCTATATCGCTTTCGCCGTTAAGATTGTAAGGAGCCTTAACAAGGACGTCCTCGCAAGAAGACATCTTGTAGATAATGTTCGCGCGCGCATTAAGCTTCTTAAGCAAACCACTATTATGTAAATTTAATTTACAAAATAAAGGATGTGTTCCAGCTTTAATTACTAGTGTAGGTAGGTTTTCGTGAATAAACTTTGCAATCTTAATTTCTGTCTTCGTTGTAGTACTCATTATTCCTAAGTGTAGAATTTGTAATACTAAAAGGCAACTTAATTTTCTTAACTTCAATGTTATAAAAATTAAAGATATCTAAAGCACCCATGTCTTTCGTATACACATCACGGTAAAGTACCCGTTTAATTCCATGCGCTACAATTTGTCTAGCGCACGCCGAGCAAGGAAGAAGTGTACAAGCGATCATATGACCTTCACTCTTTTTAAAAAGCGAGAGAAGATTGGTCTCTGCATGTAAAATATAAGGCCGTCTACCATCTCTATCAGCCCAAAACACATCTGTTACTACCTTTCCGGGCGCAAGCCCGTTATATGCAACACCAAGAACTCTATTTTGCAAATCAAAAGCTGCAGCACCAACAGCTACGTAAGGATCTTCTGATCGCAATGCTGCGGCTTCAGCTAAATGCATTGCATATTCATCCCATGTTATTCTTTCTTTCATTTTATTCATATTTAAGAAACACATCCCATTCAGGAATCTTATGTTTATTTTTAATATAGAAAGTTATAGGAAGTGCTTTAGGTTCTCGCGGAGGACGAATAAGCTTAAGGTTAGCTTCTTCCGGTGTTCTATTAGCTTTTAACGCATTAACTTTTTTATGGGATATAACACAATTCAACCAGTTTGTCTTGCCACCTCTACTTCTAGGAATGATATGATCAATATTTGCTTCATTCGGTGTGAGCTTTTGATTAGTGTATTGACATACACCTTCATCTCGTTGCCAAATAGCTCTAGAAGAGAACTTCGGTCTCTTCTTTGGCACTTTATCATAATCGCACAAAATAATAATTTTTGGTATCTTTATCTTTCCTCGAACTGTACTCACATAATGAGCGTTCTCTTCCACCGGTAACAGTATCCAATCATTCCACCTATAAGGAACCATTGACTCCGGTCCCTGAATATTAAGACCTGTTGCTGCTCCGGAGAACATCATTGAAAGTGATTCTGCGACTGTTTTCGTAGCAATAGCCTGCCAACATCTATTTAAAACTAAAACCGTTTCCCATTTAAGCATATAATTAGTATTTTCTCTTAAAAGATTTACTTTTCAACTTAAAATTATTGAAGCCTATTTCTCTAGGATCATATACTTTACACTCTTTTCTTCTCTGTTGATAGTACCGATAATCCTCTTTAGATAAAACAATTTTATCCGCTTGAGGCTCTATCCGCATACAACTTACAGCTTTATGCTCTCAGGTTTAATTGAACGAATGTAAACCTCTCCGTATACTTCGAGAATTCCCATGACAGCTTGGAATTCACGCTGGGACATTTTATCCCAATCCTTAAGCTTCTTATAGGTCTCGTCAGCCATCATCTTATAATGCTTGTCCTTATCTTCTTTCTTAGCATGCTTGATGGCGTCTTTATAAGGCTTAAGCTTCGCTTTATAATGAATAGCTGTTAAAAGGCTGTATCCGCCTTTCTTCCTTGTCATCTTCTCAATCTTAATAGCACCCGCTAATCGCTTATGAAGGAACTCTAAGAATGATTCCGTTGTATTCAATGCAGACTTAACTGCTTCCATTAATGCTTCTAATCTCATAGAAATATTTATGCAGAACAAGCTTGACAGTCTAGGATAGAGCGTGCAAGCTCTTGAGCAGGATTAGCACTTCTCTGATAATAGAGAGACTTAATGCCTTGCTCCCAAGCAAAGATCATAAGCTCGTTGACATCCTTAGGCTTTGTATTAGGCGGAATCATCAAGTTAAGAGACTGACCTTGATCGATGTATTTCTGGCGCTGAGCAGCTTGAATAACAATCTCTTTCTGACTAATCTCTCCAAACGTCTTAAAGACATCTTTCTCTTCATGAGTCAGGAAATCAAGATGCTGAACAGAGCCGCCCTTCATGAGAATAGCTTTCCAAGTTTCGTCGTCATGCTTATTCTTTTCCTTAAGAAGGGCTTTGAGATAAGGATTTCTAAACGTAAACTTACCCTTAGCTAAATCCTTAACAAAGTAGTTACTATTAAGAGGTTCAATAGATGGGCTAACCTGACCGAGAATAAACGAACTAGATGTCGTTGGAGCTACAGCAAGGGTAGTTGTGTTACGACGATTATATCCCTTAAGGAGAGGTGGTTCACCATACTCTTTTGCAAGCTCTTCAGATGCATGATCTGCTTTAGATCTAATAGTCTTCCAGATGACATTATTAAGCATCTTCGCTTCCATGGATTCAAACGCAATCATTTTCTGCTGAAGAAGAGAATGCCATCCAAGAACACCAACACCAATAGCTCTCTGATTAATAGCGAAGTTTCTTGGATGCTCCATAAACTTCAATCCTTCTGTCTTATTAATAAACTCCGTCATTACTGAGTCAAGGAAATAGATTAGAGTTTCAACAGCATCTGTATCTTTCCAATCTTCCCAACGCTCGAGATTAAGTGATGAAAGATCACACACAAAAGACTCGTCTCTATTAGATGAAAGCATAATCTCACTGCACAGGTTACTTGCGTAGACTTTTAATCCCTTATCCTTATAGACCTTAGGAGCTTGCTTATTAACGTTATCGCTAAAGAAGATATATGGGTATCCAGATTCAAAACGCCTCTTGATAACAAGTCCCCAGATTCTACGCTTCTCTTTATCGCCATCAATCATTGATTGCATCCACTTATCAGAGATACATACACCAATAGAAAGGTCCTGAATATCGTCACCTTCTGATTTAATCTTAAGAAACTCTTCAATATCGGAGTGATCTATAGGAAGATAAGCTGCAAAAGAGCCACGACGAACATTGCCCTGGGAAATATAGTTTGTCAATGAGTCGAATACTGTTAGCTGATGATGAACACCTGTCGCTTCACCACCTGAGGAGATAGGTGTTCCTCTTGGACGAATGGCACCGAAGTAACCGGATGTACCACCACCTACCTTAGACATAACACCGACTTCAGCAATCTTATAGAGAATATCATCCATGTCATCATTAACATATGATCCAAAGCATGAGATAGGTAATCCACGCTTACGACCGAAATTACTCCAGATAGGACTTGAAAGACTAAAAAAGCCTTTATGCATATAGCTTTCAAACTTATCTGCAAAACCTGGTAGGTTAAGATAGTGTTCAGCCTTCTCAGCAATATCTCTAATACGTTGTTCGGCAGTTTCTCCTTCGATAAGGTAACCACGTTCAAGGAACTTCCTTGAATCTTTATTAAGCCAATAGATGTCTGTAGTCATTACTGTGTATTTTAATAGATAAAAAAGAGAAAACTAGTACTCTTTTCTTATTTTTTATGATATTGCTCTAACAGGTTCCCAATGACCATTAACTTGAATCTCCAAACCCTTATCTTTAGCTGGCCGTACACTACTACCTTGTATTAAGGCAAGTGCTTTGGATGGTTTGAGATTTTGAATTAAGCCTATGATCTTCTTTCCTAAGAGCGCACCACCACCAATAGCAGCTGCTGCAACTGCAGCTCCACCAAATCCAAGAATATGAACAGCGGATTGTAGGATATCAGGTAAAGCGTGTGCTATAGCTGAAACTGCTACACCACCGAGTCCGCCTCCACTGTGATCGTGTCCGCCGCCGTTAGGTGTTGGTTCCGTGGGAGGCTTTGGAGCTTCTCCTTCTTTATATTTTGGAAGATCTAAAAGTTCAACAGAATCAGGATTATGTGAGATAAAATCAAACATAAATTCAGTAATATCTTCTATTTGCTCTTTAAGAGAATCGTCACCACAGAGACGCGTTAAACGTCTAGCGACGAGCTGTTTAACTTTTTCACGTTCTTCAGGCTTTATAAGCATTTCAGCTTTACCAATATCATTCTTCTTTCTGAGAAGCTCCTTATAACGAATACGAGCTTGATCATTGGGCCAACCCTCGTAACCTTTTTCAACACGTCTACTAAGATTGTCTAGGTTTTCAAATTCTATTTCTTCATCTGGAGTAAGATTGAGATTTGTATCTTTTCTTGCGCCTGCAATACTTACATAATTACGAACAATCGGATCGAGTCTGCTGTATGTTAAAAAGATTAAAAGTGCGCGTGTCTCCGACATCGCCGCGCGTTCAATATTCATTTCGCGCTCTGTACCGTGAATTTCGATTTCCTCACCGTCAGGCGTCGCTGTTGTGAGAGTTTGATTTGGCTCGTAAAGATTCACGCTATTAGAACCTGAAACATTGATGTTTCGCTTGCCCTTAGGTGGTTTATCTTCCTTGGTGTGTGAATATTCGAGAAAAAGTTTCTTATAATAATTGCCGAGACAGTAATTAACGAGAGTGTTTATACTATCAGTTTCTCTAAAAATATTAAGCTCTCTACTTTTATTATAATTTTCAAAAATGAGATGATTATCTTTATTCATATTCATTTCATTCTCAATGCATTACCGGTATAATCACCCGTTACACCGTGCGATGATTTTGATGGCTTGTTTGTATCTGAGCTACCACCAATTCCGAGATTGTTTCCTGAATAGTTACCCGTTACACCGTGTGAGGGTTTTGATTGCTGGTTCTTCCAAAGCCGAGGGCTACCAAAACCGTTGCCTGTAAAATAACTAACGACAGTACTACCTACTATAGCTTGTTTGTAGTAAGAACCGTCCTTAGCAAATAATCCGAGACCGCTTGCACCGTTTGCATTCTCAAACTTAGCCTCCGGAAACTTTTGTAATACGCTCTTTTCCCATATTTTTTCAGCTGTTAAAGTATCATCCGCAAGATTCTTCCAATATACTGTTTTTACTTTCTTTTCTTCGCTACTACTATGAGATTCTGTAGATTCGTTAAAGATTGCGAGATATGCTTCTGTGAGTTTATCAAATTTCATAATACATTTATTTAGTCTTAAAAGAGGTCGTCTTCAGAGAATGACTGCGACTTCTTAGAATACTCGACTGGGCGACTATGGAAGAAATCTGTCATATTATTGCCAAGTAACTCTTCGTTAAACCAGGTAGTAGCCTTAATTAATTCCTTATTAACTTCAAATGCATTAGGAAAGCCAATACCCTTAAGTGACTCATTAATTCTCTCTTTAATAAACTCTTTAAGAATAGGAGCTGAAAGACCTTCTTCTTTTATTCCATTTACCATCCAATCAACAATCTTTGCTTCTGATTCAAAGGCCATTTCAGCTTCATGGAGAATCTTTTCTTCTAAATCTTTATCAAAAAGATCAGGATACTCTTCTCTGATTGTATTAATGATTTTAGTACCTACAAGACCGTGAATGTTTTCTTCATTACGTGTATACTTTACCTGCTGATCGGTATCTTTAAGGACGTTCCTGAAGCGCGCAAACCAATTGATAACGTAAAACTGACTAAAGAGTGAGACATTCTCAACGAATAGAGTAAAGAGAATGATAGCATAGAGATACTGCTTCTTTGAATCCTTATAGAACTTATGAGTATACTTTCTAAGATACTTTACTCTCCCCTCAATCCAATCAAGCTTAAGGTTCTCTTCAAATACATCCTCTAAGCCAAGAATAGAGATTAATCGTTCATACGCATTATTATGAATAACCTCAGTATTAGCCATTACATAGCCAAGATCTTGAAAACAGGGCTGGGGTAGATTTTCACCTAACTTAGCCCAGAATGTCTTAACAGCGATTTCAATCTGACCGATAGCTGACAAACAGCGAATAATAATCTCTCTTTCCTGTTCTGTTAAATTGACCTTGAACTGCTGAACGTCGGATTTGAATCCGAATTCCTTATCCGTCCAGAAACCATTGTGCATGGCTTCAATAAATTCATCTGTCCATTTGTAGTTATTTGGTTTACGTGAGATTTGTTCGTCAAAGATCATAGTGCTTAATTGAATTTATTTATCAGGTTCTCACAAGCCATCCCGTAGGTAAAACGAAACTTTAGTGTAAGAATCTAATACAATATTAGCCTAAATACCGGCTAAAGCAATAGATACTTCTATAAAGTAAAAATTGCTATAACTAATTAATTATGAACAATTAAGCGCAAGCACTACGAGAGAAATTTTTAACACAACTTCTTGCACCATTTGGCTCATAATACATCTTCGTCTCCGAGAAGGACTTAGGAGACATAATCTGAATTTCTGAACCTGTTTTATGTGAATATACCATTCTTCCAAGCCTTGGTTTAATAAAATTATGCTTATGTGCGCACGCCGAACAACAAACCGTACTCGGTAGTACTTCCAGGCGCTCGGATTCAATAGCGTTATTACATACTCTACAATTCATACCCCCATCATATAGGGTACTGTAAAATTAGGCAAGCTTAAAAAGCCCAGGGTAGCGAAGAAGCTGAAAGGTTAATAACCTCTGTAGCTCGAGCTAGAACGCTTTCGTTTGTCCAAGCACCTGCTGCAGCGTATTCATCCTCACCCTTCCAGAGAATAACTGGCTTAGGAAGACCCTTAATAAAGGCAAAGATTTGTTGCTGCTTAAAATCATCCCTAACCGCTATAACCTCTATATCGCTAAGTGAAACGGTTACAGCAGGGGTTACTACAGTCTGCATCGGTGTAATCGTAATATCCATATATAGTATTTATTAAATAAATATATGACTGGCAAGAGATACATCTTACTCTTCTTGCTTTGTTTTTGTTTTTTATCATATGGAACAAGAATAGCTAATTCTGAAAATCTAACAAC
>Ga0304729_1001391_pt1 | contig 16024 bp, 15 predicted proteins | sample C_131016_MF_Meta_FD_190475 | JGI IMG/M metagenome (GOLD analysis project Ga0304729, IMG submission 190475) | Freshwater microbial communities from Lake Croche, Canada to study carbon cycling - C_131016_MF_MetaG (v2) (version 2) | ecosystem: Environmental > Aquatic > Freshwater > Lake | place... | reverse complement strand
AAGGGTGCCCGCCACTCGTTTCCCTTCCCGCACACCTCTGCGGGAAAGTTGCCGATGGAGAGAACACTCATTCACAGGCCATTGAGAGTTTTGTGCGTCTTCAATCCGTCCGTGTCGGCATGGGGCTTCTTGGCGAGGCTTGTGATTGGAGCGAACCCCGTTTTCTCAGGCGCCGTGGGGACATTCCGGAGGACCTCATGGCCCAGGGACTGAGCTCCGTCGTCATGGGGCCCCTCATGTACCGTCACAAGCTGCTTGGAGTGCTTGCCTTGGCAAGGAAGCCGGGCAGTGATCCCTTCAGCAATACCAAGATCGAACTCTTCAAGGCCATCGTCGAGCAGGCTGCCTTTGCATTGTTCAACCAGGCCATTCATCTGGCCGCCGGGGAGAAGCACGCGCTGGACCATGACATACAGATCGCCGGGGAAATTCAGAAGATCCTGCTTCCCTCGGATGCCCCGGATGTAGAGGGATTTGAGATCAGCGGGCTGAATCTCCCGGCTCGCACGCTGAGCGGGGACTATTTTGATTACCTTGCAGTCGACGAGGATCACGTCGGCATCGTTATTGCCGATGTCTCGGGTAAGGGCGTTCCCGCGGCGCTCATCATGGCGATGTGTCGGAGCGCCCTCCGCAGTCAGGCTCCAGGAAAGCTCTCTCCCGCCGAAGTCCTGCGGGGGGTGAACAGGCAGCTCTATCCCGACATGAAGGAGGATATGTTTATCAGTATGGCCTATGTCGTGCTGAACCGCCGCACTGGGAATGCCTTGCTTGCACGTGCCGGTCATGATGCTCCGCTCCTTTTCCGCTGGGAAAGCACGACGATCGAATGTCTCAACCCCAAGGGAATGGCAGTCGGCATTGACAGTGGGGGAGTCTTCGACCGGTTCTGCACCGACTTTCCGTTCCGTTTGGAGAATGGCGACCTGCTTCTTCTCTACACGGACGGATTGACGGAAGCCCTGAATGCATCGGGAGACGAGTTCGGGGTTCAACGGCTTAGCGACGAGCTTCTTGCGAATGCCGGGGATGGCGCCGCCGCGATGCTCCACAGGCTTTCACGGTCTGTGATCGCCTTTGCCGGGAATGAGTCGCAGCATGACGACATCACTCTGATTGCGCTTCGCAAGCTCTGACGCTTTAATAATCAACCATCGTGAAAAAGAATCCTACACCCGATCCCACAAGCAAACAAGAGGCCCCCTCACAGGAAGAGATCCCTGTAGAAAACACCGTGCCCTCGGTGGATTCCGCTCCGATCGCTCCGGAGCCGAACCTTCAGGCCGAGGTCGAGCGCTACCGCGACCAGGCTCTCCGTGCTGCGGCGGATCTGGAGAATTATCGCAAGCGCATGATCCGTGAGAAGGAGGAGGCGATCCGTTTTGCGAATGCGGGCCTGCTAGAGAAGCTTCTACCGATCCTGGATAACTTTGAACTCGGACTCACGGCCGCCAGTGGTGATACGGCCGCCAAGGGTATCGTGGACGGCTTCACGATGGTCCACCGCCAGCTCGGTGACTTTTTGGTATCCAGCGGGCTTCAGCCCATTGATGGCGTGGGCCAGCCATTTGATCCAAAGCTCCACGAGGCGCTTGGCCACGAGACCGATGCAGCCCAAGCCGATGGAGTTGTCCTCCGTCAACTCCGCCGCGGATACAGGCTTGCCGATAGGTTGATCCGTCCCTCCAGCGTCATCGTCAACAAGCTCGCCTGAGCTCCTCAAGGGGTTTTCCGTCATGGCAAAGAGGTGTTACTACGAGGTATTGCAAGTCACCCGAACCATCGAGTTCGAGGAGATCAAGAAGTCGTACCGCAAACTCGCGGTTAAGCATCACCCGGATAAGAATCCCGGTGATTCTACTGCCGAGGAGCGTTTTCGTGAGATCGCTGAAGCCTACGATATCCTGAGCGATTCGGAGAAACGCGCTGCCTACGACCGATATGGTCACGCTGCCTTCCAAGGTGGCATGGGTGGGGGAGGCGGAGGTGGCATGCACGATCCCTTTGACCTCTTCCGTGAGATGTTCGGAGCTTCGGGAGGCGGAGGCGGGGTTTTCGACCATTTCTTCGGTGGTGGTGGCGGCGCTCAGGAAGGGCGTGGCTCGGATCTGCGCTATGACCTCAGGATCACGCTCGAAGAGGCTTTCAGCGGCTGTGAGAAGGAGATCGAACTCCGCAAACTCGATGCCTGCGGCGATTGCAGCGGCTCTGGTGCCGCAAAGGGTGCGAAGGTCTCCACCTGTTCCCTGTGCCGGGGACGCGGCCAGGTGGTCGCTTCCAGGGGTTTCTTTCAAGTCGCTCAGCCATGTCCCCAGTGCCATGGGGCAGGACAGACAATCGACAAGCCTTGCAAAAGTTGCCGGGGTGATGGGCGTGCCGAGAAAACCTCGCGCATCAAGCTCACTATTCCGGCTGGTATTGATGAGGGATCACGCTTGCGTTCCTCCGGCGGCGGCGAGGCCGGCAGCCGTGGCGGCGGCACGGGTGACCTCTATGTCGTGATTCATCTGAAGGAGCATTCCATCTTCTCGCGGGACGGCTCCGATCTTCACTGTCGTATGCCCATCCCATTCGTGACCGCTGCGCTGGGTGGTGAGATCGAGGTGCCGACCCTCGCGGGAACCGTGACTATGAAGGTCCCCGCAGGAACGCAGGGGGGGAGTGATTTCCGGGTCAAGGGACACGGAATGCCCCGACTCCAGAGCCATGCCAAGGGGGATCTTCACGTGAAGCTCGAAGTCGAGGTGCCGACCAAACTGGATGATGCTCAGAGGAAGTCGCTCGAGGCCTTCGCCGAACTCTGCGGCGATCATAATACCCCGCTCCACCGCAGCTTTACAGAGCGGTTGAAGGGGCTGTTTTCTTAAGGAACCGCGGTTCCTTAAGACTTGGGTATGGGAAATTGGTGATAGGTAATAGGGGATGACGGGAAGATCTCCGAATTTTTAGCGGAGCAGATTTTTCCAGTTTCCTAGAGCCGATGCCCTAGATCCCATTCCCTATTTCCTATCCCCCACTCGTTGCTACCGGCGCCCGGCCGCCGTGGCCGCGTGAGATGCCGGTAGCGATTTTCTCGGCAAGACGCTGACGGACGGAGGGGTTCTGGAGGAGATTGTTCTCCTGCGCGTTGGAGACAAACCCCAGCTCGAGCAGCGTGGCCGGCCGCTGGTTGTGATGGAGCACGTAGTAACGGGCATATTTCGTTCCCCGACTGTGGGAGCCATAGCAAGTGGCGATCTCGTTGAGGATGTTTCGGGCGAGTGGTGCCGAGCGTGGATTGTAGTAATAGGTCTCGACGCCATTCGCCGCACGACGGGAGGCAGAGTTGAAGTGGATGCTCACGAAAGCCGCGTCGCTGCGGGAGTTTGAAATAGCGGTCCTGGTTCCGAGCGGGATGAAGACATCGGTGGTGCGCGTCATGACCACATGATAGCCGCGGGCTTCGAGAAGGGGTTTCACGCGTCGGGCCACATCGAGAGTCAGCATCTTTTCACTCAGGCCCCGGACAGCCTTCGCCCCGTTGTCATAGCCCCCATGCCCCGGATCCAGAACCACTGTGTGGAAATTGGAAAGGCTCGCCCCCTCCTCAAAGAGAGCACATCCAGGCAGCAGCAAAAGGGCCAAAAGAGGCAGGCATCGCAGGGCGCAGATCATGAAGGTACGTTGAGTCATGATGAAGAGACGAATTTAAGCCACCCGCGCTCTCAATCAACTTTTTAAGACTCTAAAAGTTCCTTTCCCTTTTGACGGCACTTGCCTCCCGGCAAGCGGTGCCGCCCATGCGGGCTCCCTGCGGTCGTCCACCGCACCGCTTCCCAGCGGCTTGGTTGTCCTTATCAAACTTCCTGCGTCCAAACACTTGATGATAGCGCCTTTTCATACTTCATAATTCATACTTCAACCTTTAAGCTCTCCCGATGCTCGGCAAACGCATCATACCCTGCCTCGACGTCGACGGTGGTCGTGTCGTTAAGGGAACCAAGTTTGAGAATATCCGCGACGCGGGGGATCCGGTCGAGTGTGCGCGTGCTTACGACGCTCAGGGTGCCGATGAGTTGGTCTTTCTCGACATTACTGCTTCCCACGAAGGGCGCGCCACCATGCGCGAAGTGGTCGAGAAGACGGCCGATGCCTGCTTCATGCCACTAACTGTCGGTGGTGGAATCCGCAAGGTGGAGGATGTGCGCGCCATGCTCCTAGCAGGAGCCGATAAGGTGAGCATGAACACCGCCGCCCTTGATGATCCGAACCTCGTGAACGCCTCGGCCGAGGGATTCGGTTCCCAGTGCGTCGTGGTCGCCATTGATGCTCGTAGAGATGGCCAGGGCGGATGGATTGTCCACACCCACGGTGGTCGCAGGCCGACCACTTGGCAGGCCGTTGATTGGGCCAAGGAGGTAGCCAGGCGCGGCGCCGGTGAAATCCTCCTCACCAGCATGGATTCCGACGGAACGAAGAAAGGTTACGATTTAGAACTCACTGCCGCCGTCAGCGATGCCATCGGCATTCCTGTAATCGCCAGCGGAGGTGCGGGCGATATCGGTCACATGGCCGAAGTGCTAACAGTCGGGAAAGCAGACGCCGTCCTTGCCGCCAGCATCTTTCATTTCGGAACATACACCGTGGGGGATGTGAAGAGGGAGTTGGCGACTTATGGCATTCCAGTCCGCAAGCCGGTGTAGCGGCTTGGGATTTGACGCTCTCGCTCCCGCGAGTAGCGCCCCTGTTTGCTAAACAGGGGCTACGCTGCGCGTAGTCTATCCCGGCCGTTCCCACGGCCCGGTATTTCGCGTATAGCGGCGTTGGTCTGCTCTAGCCTTGGGGACTTTTACCGGCTTTCTGTTGACGACTGCGCTGTTGCTGGGCCACTTGCCCCATCGCCTCGGAGAGATCCCTGCCGATCATGGACCAGTCGGACTGCATGGCGCGGGTATCAGCTTCGGCGGGTGTCGCCGAAGCGTTGAATTCGTAAAAATTGCCACTCAGGCCCACGGCGCTTCCCATGCCTTTAAGGAATCCTGCGTCAGCAGACAAAAAGTGGTGCTGAGTGTCTCCATGGGGTGTCTGGCTACATCTTCCAGCTATTCAGGTTGTCAGAGGTGTTCAACGAAATTTCATTCCTCCTCGCAGGGTGGATACTGCACGGGAGGGTTGCCATATCGGGAGAGTACCTTGCGGTGGCGTCGGGTGGCCTCCTCCTCGCCAATGTCGATGCAGGTGACCGGAAAATGCCAGTCATCCCCGTAGTCGAAGTAGAATAGCATCGTGCGATTCTTGGTGAAGACGTCGGAGATCAGCGTGTACTTCACGCCGGGGTCATCATCAGCTTCCCCGATGTCGGCGAAGAGGGTGTAGCGCTCGATGCGGTGGGATCTGTTCAAGTTGTCGCAGAACTCGAAGCAATGATCGAAATCGAATTCCAGCGCCTTGATCAGCGTCTCCGCCAGATCATAGAGCGTGTATTCTCCGAGGAAGCCAACCGTGGCGCGGAACTTCTCGTATCTGATCTCGAAGACGTAAGTCTTCATGGAGGGTTCTTTGAGAGCGATCATGGCTGAGATGTTATGTGAAAAGAGAGGGAAGAAGAACCACGAACATCACGAAAGACACGAAAGGGAACTAAGACTTCAGAAGTAATCAGCACTTTATACGAAGGGCATTATCCATTGAGATCCTTCTCAAGTTGATAGACCACATCGGCGATATAGTCATGGAAGCCCCAGCCGACGCCATCCGTTATTTGCTCCAGCTTCGTCAAGCGCGCGCTGAACTGAGGATAGAGATCGCGCACCTCTGATCGAAATAGTTTGGCCAGTTCATCGAGAACTGACTCCACGCTGTCATAGAAGTCCTCATCAATATCCCCATATTCACGGGTGAAGAGAGAGCCGTTCTCCACGAAGGTCATCATGAGCTCTGCTGTACCGGGAATGCTCCCCGTCGCCCTGCGGTAATCGCGTATATTCTTTTGTGCCTCCGCCAGATTCAGCATGGCTTCTCCGCTCTTCGGGAAGAACTGTTTGGTGATTTTCTTACGATAGGTTTCCAGCATCTCAGCACCACCCTCCTCCCCTTCTTTCCCAGCCTTGCATCGGGCCTGAATGAAGTGACGATTCTCCGCGTCGGTCTCGTAGAGATCCTTGATGAGGGACGTGAGTTGGGCAGCGTCCCAGTCCTGGAGCTGCTGCTTTACTACAGTCCAGCCGTCGTGTTTATTGGCTTTAGGTTGTTTCATGCGACAATGGTTTGCTGTGCGGCGAGAGGTGGGGTGGGGATGATTAACCACGAATAGCAGGCACGAAAGGGAGTGTGGAAGGATTCCTGTGGGGACTCGCTCTCTACCGAGAGGCTTGCCCCTTGACTCGGGTGCGCCTGCGGCACTTCTAACTCCTTCCGCCAGTCGGAGGTTTCAAGCTTGAGAGCCTTTTCAGAAGTTCCTTTGACGAATGGGGCACAATGTGGTCCATTAGTAACTGTAGACAAGCGCAGGGTTTGTAGAGGTCACTGGCAACAGTGGCAGCCCGCAGGGGTGGGATCCTCGAACCTGGGGTCTACACCATTTTCAGAGAACGCCAAAACCCGCTAAGTGCGGGTTTTGCGATTTCAGGTCCTGAAGATCTCCAGGCCAGAGTTTCAGGCCATATCCGAGAAGGGCACCACGATGCCGATACATGGTAGGGGCTATCAGCTTCAGATACTTGTCCTCCGTGTCGCCGTATCGGTTGCGATTGCAGGCGGCAAAGAGGCTTGAAGCCACGGCGTCGGCAACCTGCAGACCGGCCAGTTGGGAATGCTCCACCGGTCGCATCATGTCGGCATCAATCACCGACCAATCAATCGTCACACTCATAGGGTCAGACTCTGTTTTGAGCCCGTGGATATAGTCCCTGAGATCGTCATAGGACATCTGCCCTCTGTTCGAGAAGATGATCTCTGCCTTCCCATTGCCTACCCCTTCTTTGCGGTGATCACGGCAAAGCCAAGAGACCCTCTCCAGCAGCATTCTCGTCGCATAACGGTAGAGAAGATGCCTCTGTGACTGGAATTTCTCGGGTTCGATGATCGAGGGCTTATGGATCAGCACGGAGACAGTGCGGAGAGGGGCCTGGCCAATTTGACGGACCCAAGGGATTCGCTGGGCATGCCCCATCTTGACGAAATGAAGGGCATCCTTATGGCCTCTCCCAATTTGAGCCCTGACTGTTCGCATCAACTCAACCACCGCCAGATCCTTTTCCGCCCTCGTCACGACGGCAGAGAGAATGAGCCATCGAGAACTGCCGGAGAAATCGTCCCGGAAGACAAATCCCTCTTCGCCGGACTCATCCACATAGACTCGGAAGGATGCCTTCATGATGGGATCATGATACCCTAAGAAATCGAAGATTCATCACCCCAGATGCGGGACAGGGTGGTTTGGATTTTGGCTTCGAAGCGGGTGATGAGTTCGCGGTTGGCGTTGACGAGGTTTTGTTCGGCTTCGATTTCGGCGACGATGGCCTGCTGTTCGGCGAGTGGTGGGAGGGGTATCTTCTGCTCTCTCACAAAAGAAAGGTTCGCCATGCGAAACTTGCCTTCGCCCAATTTCATAAACTCAGAATAAAGCTGCTGAGCTGCATGAAAGAGGTAGATCGAATCCAGTGTTTTCCGCGATTTGGGATAAATACCGGCGATGTTCTGATTCGTCGTGGATTCAAACTTTAAGAGGGCAGTTTTGCCAATCGTGGCTCCGACTAACGCGATCAGGGTGGTGTCTTTAGGAAAGAGTTTCGCGGCCGAGTTGTTGAGACCCTCTTCTGTGATGAACTCTTCTGCTTTCGTCACTTCTCCATCTTTGCAGACAGCAGATCCCACCCAGGGAATGTTGCCGTTCCAATACGAATTCTCTGAGCGGCTTGGCGTTCCTCCAGAACGAACTTCACAAACTTCCTCCAACTCCACCGTCGGCCAAGTGGGGTTAATGGGGATGTGGGGGTGGTAGTTGTCGAGGACGGAGCGGGCGCCGTTGATGACTTTCTGGTAGCCTTCGATTTCGGCGACGATCTCGCGCTGGATTTCCAGTGGCGGCAGGGGGATTTCGATTTCACCAAGAAAGCTTCGCGTGACTCCTCGAACTCCAATTCCTTCGGCGTTCCGTTCTACTACTTCAGAAATGTGTCTGGCAACAACACGGATGTAGTCTGGGGAAAGTGTTCCAGGGTCTTTTGAAACTATTGCAGTTAGATCCTGATTGATGGCGTAGTCATCGTCCGCAAAAGCAAACTTACCCACGGAAACTCGAGTGATGATGATCGTGGAATTTTTGGGAGCCACGCGTGTTGACGATTCCTCAACAGCTTTTGGAGTGATGAGTTCGAATCCCTTGATCGTTCCGTCGTCGTGAATGTGCTTGGAGGAAATCCATTTTACTGACCCATTGGTCCAGAAGGACTCATCTTGCTTTGACGGTGTAGCGCCTCCGATCAGATCGCAAACATCTCCGAGAGGTACTGTCTGAAAGTGAGATGCTCGAGAGGTGCCTTGCCGGTAGTTTTCTCCAGAAAGTTTGTAGTCGCCATTGGCGGCGATTTTCTCTTTGGGGACGATGAGGGCGGTGGTGAGGGCGAGACCGCTCGGATCTTTTCTCTCGCGGAGGGTGGCGAGGTAGGTTTCGAGTTCTTCCTGGACCTTGGGGAGGTCGTTCTTCTGGATCGGTCTGCGCTGGGCGCCGAGGTCGTAGCCGTCGTTCTCGACTTTGAAGAAGGCCACGGTTTGCGACTTACGGGCGAGGCTCTTGTCGAGCAGGAGGATGGAGGTCTTCACCCCGGAGTAGGGATTGAAGCATCCGGCGGGCAGCGAGATGACGGCGACGAGGGAGTTCTCGACGAGCATCTTCCGCAGATCCTTATAGGCGTTCTGACTCTGGAAGATGATCCCCTCGGGGACGATGATGCCGGCGCGACCGTTCGGCGTGAGGTGCTCGGCGATGTAGTCGACGAAGAGGACCTCGCTCCGCTTGGCCTGAATGGAGAAGCGGTTGTGGGGGCGGATGCCGCCCTTCGGTGACATGAAGGGGGGATTCGCTAGGATGACGTCGGCGAATTCGTTCCACCGGGCAACATCGGTGAGGGTGTCGTACTCGAAGATATGCGGGTCGGTGAAGCCGTGGAGGTAGAGGTTTACCAGCGAGAGGCGCACCATGTCAGGGGAGATGTCGTAGCCTTTGAAGTTCTTGGCCATCTCGCCGCGCTGCTGGGGGGTGAGGGTATTGTGTCCCTGTGCATCCGTATTGGAACGTAGGATGTGCTTGTAGGCAGAGATGAGGAATCCGGCGGTGCCGCAGGAGGGGTCGAGGAGGACCTCTTCCTTCCGTGGGGCCAGGATCTCGACGATGAAGTCGATGATGTGCCTCGGGGTGCGGAACTGGCCGGCATCTCCCTGAGAGCCGAGTACGGAGAGGAGGTACTCGAAGGCGTCGCCGAGACGCTCGCTATGATCGTAGGAGAACTCGTTGATGACTTTCAGGAAGCTCTTCAGTGTCTCGGGATCGCGGTAGGGGAGGTAGGCGTTCTTGAAGATGTCGCGGAAGAGGGCGGGGATGCCGGGGTTCTCGGGCATCTTGGCGATGCCGTCGGCGTAAAGGGCAAGGAGCTCGTGGCCGCCGATGCCGGGCTGCATAAGCTTGGCCCAGCCGAATTTCCCATACTCACCGCTGAAGAACTTCCGCTTACCGCCCAGCTCCTCCGCCTCGGCATCCATGTCGTCCATGAACTTGTAGATGAGGGCGATGGTGATCTGCTCGACCTGCGACTTCGGGTCGGGAACCTTCCCCACGAGGAGGTCACGGGCGGTATCGATGCGGCGCTTGGTATCGGTGTCGAGCATGGGAGATCGGGGATCGGGAATTGGGAATCGGTAATGGGGGAGGCGGAGGCTGAAGGCGATGATCCGGTCACAATTTGTGACCAGTTCATTGGAATGTACTCGTTTTTAGAGGGTTATGGTTTTGTGGTCGCAATCTGCGACTTCAAAGGAGGGGGTGGCCCGGGAATCACTTCAGGCGTTTGACGGTGTTGGAAGCAAGAAGGGTGCTCATCTGGCTGATGGCGATCTCGTTGAGCTTCTGCAGACGATCGGCTTGAGAGAGTCGCTGACGGATCAAGACGGAGTTCATGCTTTCGAGATTGGTCAGGATGACAAGCTGCTCGATGGAGGCCTGATCCCGGATGTTCCCCTCGGCCTTGGGATTGGCATCGCGCCATTCCTTGGCGGTCTTTCCGAAGAGGGCGACATTCAGGAGGTCGGCCTCGGAAGCGTATTTCAGAACGGTGTGCTTTTTGGAGAGGGCCGGTGGAATCAAGACATCCCGGATCGCATCGGTATGGATGCGGTAGTTGATTTTGGCAAGTGTCCGCTGGAGGTTCCAACCGAGCTTTAGGCGGTCATTCTCCTCATCCTTGAGGCGCTGGAACTCTGTGATGAGATAGAGTTTGAACTCTGGGCTGAGCCAAGAGCCGAATTCAAAGGCGATATCCTTGTGGGCATAGGTGCCTCCGTACCTTCCTGCGCTGGCGATCAGTCCTGTGGCATTGGTCAGATCAATCCATTTCTTGGCAGAGAGATAGAAACTGTTCCGGCCAGCCTCGTTTCTAATTCCCTCGAATTCGGGGGAATTAAAACCAGGGTTGTTGATCTGTTCCCAAACTCCTAGGAAGAGAACGGTATCCTTGTTTTTCAGCCACTGCTCGATGAGGGCACTCCCGCCATCGAAGTTTCGAACCATGTCGGTCAAGGAGATGTAGTCTCCATTTGACTTTGAGAGCACGTTGATGCTGGAGCCCTTGACTTGGATAATAGATTTAGTCGTTTTGGTCATGAGAGATGGGAGAGGCTATCCGGCGAACTGATTCAGAGGGACATAATCCTTGATGTAGTCGGGAATGATGGTGCGGTATTTCTCAGGAACTGCCCGGTAATCACGGGTCGAGAATCCGGGGTTGGTCGCCAGATCCGTGAGGTGGCCCGTATCGATGATGTGACGGACATGGTCACTTGTAGCGTAGGCCTTGAAGTAGGTCTTCAACGCGGGGATAGCCTCGCTCTCCTCAGGCTTGTAGTCGGAGACGAACTTGGAAAACTCCTCCTCGAGTAGCTCGTCCATGGATTTGAAGCGTGGGATGAGACCGAAGATCTTCTCGAGGATCTCGCGGAGTGTGACGCGCCGGTCCACAGAGGCGGCCTTGCGGAGCTTCTCCAGCGAGTAGTGCTGCTCAGGATTCTGGAAGAATTCCTTGTTCACATAGTCGATGACGCGATCCCATTGGCCGGCCTCGACACTGGCGGCGATGAAATCGTTCTCCCTGATGATCTCTTCGAACTGCTGGAAGAACATCCGATCGATCTTCATACCCTCGAGGCCGACAGGCTCCTCCTTGATGGTGGAGAGGATGTCCCCTCCGGTGTGCTCGTAGGTTCCTGGCGGGGGTGTTGGCCCGCCGCCCTCGCCCCCCTTACCTTTCGGCCAGGGGACTTCGAGCACCTCGTCGTAGTCGAACTCTTCCTCGAAGTATTGGCAGTTCGCAAAGAAGTCGAAGAGCTTGAAGGAACACTTCAGCGGATCCTTGGCGTTCTCCTTGATCTCCTCATCGAAGAGTTGCTCGCGGAAGTCGTGCTTCCGGGTGCCGCGTCCTTTGATCTGGATGAAGTCGGTGGGTGAGAAGATAGGGCGGAAGAGTCCCAGGTTGAGGATGTCCGGGCAGTCGTATCCGGTGGTCATCATGCCGACCGTGACGCAGACGCGGGCCTTGCTGGTTTTGTAAGAGGGGAGCAAATTGGCGGAACCAAGGAGGTTGTTGTTCGTGAAGTTGATGGTGTGCTGCTGGGCTCCATCGACCTGTGAGGTGACCTGAACGGCAAAGTCGGACTGGTATTTTCCGGGGAACATCCGGTCGGCGATGAGGTTGAGGATCTGCGCAAGCTTGGCCGCGTGGCTTTGGCTGACAGCGAAGACGATCGACTTGCCTATCTCACCACTGATGGGATCGCGGAGGGCATTCTCAAGGAAGGTCTTGCAGAAGAGTTGGTTAGTCGCCTCGGAGAAGAAGCGCTTCTCGAATTCGCGCTGGGTAAAGCTCTCCTCGGAGGAGTTTCCCTCCTCATCCTGGATCTCGGAGACATAGCCCTCATCGGAGAGCAACTGCGTCGTGATATCACTCCGGGCATCGACGACGATGGGATTGATCAGAAAGCCCTCCTTCACGCCGTCGAGCAGTGAATAGCGGTAGGTTGGTTGGCCGTCGTTGCACCCAAAGGTGCGGTAGGTGTCGAGCATGAGTCGGCGCTCGTACTCTCTCGGATCTTTGGCACGGGCCTCCTGATGCTCAACCTTCTTAAGGTAATCACGGGGGGTCGCCGTCAAGCCGAGCTTGTAGCCGACAAAGTAGTCGAACACGGCCCGGGCATTCCCTCCGATGGAACGGTGCGCCTCATCCGAGATGACGAGATCAAAGTCGGTCGGGGAGAAGAGGCGCTGGTACTTGTTGTTAAAGAGAAGCGACTGGACGGTGGTGACGACAATCTCCGCACTACGCCAATCGTCGCGGTTCTCTTTGTAGATGACGGCCTTGTAGTCGTTGGCGAGGGTCTTGCGGAACGCCTTCAGAGCCTGATCCTCAAGCTCGAGGCGGTCTACAAGGAAGAGGATGCGACTGGCGTTCCCAGTACGTAGGAAGAGCTTGATGAGGGCGGCTGATACCAGGGTCTTGCCGGTGCCGGTTGCCATCTCAAGCAGGAAACGATCGTTATTCTTGGAGACCGACTGCTGGACGGCGTGGACGGCTTTCTTCTGATAAGGGCGGAGGAAGCGAAGGCCGTTAGTCTCGATGAATGTGGGGCGCTCGGATTCGCTCTTCCATCCTGCCTCTGAGGCGTAGCCGGGGCGCTGAGTCAGTGAGACGTAATCGTCATCAACCACTTCTTTGACGAGTTTCTGTGGATCTGGCGTGACTTTCTGAAAGCCGATGACCGAGGAGGGAGTTGGGAATGCCGTGATGATGGAGGGGTTGCCTCGCTCCAGATCCCAGAAGTAATGAATGTCCCCGTTGGAAAGGATAACGAAGCGACAGTCGAGTGACCGAGCGTAGCGTCGGGCCTGTTCCTTGCCGACTAAGGGATCCTTGTTCTCGGCCTTCGCCTCCAGAACGATGAGGGGGAAACCCTTCTCGTTCAGCATAAGGAAATCAACGAAGCCCTTGGAGGACTTCTCGAAGTTTTCGCCTATCTCATCAAAGGCCTGCTCTGTGAGGGCAACGCTCGGCTCGAGGCGGATATTTGCAGGGCCCTGCTCGTTCCCGAAAAAGCGCCAACCGGCTGCTTCGAGCAGCTTATTGATCTTAATGCGAGCGGAGGCTTCTTTCATGAGATTCAGAAACGGATGTATGACTTGTAGCGTGTCAAACGGTGATGCCGCTACGGGATTCTTGTCTTTTAGGGCGGTTTTTCACCTATCCAGGATAACACCCCAAGCAGACACCAAGCGTCCTATCCCTTATTTTTTCGGGCAGTTAGGGTTTGGAAGGGTTGGATGAAGAGCAACGAAGCTCTCCGCCAAAATCCCTAGCCCTTTTTATCGTAGCAGTAGGGGCAGCTCACCTCGGGAACATACCGGGGATCCTTGAGCTCTTCCTCGGTCAATGGCTCGGTGCAGGCGAAGCAGAGCTGACTATTGGTTTCCTGTAGTGCGGGATCGACTCCCACACGCTTGTCGAAGACAAAGCACTCGCCGTTCCAGTGGGCTCCACCGCATTCCTCGAAGTACTTCAGGATGCCTCCCTCGAGCTGGTAGACTTCTCGGAAACCTTCACGCTCCAGGAGTGGCGCGGCCTTTTCGCAACGAATCCCGCCGGTGCAGAAGCTGACGACGGGAACATCTTTCATCTCCTCGGGAAGTTGCTTCACGGCCTCGGGAAACTTCCGGAAGTGGCGGATCGGGAGCGTGACGGCTCCGGCGAAGGTGCCGAGCTTCACTTCGTAGGTATTGCGGGTATCGAGCAGGGTGAACTCCCGTCCCTCATCTAGCCATTGCTTGAGTTCCTTAGCAGAAATCTTCGGTGCGGTATGACGGGCTGGATTGATCCCCTCGACACCGAAGGCGATGATTTCTTCCTTCAACTTCACGAGCATCCGATTGAAGGGTTGCGCGTCGCTCTCGCTGCGCTTGACCTCAAGCGTCTCGAGACCAGGAATTGAGCGGAGTGTCTCAAGTAATGACTCCACGGCGGCCGATTCCCCTGCGATGAAGAGATTAATACCCTCGGGGCTGAGCAGGATGCTGCCTTTGAGTTCCAAAGAGAAGCATTCGGCTTTTAACCGCGCGCGCAGTTCTGGAAGCTCGGTCAGCTCCGCGAACTTGTAGGCGGCAATGTTCAGGATCGGAAGCTGTGATGGGGGATGGGAATCCACGGAAGTAATGAATCTGGAATTGCTTGCCTGCTAAAGCATCAGGAACTCAGGAATAAGAGATGAAGAAAAGTTGTTTAAAGGTTCTGATCAACAGGCCCCAACGAATATCTTAATCGATTTTATCTTATTTCGGACCTCCAAGCCTTCCTGAGTTCCATATTAAAAACCTTCGGGCTTGGTTTCTGCCTTTCTCAGTAGGTGAAGAGATCGGCAACAACATAAGTTCCGCCGGTTGCCGTGTTGAGGGCGCGGAGGAGCTTGCCTTGGACGTTTTTAGTCAGGCGGCGACCCTTGCAGCCGCGCTGAACCATCTTATGGGTGATCTGTTCGGTGGAGGCGGCGACCAGATCGTGCGACTTCAGCCCCAGTTCCGCCATCAGGCGGTTCAGGGGCTGTTCACCGAGATCTCGTTCTAGTTCGTTCTCCAAGATCAGACTGTCTTGATAAGATCTGCCGCCGGGAAACGCACCTTGGGGGCCGAGGCGTATTTGTCCTCTGCGCTACGGTAACCGAGGGCACAGCAGACGACGGAGGCATATCCCTGTTCCTTGAGGCCAAGGATGGAATCATATTCCGCCGGGGAGAATCCCTCGATCGCGCAGGTGTCCACGCCGAGCAGGGCTGCCGAAGTCATGAGATTGCCCAAGGCGATATAGGCCTGGAGCGCTGCCCAATGGGGGATGCGGGCATCGGCTCCCGGCGAGAGCAGGCTTCCGTACATCATGCCACGGTATCCATCGAGTGACTCGCGGGGAATGCCACGCAACTCGACGACGAGGTCCAGGAAACGGTCGACTTCGACTTCCGTCATCGCGGTGCGTCCGGCCATGATGACATAGTGGGAGGCATCTACCACCTGGGTCTGGTTCCAAGAATGAGGTTTGAGCTGGGCGCGCACGGCAGGATCCTTCACCACGAAAAAGCGGTAGGGCTGGAGACCGAAGGAGGAGGGTGAAAGAACCAAGGACTCTTCCAGAGTTTTCCAGGTGGACTCGGAGATCTTCTTCGAAGCGTCGAAGGACTTGGTGGCATAGCGCCAGTTGAGGGCATCGAGGAGTTGGGATTCGGGAATGGTGTGGCTCATGGGATTGAAGAAGTGAATGTGATGACGGGACGAAAAAGAAGTTGTTCTTTCAAGTAAGCGCAACTAGAAAATTAATGTCGTTAAGTAATTATTCCAATCCTAAATCACTCTCTTATGTCCGAACCCGTTATCGCTCAAAAATCCCCGATCCCCGTCACTGTCGAGGCAGGCAAGACCTACTACTGGTGCTCCTGCGGTAAAAGCGCCACGCAGCCCTTCTGCGATGGCTCCCACAAGGGAAGTGAATTCTCTCCCACGCCCTACACTGCCGAGAAGGATGGACCCGTTTACTTCTGCGGCTGCAAGCACAGTTGCAACGGCCCCCTCTGCGACGGCTCTCACAAGAGCCTCTGAGGAACAAGGCGCTCGGAAGAGCGCAAGGGGTTTGGACTATTAGGCTGTTAGACTGTTAGGTCAGCAGCCATGCCGAAGGTCTCGCGCAGAGCAACTGTGGTTTTTAGCAAGGGGCAAGTTGTGATTTTTTGATGAGGCATTGGAGGT
>Ga0304729_1001390_pt1 | contig 16027 bp, 14 predicted proteins | sample C_131016_MF_Meta_FD_190475 | JGI IMG/M metagenome (GOLD analysis project Ga0304729, IMG submission 190475) | Freshwater microbial communities from Lake Croche, Canada to study carbon cycling - C_131016_MF_MetaG (v2) (version 2) | ecosystem: Environmental > Aquatic > Freshwater > Lake | place... | reverse complement strand
GCCAAGTCTTTGAAGTAGGTTCCCACTTGGTCTGCCAACAACAGGCCTTTGTAAATAATCGTGCGGCTCGACATGCTCGGCACGTAATATTCTTTGCCGTGCTTTAAATTGAGATGTTGAATCGCAGCGCTGGCGGTTTTGCGGATCACATAGAGCTTGCGCTCTAACGCGTCTTGCACGATCACATTGCTACCACGGCCAATAAAGAGCTGGCGAATCACAGGCTCTTTGGCGCGCACCGTGGGTGACATCGGCATGTCTAAATTGACAGGCACATCGCGCCAGCCAAGTAACACCTGGCCTTCGGCCAACACCGCACGCTCTAACTCTTGCTCGCAAGCCAAACGGGAAGCATGTTCTTTAGGCAAAAACACCATGCCCACGCCGTACTCGCCAAACGCAGGCAAAGTCACACCGACCTTGGCCATGTCTTCACGGAACAAGGCGTCTGGAATTTGAATCAAGATACCCGCGCCATCGCCCATCAAAGCGTCAGCGCCGACCGCACCACGATGGTCGAGGTTTTCCAAGATCTTGAGCGCCTGCCCCACGATCGCGTGGCTCTTTTGGCCCTTGATGTGTGCCACAAAACCAACACCACAGGCGTCGTGCTCGTTAGAAGGGTCGTACAAACCCTGATGTTGTAAATAAGCTTTATCGGCAGCCGCAGTCATGGCGCACTCCTGAAATTTCTATGGAAAAGGAGCATACCCCAAAGCATCATCCACGCCAAAAAAATTAATTGGGGTCAGATCCCAATTAATTTAATTTTTCTTCGACTAGAAATTAATTAGGGACAGATCATTTAGGCTCATGAAGGCTTGAGAAATGGCCTTCCGGCCTTGCCCTTACTAGGTCTTCTTGGGGTTTGAGCCTTTAAGCCTGCAATAAATTTAGCGTCTCCCAACGCCCAACCGCTGAGCGTTGCGTCTGTCAATGCACGCTGCTGATCCGCCTGAATGCCCGCATGCACCATTTCGGCGTATGCCGCTTCTCGCGCGAAAGGGGTGTTACCCAAACCCCAATACAAGGCGTGGGGCGTGATGAGGCGGTCATTTCGCCGCCCAGCATAGTGTCCAAAACTGGACCAAACATAGTCTTCGGGCTGCGCCACCATATGGGCACGCACTGGATTGAGATCTATGTAAGCCATGCATGCAAGCAAATAGCGCTCGGTCTGAATCAAGGTAGAACGGTAGCGCCCTTCCCACAAAGTACCAGTACGCCCATGCACCTTGTTAAATATCTGCACATAGCTCCGCCCAACAGCCTGCATCATTTTGGGAAGCCCTTGTTCTTGTTGCGGCGTGAGCAACAGATGCAAATGGTTGGTCATCAGCACGTAAGCATGAATATCCACCCCCTGCTCTCGGCTATGTTGCTCGAATAAATCGAGCATGCGCTGGTAGTCGCCAGTATTTCTAAAAATATCCTGCCGGTCATTTCCGCGCAAGATCACATGGTGCGGATAACCCGTAACTGTCAGTCGTGGAAGGCGTGCCATCCGAGGATGGTAATGCGATTAATTGGGTTCTGACCCCAATTAAATGCGGCTAAAGCGAATTTTGAGTAGCGCTTGTAGGCCGAATTCTGTGAGCAGGGCTTTGAGGCGGTCGGCGGCGCTTTGTTTTTTCTGACCGGTGTATTTGGCGATGATGAGTTCGTTTTTCATGCTGTGCTCCCAACCTACCAATTCGGTGACTGTGACCTGGTAGCCCAAAGCTTCAAGGTACAAGCACCGCAAGACGTTGGTGAGTTGGCTTCCCATCTCGCGGGTGTGTAAGGGGTGACGCCAAAGCTCTGCCAAGGGGGTGCGCTTTAAATCGAACACTTTGTTCTGGCGCAAGCTAGCGGCTAACTCAGCTTGGCAACACGGCACCAAGACCATATAGCGCGCATGTTTTTGTAAACCAAAATCGATCGCGTCATCTGTGGCGGTGTCACAAGCATGCAACGCCGTGACAACATCGAATTGCTCCGGCAATGATTGATTGCTCGCAGATTCCGCCACGCTGGTGTTGAGGAAATGCATGCGATCGAAACCTAAACGCTGCGCCAACGCTTGCGATGCCGCCACCAACGCGCCGCGCGTCTCTATGCCGTAAATCTCACCCTTGCCCAATGGCTTGAAAAACAAGTCATACAAAATAAAACCCAAATAAGACTTGCCAGCCCCGTGGTCTGCCAATCTTGGTTCCGCGTCAGTGGCGGGCAACTCTTGCAATAACTTTTCAATGAATTGATAAAGGTGATAAACCTGCTTCAATTTACGTCGCGAGTCTTGGTTGATCTTTCCATCTCGCGTGAGGATGTGCAACTCTTTGAGCAACTCAATCGATTGCCCTGGACGCAAATCTAAATCGAGTGGTTTAGGAGTGTTTGCAACACCAAATTTATTTTTAGCCATATATATTTTTAGCGATGATCGAATTGTGCGCTCACGCACAACCCTTCAAACGCGCGACGACACCTAGATCAGCCCAACCCTTGCCACCCAGTGCTTCGAGCGATGCAATATTGCGCTCAAAAATCAAAGCGGCATCGGGATACACCGCAACCGTCTCATCCAAACTAGATTCACGTAGCACATGCAAAGTGGGGTAAGGCGAGCGATTCGTAAAGTGTCCCATCGCATGCGGTGGTTCACCCGCGAATTGGTAATCAGGATGGAAGTCCGCCACTTGCAGTTCGCCCAACAAACCTAGCGAGTCAAGCAGCTTATCGCTTTCACCCAGAAAATCATTAAAGTCTAAAAAGTCAGGCAAGGCATAGGGTGCTATGAGCAAAGTAGTCTCAACCAGAGATGCATCCGCAGACGCTAAAAACTGCAACTCTTCTGCCAACATCTGCAAAACATCTTGCGAGGCAGAAGACAAACACACGCGATAACGCACCTTGTCTTTCACCACCACTGCTTTGGCAAATGGGCATAGGTTCAATCCAATGACCGCCTCCATCAACCACTTTTGTGTGTCTTCGATAGCAATGCATTCTGAATCCAATGCACCGCTCTTCATACAGACACCTGTTGCAATTTAGAAGGCGACTCCAACAAGCCCCCAATTTTGAAAGCCAACACAAACCCCAGCCCGCACAAACCCATGGTGACTGCCCACGTCCACTGCCAACCACCCACAAGCGTAGCGACCCACGCAACCAACGGCGGTCCTGCAAACTGTCCAAATGCAGACCACTGTTGCATATACCCAACTACGGTAGAGACCGTGGCCTCACTAGGTGCCACACGCACGGCTGTCGCAAACAAAGTTCCAGGGATGACACCACCTGCCGCAGAAAAAAGCACCACACATATAAAACTAAAGGTAGGCGGCAAACTCCAACCCTCCCATTGTCCAAATGCTCCGAATGCACCTAAGGCCATGCTTGCGTAGCCAAATATCAGCACTGCACGCGCAGGCCAACCTCTTTGCAACAATCGTCCTGAAAAAATATTGCCAATCACGTTCACGACCGCTACAAAAGCAGTCAACAGGCCTGTCGCGCTTGCAGACAAGCCCATCTCGTTGTAGACAGTAGGCAAGAAACCGATCACCGCCATCCATTGCGATGAATACACGGCAAAGGCCATAGCCACCCACCAAGCGCCAGGTGTTTTAAGTGTGAGAGTAAGACGCTTGGTCCATGCGTCGTCAACGTGAGCCGAAGCACGCGGCACGATAGGCACAGACCACCACACCGCCAGCCACGCCAACACTGACACCGCCGCTAATAACCACCACCACACTTGCCAACCAGCTTGCGCAATCATCCAAGGACCACATAGCAAAGCCAATGCACTGCCAGCTGGCATATAGGTGCCCCACCAACCCATGCGAGTGTTGAGTTGCTGTGCAGTGACTGTTCGACGAATCAATGCAGGTGCTGGCATCACTACCAACAAAAATCCTACGCCTTCTAGCGTGCGTAACCACAACATACTCGACGCAGTCGATACAAAACCTCCGCAAGTACTGGCAAAGGCCAACAAAGTCAAACCGATCAACATGCTGCGACGCAAGCCAATCCCATCGGCTGTAAGACCTACCGCCAAGCCCAAAGTCATACCGGCAATTTGTAAGGCGGAGAGCAAGAAACTCGCTTGCACCAAGCTGATATCTAAGGTTGCTTGTAAAACAGGCAGAGCGGGTGGCAACTTGCCCACATGCAAGGCTGCACAGACACCCGCCAACACGATCACCCAGGACGGATGTAATAAAAATCGATTAGGCCTTGATGGAACTTCCATCACGCAACGACCAACCGCGCATGCTCACGCGTGGCAAATCTGTCTGTCATACCCGACACGTAGTCGGCTACTGCACGCGGCAAGTTATGGCGTTGCGCAAACGCACGTGGCATTTCTTGTGGACGTGACACATAAGCTTCAAACAATTCATGCACAACCTGACGCGCCCAATCTGTGGTCTGCATCACTTGCGGATGGCGATACAGGTTTCGTAGCAAAAAAGTTTTGAGCGTTTGCGATGCGTCTTCCATCTCTGCACTGAATTGCAACAAAGGGGGGCACGCACGGGCTTCGTCTGCGTTTTGCGGTGCATGCTGTTGCAATGCAATTTGGGTCGCACGGATCACATCAAACACTTGCTCGCTCAACATGCGGCGAATGGTTTCATACAACAACCTTCGGCCATGCACAACCTCATCCGCAGAAGCCAAATGCGGGAATGCCTCTAAAGTTTGTTGCTGATGTCTTGCAAACAACGGCACGTCTTGCAATTGCTCCAAACTCAACAAACCAGAACGCACACCGTCATCGATATCGTGTGCGTTGTAGGCGATGGAATCCGCTAAGTTGCATAACTGCGCTTCTAAACTGGGTTGTGTTCCTTGCAAAAATCTGCTGGCAACGCCGTTGGGTTCTGCTACTTCAATCAACTCTGCATTACGCCGCGCACAATGTTTCAAAATACCTTCACGCGTCTCAAAACTCAAATTCAATCCATTGAAAGCGGGATAACGCTCTTCGAGCTCGTCGACTACCCGCAAGCTTTGTAGGTTGTGCTCAAAACCGCCGTGGTCTGCCATGCATGCATTGAGCGCATCTTGCCCCGCATGGCCAAAAGGTGTGTGCCCTACATCGTGGGCCAGTGCAATGGCTTCGACCAAGTCCTCGTTCAAACCCAAAGCCCGCGCAATCGATCGTCCTAACTGCGCCACTTCTAATGAATGCGTCATGCGTGTGCGAAACAAATCCCCTTCGTGGTTCAGGAAAACTTGCGTTTTATAGACCAATCGACGAAACGCAGTGGAATGCACGATGCGGTCACGGTCGCGTTGGTGGGGGTTACGCAGCCCATGCGACAAAGGATTGGCGTCTGATTCCGCATGGCGTCTGCCACGTGTTGAGTCAGGATGGCAGGCGTAATTAGCCAGCACAACAATGGTTGATGACGTCTGCCACCAAAGTGTCTGGCGCACCACGCACCACGGCCCGACCTGGAGGATCGATCAAGACGAAACGAATTTCACCGCCCTGGGCTTTTTTGTCTACACGCATATGGTGCAAGTAATTGTCAGCCCCTAATTGCGGACCCACGACAGGCAAACCCGCGCGATCTAACAGATGGGTAAGTCGCTCAACAAAATCCATATCCACCAAACCCAAACGCTGCGACAAATGTGCAGCCATCACCATGCCGCATCCAACGGCCTCACCGTGCAGCCACTCACCAAAACCTAAACCCGCTTCAATCGCATGTCCAAATGTGTGACCAAAATTCAAAGCGGCGCGCATGCCGACATCGCGCTCGTCCTGTGACACCACATACGCTTTGATTTCGCAACTGCGCTGCACGGCATAACCCAAGGCTTTTGGATCGCGCGCCATCAAAGCGTCTAAATTATTCTCTAGCCATTCCAAAAACTGCATATCTGCAATTGGGCCGTATTTGATGACCTCAGCCAAACCCGCACTCAACTCTCGCGGCGGCAGTGTTTGCAAAGTGTCTAAGTCACACACGACGCGTTGCGGTTGGTAAAACGCGCCGATCATGTTTTTACCCAATGGGTGGTTGATGGCGGTCTTGCCACCGACAGAAGAATCTACTTGCGACAACAAGGTGGTGGGCACTTGGACAAAAGGCACACCACGCATATAACAAGCAGCAGCAAATCCCGTCATGTCGCCCACCACACCACCGCCTAATGCAAACAATACGGTTTGTCTGTCAGCACCCTTTTCTAGCAGTTGGTCAAAAATCAAATTCAAGGTTTGCCAAGTTTTATGGCCTTCACCATCTGGCAGTACCAAGGTCATGACTTGACCATAGTGGGACTGCAAAGCAGCGCACAAACGTTTTGCATAAAGGGGGCCGACTGTCTCGTTGGTCACCACCAACGCTGTCGCAGCCTTGGGTAAGTTGGCCCATGTACCCGGGTTGTCTATCAATTGCGGACCAATCCATATGGGATAGCTGCGCTCGCCTAGATCAATCTGGATCTGAATAGGTGCAAGGGAAGTGCTCACGAAAAATTCTTTCTTTGATAGGGACCAGCTTAGGGGCGAGCATTCATAGACTGCGGACTGGCCCCAGTATTTGGGGCAGGAGGCAGTTCGCCAATTTGCTCCAATTGCCGAATGACCATATTCACCAATGTTGATACAGACGGGCGATTGGTTTCAATCACATAGTGCGCAGCTTCTTTGTAAACGGGATCTCGCGCATCAAACAAATCCCGCAGTCTCGCCATGGGGTCTGAGACTTGTAGCAAGGGACGGTTCTGGTCATGGCGCAAGCGACGAAACACTTCTTCAGGCGTCGAGCGCAAATAGAACACATGACCACGTTCACGCAAAAGTTGGCGGTTCTCTGGTCGTAAAACGGATCCACCACCTGTGGAGAGAACGCCCATGTAGTTCTGACTTAAATCATTCAAAACTTCAGATTCGATGTCGCGAAAGCGGGCCTCCCCTTCGCGCTCGAAATATTCGCGCACCGAACAACCTAAACGGTTTTCAATGGCGTGATCCGAATCAACAAAAGGGATGGCGAGCCGTCTGGCCAACTGGCGGCCGACGGTAGTTTTGCCAGAGCCTGGCAGACCAACCAAAACTAACACCTGGGGCTTTCTTACTGTGCTGAAGCACTTTGATAGACCATTTTAGGCGTTATGAAGACCAAGAGCTCTTGTTTAGATTGGTTGCTGCGACGACTCTTAAATAAATAGCCTAGCAAAGGAATATCGGCCAGCACAGGGACTTTTTGGTGCTCATCTAGCGCGATGGATTCATAAATGCCGCCGATCATCACAGTGCCTCCGTTATCCACCAGCACCTGTGTGTTGACATGTTTGGTATCAATCGCAAAACCTGCTGCTGTGTTTTGGCCCACACTGTCTTTGTGGATATCTAGTTCGAGCACGATATTGCCCTCTGGGGTGATTTGTGGCGTGACTTCTAGTTTTAAATTGGCTTTGCGAAATGCGATAGCAGTTGCGCCGCTGGCAGCGGCCATTTGGTAGGGCAACTCCGTGCCTTGTTCGATGATGGCTTTGGCTTGATCTGCCGTCACCACACGCGGGCTCGACACAACCTTGCCCTTACCGTCTGCTTCCAATGCAGACAGTTCTAAGTTCAACATCTTGTTTTTCTCAGCGTTGAATAAAGACACAGCAAAACTCGCGGGCTCAAAGCCGTTGATAGTGCCTGCTGGCAAATTTACAAACTGCCCTGTGGGGTTGAGGATTTTGTCAGTGAGTTTGCTTTGCGCACCATCACTGACGCCGCCTAAACGTGCACCCAAAGTTTGGCCAAATGTATCGCTGGCTTGCACAATGCGTGCCTCGATCATCACTTGCCTTAAGGGAATATCAATTTTTTCGATGATGCGTTGGATCTCGTCAACGCGAGAAGCAACATCCGTCACAAATAATTGATTGGTGCGAGGTTCTGCCAACACACTGCCACGCGTGCTGAGCAATCGACCTTGAGCGCCTCTTAAGGCTGGGTGTGCGGCGCCAAGTCCATGCGGCAACTGTGCTGTATTGGCATGGGATGAACCCATCGATTGCGCGTCATAGGGACGAGACGAAGAGCGGTATTGCCCAAACGGATGTTTATTGGAGAGGTAAAGAATAGCGTTGTTGTCGATCTCCGATGGCATACCACCCAACCCTTGCGATGCTTGTGTTGACCCGACCAAGCCACCAAAACCTTGTATGTGCTGAGCCACATCTGCAGCCTTGGCGTAATTCAAAACAAAGTTATGCGTGATCAATGGCTCTAAATTTTGCAAAGTCTGCCGCATTTCAAACTCTTGTTTGTCACGCGCTGCAATTTCAGCGCGAGGCGCCATCCAAATCACATTGCCCTGGCGTCTTTGGCTCAAGCCTTTGGTTTGGGCAATGATGTCTAACACCTGGTCCCACGGTACTTGATGCAGCCGCAATGACAAACTACCCGTCACGCTGTCTGAAGCCACCACATTCAAACCCGTGAAGTCTGCAATGATTTGCAATGCCGCACGCACCTCAATAGTTTGAAAATTGAGGGTCAATGGCTTGCCTGTGTATTTCGGTGTTACTTGTTGGGCCCAACCCACACAACTAGAAAGCGCCATATACACGCTCAGGGCAAAGCAAACCCAAGACCACCAGAATTGCTTCATACGGTCATGTGACTTATGCGATTTGTGACTGCGATGATGCGCGTACTTTTATGTGGCATCTGTGACGACTTGCAAGCTGATTTTCCTCTCTATCCATGAACCTGAATCATCTTGATGCAGTTCTTGAAGCAATACCGCGTTGTGCGTAATCTGTAGCACGCGCCCAAAGTTTTTTCCAAGATGGTCACCTACGCGCAGACTATGAATGCCGAGACTTTGCTGTCCTTTTACAAGAATCAAAGCCTTAGAGCTTTTTTCTTGTTCGATAAAACCGACTGCGCGTAAATCTTCTAAGTTGAAGAACTCCAGCGGTTCTTTCATCCGATTCAATTCTTTTTCCATCCAAGGTTCTATCGTTGATGTATTGACAACGATTGGCTTTGCTTGCACTATTGCATGGGACTGCTGCGGGGCGGCACCATTCCAATAAGCATTTGCCAACGAATATCCAGGTCCGAGCCCCAGAGATAAGAGAAGCCCAATACCCAAACCCACGCCACCCTGGATACAACGCTTGCGCCATAACTTACGCTTGCGCTGCTGTTGAGAGGGATAAAAGCACACCCCATTTCCCATCTGCGCCTGTGCGAGCATAGAAATAGGCGCCACACAGAATAAGCGCCATTGCTTCTCGCGACAGATGGTGTGTAGGGACTCCATATGCCTACCGGCCAATGCAAAGACTTCCCAGGCCCTTAAGCCGTCGACTGGTGGCGCCTGATTCAAGGCCACATAGTCAAATAGCCAGTCTCTGGTCTCCGATGGAAACTGAATTTGCAACTCTTCACCTACTTGCGCACTGAGTTCCCGCTCTGACAATTCAAAGGGAAGCGACACCACGCTGCGAACGTACCAAGATTCTTCTAATCCGATAGACACTGATTGGCTTTGCGTATCTATCCATACCGTGAGTCCTAACGCTTCATCGCGGTTAACTTGTATCTTTGTGTCTTCCACCATCTCTTGCCTTGATTTATCTGCATGAGGGCAATTTTTAAAGAAATGCGCTGTCATATGGGCATGCTCTACTAGGAGAGTTTGTGACTTTCACGCAGTTTTTATAATGTCCCATGGCAAATTCCAAAACACCACCCCCTTCTGAAAATCAAAGCGACGCGCATTCAGAGCCTCGCTCTATGGTCAGCACCTTGCTTTTATGGGCTTTTGGATTTATGGCCGCGTGCGGCGTGATCGTCGCTTTGCTGGTTGGGGTGGCATTGGCCATGGCCTATCCGCAACTGCCCGATGTCAGCGAACTGTCTGACTACCGCCCTAAGTTATCGATGCGTGTGTACTCGGTAGAGGGCACGCAAATCGGTGAGTTTGGTGAAGAACGTCGCAACCTCATGCCTTTCAAAGACATTCCCAAAGTCATGAAAGACGCTGTGCTATCCATTGAAGACGCACGTTTCTACCAACATGGCGGTGTCGACTACATCGGCTTATTGCGCGCCAGTTTGGCCAACCTTGGGCGCGCTAAAAGCCAAGGCGCATCGACCATCACCATGCAAGTCGCTCGCAATGTCTACCTGTCGTCTGAAAAAACTTTCACCCGCAAAATTTATGAAATTTTGCTCACCACCAAGTTGGAACACAACCTCAGCAAAGACCAAATCTTTGAAATTTATCTCAACCAGATTTATTTAGGTAACCGTGCCTACGGCTTTGCAGCCGCGTCCGAAGCCTATTTTGGAAAGCCATTAAAAAACATTTCCATCGCAGAAGCAGCCATGTTGGCAGGCCTTCCTAAAGCGCCATCTGCCTACAACCCCATCAGCAACCCAAAACGCGCTCGCTCACGTCAGCTCTACATCATTGAGCGCATGGAAGAGCATGGTTTTATTACCAAAGAGCAAGCTGCCGCCGCGAAATTAGAAGATCTCAAAATCCGTACCGCCATGAGCGGACTCAACACCCACGCCGACTATGTGGCGGAAATGGCTCGACAGCTGATGTTCGCGCAGTACGGTACAGAGATTTACACACGCGGCTTGAATGTCTACACCACCATCCGCGCCAGCGATCAGCAAGCTGCTTACTTTGCGCTTCGCCGGGGCATCATGGACTATGAACGTCGTCAAATCTATCGCGGACCAGAAAAATTCATCACCTTACCGACCAATCCCGCTGAAGTCGAAGACGCCATAGACGACGCCTTGATTGAACAAGGTGATAAAGGTGATTTACTGGCTGCTGTTGTACTTGAAGCTACGCCTAAAAAAGTACGCGTAGTCCGCCGTAATGGCGAAACCATCGATATCACGGGCGAAGGTTTGCAACCTGTGCAGTCTGGCCTGTCCGACAAAGCACAACCCAATATCAAATTGCGTCCTGGCGCTCTGATTCGTATTACCAAAACGCCCAAAAACACGTGGGAAATCACACAACTTCCAGAAGTAGAAGGTGCGTTTGTCGCGATTGACCCGCGCGATGGTGGCATACGTGCCTTGGTCGGTGGGTTTGATTTTGAGAAAAATAAATTCAACCATGTGACCCAAGCATGGCGCCAGCCTGGCTCGAGCTTTAAGCCCTTCATCTATTCAGCAGCGCTTGAAAAAGGATTCACACCTTTGACCGTGATCAACGATGCGCCTTTGTTTTTTGATGCCAGCGTCACTGGCGGACAACCTTGGGAACCAAAAAACTACGACGGTACTTTTGAAGGCCCTATGTCGATGCGCAGAGGTTTGGCTAAATCTAAAAACATGATTTCTATCCGCATCCTCCAATCGGTTGGCGCACAAAACGCGCAAGACTGGATCACCCGATTTGGTTTTGATGCCGACAAACATCCGCCCTATCTCACGATGGCGCTAGGAGCAGGATCTGTCACACCCTTGCAAATGGTGACGGGATATTCGGTGTTTGCCAATGGCGGTTACCGTGTCAATCCATACCTCATCACCAAAGTCACCGACCAAATGGGCAAGGTGTTATCTGAATTCAAACCGCCTGAACTCGATGAATCGGTTCGCGCTATTGACGCACGCAACGCATTTGTGATGACAAGTTTGCTGCAAGAAGTGACGCGCTCCGGAACAGCTGCACGCGCATCCGTGGTGTTGAAACGCCACGATATTTATGGCAAAACGGGCACTACCAATGACTCGATGGATGCATGGTTTGCGGGGTATCACCCCAGTGTCACTGCAGTGACCTGGATTGGATACGACACGCCGCGCAAACTAGGCGACAGAGAAACGGGCGGTGGCTTGAGCTTGCCTGTTTGGATTAGTTATATGCAGCATGCGTTGCAAAATGTTCCTGCTTCTGAACCCATACCACCCGCAGGCCTCAGCCATGAAAACGGTGACTGGGTGTTTATCGAATACAGCAAAGGTGCAGGCGTGTCTAGCTTGGGGCTTGATAGCAAGTCAGGCAACAGTGAGTTACCTGCCAACGATGAGAAAAAGAAAATCTTAGATTTATTTAAAAACTAAATCTTTGCAGTAAAGCGCAAAGCCAAACTGGTTTGCGCGCAAGCATCTTGTGTCAATCTGTCAAAGAACTCGCCTTGGCCCTTGGTATCCATCCATTGACTTCCATCAAAGCGGAAGTGGTAGCCACCAGATTTAGCGGCCAACCAGACTTCGTGCAATGGTTTTTGTAAGTTGATGATGATTTGGCTGCGGTTGCTAAAGACCAAAGTGATCATGCCCCCAACGCGCTGGTTGTCGATATCTGCGTCGCTGTTGTCGTTCATGTCGTCACAGGCCAATTCGACTGCTTTGAGCAATTGCTCAGCGTGGTCTAAGAATTCAAGATCGGTCATTACAATTTGCACCATGGGTATGAAGCAAATGATTCTAGTCAGGGCACAAGCCCTTAGCGTATGTGTGGCCACACTGTTGTGTGCTTCCATGCTGGTTTCTGGTTGCGGACAAAAGGGGCCTCTGTTCATGTCGAACGATCCCGACTTCAGAGACCGCGCCACATTGCCTGAGATCATTGTGCGCAAACTGCCGGGTGTTCCGTCTGATAGAAAGATCACACCACCTCCTGTGCCTGGTTTGATGACGCCCTTACCCATCACACAACCAGACGCTGTTATTGAATCTAATTCGGCGCTTTTTCCTGCCATCACTACACCGGTGGCAAGCCCAGTGTCAGCGCCCAAGCAATAAATGACACATCCTCACCTAGCCGGCTCGCCCTTTGTAGCAAGACCCAACAAAGACTTGTTGATCGAACAAGTGGAACTCTCCACCTTAGCCAAAACGTTTGGTACCCCTTTATTTGTCTACTCAAAAGCTGCCATGTTGTCTGCACTTGCCGCCTACCAACGCGGCTTTGCAGGACGTAATGCACGTATTTGTTATGCCATGAAGGCCAATTCCTCATTGGCTGTATTGCAAGTGTTTGCACAAGCAGGTTGTGGCTTTGATATTGTTTCAGGCGGCGAATTAGCGCGTGTCATTGCCGCTGGCGGAGACCCATCCAAGGTTATTTTTTCCGGCGTAGGCAAAACACGACCTGAAATGCAACAAGCATTACGTGCTGGCATCGCTTGCTTCAACGTAGAAAGCGAAGCAGAACTCGAGGTCTTGAGTGAAGTGGCCCACGCCATGGGGCTGCGCGCACCGGTGAGCATTCGCGTAAATCCAAATGTGGATGCCAAAACACATCCTTATATTTCTACCGGACTCAAAGACAATAAATTTGGCGTAGCGCATGAATATGCTTTGCAAACCTACCAGCGTGCAGCGCAGTTGCAAGGCTTGGAAGTGGTGGGTATTGACTGCCACATTGGTTCGCAAATTACTGACATCAGTCCCTATTTAGATGCCATGGACCGTGTGCTTGATTTGGTAGACGCTATCGAACGCAGCGGCATCACGCTAAAGCACATTGATTTTGGTGGTGGTTTAGGTATTGACTACAACATGCCTGTCAACAACGAACTTCCTCCTACTGCGGACGATATGTGGCGCGCTCTTTTGGCCAAGTTAGATGCGCGCGGCTATGGCCAACGCCAATTGATGATCGAACCTGGCCGCTCTTTGGTGGGCAACGCTGGTGTGTGTTTGACAACTGTTGAATATCTAAAGCCTGGCGAGTTAAAGAATTTCTGCATCGTTGATGCCGCGATGAACGATGTGCCTCGCCCAGCGATGTATGAAGCTTTTCACCAAATCACGCCTTTGGTCCTGCGCGATACAGAGTCATTGGTGTATGACGTGGTAGGCCCCGTCTGCGAGAGTGGAGACTGGCTAGGCCGAGATCGTTCGCTCGCAGTGGTTGCAGGCGATGTTCTGGCTATTTTGTCAACAGGTGCTTATTGCATGGCTATGGCGAGTAACTACAACACACGCGGTCGCGCGGCTGAAGTGTTGGTCGATGGCAGCAAATGGCATCTCATCCGCCGCAGAGAAACTGCCCAAGATTTAATGGCGTGCGAATCGCTTATTCCAAACTCGCCATAGCAGCAGCATGGCCAAAATAGTGCCGTACACAATCACTTCCGCAAAATTGCTTTTGCCGGCACGCATCCAATAAAAATGCAGGATAGCTAACACGGCAACTCCATACACAGCGCGGTGCAATAGCTGCCAGCGCTTTCCTCCAAGCCACCGAATCGCTTGATTAAATGATGTTGCTGCAAGTGGCGTGAGTAATACAAACGCTGTGAAACCCACCAAAATAAAGGGACGCTTAGCGATATCGGCTGCTATGTCTATCCACTCGAAACCCATATCTAACCAGCCATAGCAAAGCAAATGGATTGACACATAGAAATAAACAAATAAGCCCAACATGCGGCGCATTCGCAGGAGTTCAGGAATTGCACCCACAACGCGCAAAGGCGTGACGGCCAAAGTGATGCAAAGAAACTGCAAGGTCCAGTCGCCAGTGGCACGAATCAAATACTCTGCAGGATTAGCGCCTAAGGCATCATTTGAAGCGCCCCACACTAAGTAAAAAAATGGCAGCGTACAAAGCACAAAAATGAAGGGCTTAGCTTGGGGCTTACCAAACAACGACCTGAGCAAAGATTGCAAAATTACGCGCACCTAGATAGCAGATCAGTAGAACTTCTTTAAATCCATGCCGGCATACATAGATGCTACCTGTGCCTCGTAGCCATTGAACATCAAGGTCTTGCGTTTTTTGGTCAGCAGCCCATCTTCACCAATACGGCGCTCGGTAGCTTGGCTCCAACGTGGGTGGTCTACCAGAGGATTGACGTTGGAATAAAAACCATATTCTTGTGGTGCAGAACGGCCCCATGAGTTCACAGGTTCTTTTTCTAAAAAGCGCATTTTCACAATGCTCTTTGCGCTCTTAAACCCATACTTCCAAGGCACGACTAATCGTAAGGGCGCACCGTTTTGATTAGGCAAAACTTCGCCATACATGCCAAACGCCATCAAGGTGAGCGGGTGCATCGCTTCGTCCATGCGCAAACCTTCCACATAGGGCCAATCGAGCACAGAGGAACGTACACCCGGCATAGTTTTAGGATCTGCCAGCGTGGTGAATTCCACATACTTGGCGTTACCCAGTGGTTCTGCGCGTTTGATGATTTCTGACAAGGAATAGCCCACCCATGGAATCACCATCGACCACCCCTCGACACAGCGCAATCGATAGATGCGCTCTTCCATAGCGCCGAATTTCATCAAGTCTTCTAAATCGATACGCCCAGGTTTCTTGACTAGCCCTTCAATAGCAACTGACCAAGGCTTGGTCACCAAAGTTTCAGCTTGCAGTGCGGGGTAAGACTTTTCAGTGCCAAATTCGTAATAGTTGTTGTAGGTGCTGGCATCTTTAAAGGCGGTTAGCTTGTCCATGGTGGAAGCACCACTGACTTTGCTCACCTGACCAGGTAACGGACTGAGTTTTTTCGGCTGCGCCAATGCTTCGCGGCTGGCCCATGTCGCCAAAGAGCTGCCTGCAACACCGGTTGCTAAGCGTTTCAATACATCTCGACGTTGCAGATAAACGGCTTGCGGGGTAATGTCGCTGCTGACAGGGTGGACAAAGCCAGAAGTATTACCAATAGAGAACTGATCGCGTTGCATGGTCGAGCCCTTTCAAATATGGTCGCATTGTCGCGCGTTCGGCCAAAAAAAAGCTGGCACGCATGCCAGCTTGTCTTATGCGCCGAAAGGCCTTTAACGCAAACCTGCGATGTATTCGGAGACAGCTTTGATTTCACGATCATTTAGTTTTGCAGCAACTTGAGACATTTGCGTGTTGTTCTTACGCACACCGTCACGGAAGGCTGTAAGTTGGGCCACTGCATAGTCTGCATGCTGTCCGGCTAAACGCGGGTACTGAGAAGGCATACCTGCGCCAGTAGGCGTGTGACAACCAGTGCAAGCAGCAATTTGGCGATCAGCAATGCCACCACGGTAAATGCGCTCACCCAGCTTTACCAAGTCTGCGTCTTTGGCAAA
>Ga0304729_1001385_pt1 | contig 16087 bp, 15 predicted proteins | sample C_131016_MF_Meta_FD_190475 | JGI IMG/M metagenome (GOLD analysis project Ga0304729, IMG submission 190475) | Freshwater microbial communities from Lake Croche, Canada to study carbon cycling - C_131016_MF_MetaG (v2) (version 2) | ecosystem: Environmental > Aquatic > Freshwater > Lake | place... | reverse complement strand
ATGGACTTGAACAGCTCGGCCGACAAGTTTTGTGTACTGCCAACACTGATGGTGCCGATGTTTAATTTCCCTGGATTGCTTTTGGCATACTTCAAAAGTTCTTGAACAGTGTTAAAAGGCGATGAAGGCGATGTGATCAACGCAATGTCATAAGTCCCAATTGAGGAGACATGTGCAAAGTCCTTTGCAATGTCGTAGGGCAAAGACTTGAACAGTGATTTGGCCAAGGCTTGACCATTGCCAGCAATCACCATGGTGTAGCCATCTGCTGGGGCGTTTTTGACGTACTCCATGCCAGGCGTCAAGCCTGCACCAGGTTTGTTCTCCACCACCACAGCTTGCCCCAGGTCTTCACTCATTTTTTGCGCAACCAACCTGGCCGTGACGTCCCCAACGCCCCCAGCGGCATAGGGAACCACCAGTTTCAATGGTTTTGAGGGAAAAGCTTGGGCCCAGATCGTGGAGGAAAAGCTCAGTGTGAGACAAAGAAAAAAAGCAGAGGAATTTTTCATCTGAGGAATGAATGATTTAGATTTACTTACTTTAAACCTTATTGAGATCATTGTTATTCGGGAATACCTTATTGATCCAACCCAACAAAGAGTTCTTTGTCATCGCGCCTCAAACCAACTCCTTGTCTTGGTCGCATCACATCAATAATTGGCATTTACACCTATTACATCAAAGTAGCTTTTGATCATAAACTCTCCAGTGTTTTGCTTGAGTTGATGGGACTTCACAATCAAAAGCACATCGCAACCACACCACCCTTGCTACTCCTCATCCAACAGGACACTTCTATGCTTGAATTTTCTCGCCCTCTTCAGTACGTTCTTGCAGTTTTCATCAGTACTTTATCTGCAGCCAATGCTCTTTCACAAACGAACACCACCGATTGGCCAAAGGCCAAGCCGGTGTCCCTGGTCGTGGCCTTTGCACCCGGTGCATCAACAGACATTGTTGCAAGAAATTTAACGCAAAAACTCTCTGAAATCACAGGTGGTAACTTCATCGTAGAGAACAAAGGGGGAGCAGGCGGGAACATTGCATCCACTCAGGTCAAGAGAGCAGCTCCAGATGGCTACACCATCTTGGTTCACAGCGTGGCCTTTGCAGTGAATCCCTCTTTGTATGCCGATGCCGGCTACGATGCGATCAAAGATTTTATTCCTTTGGCCCTTGGGCCCAAAACCCCCAACATCATCACCGTCAACCCCAGTACACCCGCGAGAACCTTACCCGAATTGGTTGAAGCTGCCAAGAAAAACAATTTCAACTACGCATCTTCTGGCATTGGAACAACCACCCATCTTTCCATGGAACGGCTCAAAACTGCTGCAAAAATTGACATTGTGCACGTCCCCTACCAGCCCGCAGCGGCCATCAACGCCGTGGTTGCCAACCACACACCCATCGCATCGACATCGATGCCGCCAGCCGTGCCCATGATCAAAGCAGGAAAACTCATTGCTTTGGCCGTGACCAGCTCTTCTAGATCCCCTCTTTTACCCTCTGTTCCATCGATCACTGAGTTTGGCTACAAAGAGTTCGATGACTACACATGGTTTGGTTTTTTCCTGCCCTTGGGTACACCAGCAGCGATTGTTGAAAAATTGAATGCAGCCATCAACGCCGCCATGGAATCAGCTGAAGTGGTCGATAAATTTACGCAACTAGGGATGTCCAGCAGCAAAAACAGCAGCACAGAGTTTGGCGCATTTCTAAGAGCCGAGGTGCCCAAGTGGGCCGCCGTTGTAAAAAGCTCTGGGGCGAAAGCGGACTAAAGTAACTTGACTTTGCGACTAGATCTTAAGCGTTCATTTCAGATTCACTATGCCACCCATGTTCAACACAGCATGTTTGGCCAACACTTTGATCAGATTTGCTCGGTATACACTTGAAGCATGCATGTCTTCAATCAAGTCTTGCGGGCTGATTTGAATGCTCTCAAGACTTGTTGCATCAAACTTTTGATCCAATGCGGCCTCTAAAGACTTCTCTCTATAGACTCCACTTTGCCCAGCTCCTGTCACCGCCACTCGTGTACCTAGCTCAGTTCTTGCAACAAAAACTCCGACCATGGAATAGCGTGCCGCGGCGGCGCGAAATTTCGCATATCCTGCTGATTTTGCAATAGAAAAATGCACCCGCTTGATGATCTCACCAGGTTTGAGCGCAGTTTGAAACATTGAGACAAAAAACTCTTCGGCCGCAATGCTGCGAAGATTCGTTTCAACGTGCCCTCCTAAGCCCAAAAAACCAGCCGGGTAGTCGGCTGCAGGATCGTTGTTAGCCAGTGACCCTCCGATCGTTCCTTTAAAGCGCACTTGTCTGTCGCCAATAGAGCCCGCCAAAGCGGCCAGGCAAGGAACAGCAAGAATGACATCTTTGTTGCTAGCCACCTCCATGTGCCGAGTCATGGATGAAATCACAACCGTTTGAGGCGTCACTTCAATTCCTTTGAGCTCATCAATGAAACTGAGATCAATCAAATCAGAGGGTGCTGAAAGGCCTTGTTTCATCACGGGCAACAATGTATGCCCCCCCGATAAAAAGCTTGCGTCTTGAGAACTCTTATAAAGCTCAAAGGCTTGCTCTAAAGAGTTGGCTTTGTGATATTTTGTGGCATACATGGTGAGTTTTAGATCTAAGAAAGACTTGAAGACTTCATGCACTTTGAAGCCTGCACAATGGCTTTGACAATGTTGTGATAACCCGTGCATCGACATAAATTACCCTCCATCTGGTGGCGAACGAGCTCAGGTGTAAGAACTTGTACATGGGAATCGATCAAATCCAAAGCTGACATCAGCATGCCTGGAGTACAAAATCCACATTGCAGCGCATGATTGTCCTTGAATGCCTTTTGCAGGGGATGAAGTTCACCATTGACTGACAAACCTTCGACAGTCAGGACTGTGCATCCCTGCGCTTGAATGGCCAAGGTCGTACAAGATTTAACAGATTCGCCATTCAACCTGACCACACAGCACCCACACTGCGAAGTATCACACCCCACATGCGTTCCCGTCAGACCCAAGTGCTCACGCAAAGCAGTCACGAGCAAGGTATTGTCCTCGATCTCCAAATCATGAGATTTACCATTGACATTTAAACTGATGCTTGTCATATTGAAATTAAATTACTTTTTTTAAATAGATCATTGAATTTTCACCCTCAGTGTGTTTTGCCGCGCTGCAACGCATTCCAAATTTTTTGTGGTGTTGCGGGCAAATCAAAATTAACGGGTCCACAAAGAGGCCACAACGCATCTTCCACCGCACTCATGACCACTGCAAGTGCCGGCGTTGTCCCCCCTTCGCCACCAGCTTTGATGCCAAAAGGATTGGTAGGAGACAAGACCTCAACAATCTCAGTTTTGAAAGAAGGTAAATTATCAAACCTTGGCATCCCATAATCCATCAATGAGCATGCAATGGGTTGGCCAGATGTTTGATCTAAATAGCATTCTTCCCAAAGCGCTTGTCCTACACCTTGAGCAATGCCGCCATGGGTTTGACCATGAACAATCAAAGGATTGATACAGCGCCCCACATCATCTAATGCACTGTATCGTTTGATATCTACCCCGCCTGTTTCTGGATCGATTTCAATTTCACAAACGCAAGCCCCATTCGGATAGACGGGTGTGTGCATTTCATTGTCTCGCAACACTCTAAGCTCTTTGAGACTGGATTGCGGGCCCTCTCCATTTGCAAGCTGGATTGATAGATCAAACCAAGAAACGCTCTTGACAGAAGTAAAGCTTTTGAAATGTCCATTTTCATATAAGACATCTTCTGGCTTGCAATTGAAAAAATGCGCAGCATGTCGAACGCCAAGCTCTCGCAAATCTTCCACTGCCAAAGCGATCACAGCGCTGGCATGGCGCAAGGACCGCCCAGAATGGGTCCCCCCTCCTGCTGTAACGATATCGGTGTCTCCCAGTGTGATGAACACACGATTGAACTCAACGCCCAATAAATCGGCTGCAACTTGAGCGAAGCTGGTCTCATGACCTTGTCCTGCGGGTTGCGTGCCAATGATCACCTCGATTTGGGTAGGATGAACAATGATTTCTGCCCTTTCCTTGGGTGAACCAATAGAGGACTCCACATAATTGGCAAAACCCACACCAAGCAACTTTCCTCTCGCATGGGCCTCTTGGCGTCTTTGATCTAAGTTTGACCAATCGGACAACTCGAGGATTCGGTTCATATTTTCTTCATATTCACCACTGTCGTAGCTTGAGCCTATCGCATTGGTGTAAGGCATTTGATGTGTTTTGACAAGATTGAGGCGTCTTAGCTCCAAACGATCCATACCTAAAGCCCGAGCAGCTCTATCGATGACGCGCTCTATGGCAAACGTAACCTCTGGACGCCCAGAACTGCGATAAGCTTGCGTTGCCATGGTGTTGGTAAAGACGGCGCGCGATCTGAGTGTTGCAGATGCAATATCATACGATCCCGTCACCAAACCTGAGCCTTTGCTCAGCGGAGACAGAGACACACAACAATAGCCCACGTTGCTCAAATTATCTACTTTAAGAGCCAAGAACTTGCCTTTTGCATTCAACGCCAATTGCACCTCGGTCACCAAATCTCGCCCTTGATAATCCGATAAAAAAGACTCTGTTCTATCTGCCCTGTGTTTAACTGGAAAACCCAACTTCTTAGACGCCCACAAAACCAAACCGAACTCAACATAGGCTCTATTGCGAGTCCCAAAGTTACCGCCCACATCGTGCGAAATAACTCGAAGTCGATCTGCCTCAACACCCAGCACTTTAGCCAGCTCTGACTTTTGACGAACCGCACCACCACTACCAGCGAAGAGGGTATAACGATCGGTCTTTGGATCATAATGACCCAAACAAGCTCTAGGCTCCATCGTCACACCAGTGACTCGGCTCACATGAGATTTAAAGCGAACAATGTGCTCAGCAGCTTCAAACGCTTTTTCGGTCGCTTGGATGTCTCCAAATGTCGCGTCAACCAATACGTTGCTTGGCAACTCGTCCCAAACAATCGGAGCATCTGACTTAATGGCCAACTCTGAATTCATCACCTTGGGCAATTCTTCGTATTGCACAATCACCATTTGTGCAGCAGAAAAAGCTTCATTGCGTGTTCTTGCAACCACCATCGCCAAAGCTTGCCCCACATGGCGAACTTTATCGAATGGCAATAAATGATGGTATCCAAGGAAAATATCACTGTCATTGGGGCCACGTAATTTGACGTCATACCGGGTGGACGGTACCGGATTGTGCTCAATGGGATTCAATTGATCGTTTAGGCAATCCTTTCCTGTGAATACAGCCAAGACGCCAGGCATTTGCACTGCAGCGCTGGTGTCAATCGATTTGATCCGTGCGTGAGGGTGTGTCGAGCGAACCATCCAAGCCCAGGTCTGTTCGGGCAGTGAAAAGTCATCCGTAAAGCGTCCCTTTCCGGTGATCAAGCGCTCGTCCTCATTTCTTTGAAAGGACTGACCTATTGAATTAAAAACAAAATCTTTCAATGAAAACCTCTGATCAAATACAAGCCCGTCATCTCTTATCAAACACCACTTGCAATGACTGCCTCGTAGTCCCTCAACGCCAAGTACTTATTGACCGCTGTCAGAGGCGTTTTACCTGAACCGTACTGCGTCCTAAGTTGAAGAACTGTTTTCATACCTTCCAAAATGACCGCGCCTTTTGGGGTAAGACCCGATCGAGGAGACAACAAACTGTTCATGACAGCGTCAACAACTGGCATTTGTATCTCAGGCATCTCTTGACGCAATAAAACCGCTGCAGCTGCTTTGTTTGCAGGGTTCAAAGTCCAGTCCAAACCCTGTAAGTATCCTTTGATAAACAATCGCGTTAAGTCAGAGTGATCATTTAACCAACTTTGTCTAGCCGCCACAATGCCACCTTGATAGACAGGGAAAGCCTCAGTACTTTGACGCAGGACCTTATAACCAGCTGCCTTGGCAATACTGGTAAAGGGCTCAATAGTGATCGTCCCTACGTGCTGACCTTCTTTAACCGACTTCCATCTCTCAGGGGTTGCGCCCACAGCGACTCGATCGTAGTCAGTCATGGGCAGTCCCAATTGTTCCAGCATGGCATACAAAACAAATGCAAATCCTGTTCCAACTGCGTCTAAAGCCAAACTTTTTCCCTTAAGGTCTTGTGCTTGGTTAATACTGGCATGAACAACAGCGCTGAGTTCGACCTGGGTCGCACCCATGATCACTCTAAAGTCTGTGGGGGTTTCAAACTTGACAGCACCTTGATCCTCTTGGTAGGCCACGATGTTATCAAAGGCTGTAAAAGCAATATCAAACTCACCAGCCTGAAACGCTTGAAACTGATAAAGTGAACTGGGCGTCGTGGTCAATGAAACGTCCAAACCCAAGTCTAGGAAACACTTATTTTGAATCGCTGCAAACAAGGGTAAATTGGGAGAACCTGGAAAGGCGATGATCTTGATTGACTTTGTCATTTAATAATTTAAACCATTGAATTTAAGAACTCTATTGTAATTAACAGTGCATCGTTGGCCCTGACTTTCTGCCCTAAATTCCCAGCTTTTGTATCCGTCAACAAAGGCTTATGAGGGTTTACGATGATGGCGCCAGAGTCCTTGACTTTGTCATTAAACCTGTCAACGGGGTTAAACAGTTGGTGTTTGCACGACTACTTCTCAGCATTTAAATGACTTAGGATCCATGCAGAAGTTGCTATTGAGGGACTTATTGACAAGACTCTGATTTAGCTGGATAACTACTTTTTTAAAGATGGATCAGCCATGGATTGTTTTAATTCAAATCTCAAATCCGGTCTTAAATCCATTTTTTTGCTGGGTTTGATGAGCTTAATTTGCACCGGAATCGGGGCACAAACATATCCCAAAGCACCAGTACGAGTCATCATTCCATTTCCTGTTGGAGGTGGGGTTGATGTGGCTGGAAGAATACTTGCTCAACGACTGAGCGAGGCTCTTGCCAAACCCTTTGTTGTTGACAACAGAGGAGGTGCAAATGGCAACATTGGCACCGAGATGGTTTCCAAATCACCCAACGATGGCATGACCTTGCTTTTCACGGGTGCGGGGTTTGTCATCAATCCCAGTTTATATAAAAAAATACCTTACGATCCCATCAAGGAATTTGAACCCATCAGCCTGATGGCACTCGGTCCTAATGTATTGGTGGTTCACCCGTCACTTGCAGTTCATTCAGTACAAGATTTGATAGCACTTGCGAAGGCTCAACCTGGTCGAATTGGTTTTGCAGGCTCTGGCAATGGCAGCACGCCTCACCTGGCAGGCGTCTTGTTCAACAACTTGGCTGATACACAATTGATCCATATCCCCTACAGAGGCTCTGGGCCAGCCATCAACGGCATCGTTGCAGGCGAAGTCCCCGTCATGTTTTTGCCAGCAATCAACGCAGGGCCTTTGATTGCAAGCGGACGCTTGCGTGGCTTGGCCGTCACGAGCAAAGACAGACTGAGCTCCTTGCCGGAACTCCCAACAGTTGCATCAAGTGGATTAACTGGCTACGAATCAAGCCAGTGGTATGGCTTGCTTGCACCCAATGGAACGGCTAACGAGGTATTGAATATACTCAATAAGCAAGTTCGTACCATTATGCAAACCGCAGACATGCAATTGCGCATGAAAAACGATGGTCTTATTCCAATTGGCAGCTCAAGAGAGCAATTTGCAACCCACATCAAAACCGAGATCGATAAGTGGGCCAAGGTAATAGCAAGTTCAGGTGCAACTGTAGATTAAATCAAAAAGCGACAAAGAAAAAATTTACGGAAACAGAATGCCCTTTTCTGGGATTGAAAATTCAGAGGAGCTAGATAGGCTCATTTAATACATTCAAAAAATATCAAGTAAGAATTAATCTTAATTTGACACCCAAACTTTTTATTGAATTATTTATTAGTTATTTCAACGCTACTGAAAAACCACGCTTAATCGCTGGTCTAGACATCAAACTCTCATACCAACGCTTGACATTGGGAAAGTCTCCTAAGTCAACTTGGTGACGCTCATGGCGCCAAGCCCAGCCAAGGATAGCAAAGTCCGCAATGGATAGATCAGAGGCAAAAAACTCATGCGTACTCAACCGCTTGTCCATCACCCCATAAAGGCGACGAGTCTCTTTCATAAAGCGAGGAAGCGCATAACGTTTATCGGCATCATCACTCAATCCCAAAAAATGATGCACTTGTCCAGGCATCGGTCCAAATCCGCCCATTTGAAACATCAACCATTCAAAGGTGGCTACTCGATTAGGACCTATTTTTGGTAAAAATTTACCAGTTTTTTCAGCCAAATAAATCAAAATTGCACCCGACTCAAAAACACTGATTTCTTGACCTCCATAGCCATCGGGATCCACGATGGCTGGAATTTTGTTATTGGGACTGATCTTTAAAAAATCAGGGTTGAACTGTTCATCCTTGGTGATGTTGATGAACTTGACCTCATAGGGCAAATTCATTTCCTCAAGTGCGACAGAGACTTTTCTGCCATTGGGTGTATCAAAGGCGAAGAGTTGAATGCTCATATTTTTTCCTCAAAAAAGTGATCAATTGAAAGATTATGTGACAAAAATCTGCTTGGAGCTTTTAGACAACAACAACCAGTTTCCTTTTGAATCCTTGGTGAAAGTGTCTACGTACTTTAAAATGGACAGTGGCAGCATTGGAGCTGGCTCGTTTGAGGGCTCTAGGCGATCGCAGCGGTAAACCATAGTGAGGTACGTCGCACTTGCACTTTGATGATCCAATACGTTTATAACCATATTTTGAACCATATGGGCTGTCACTCTACCAACGGGACGATCAAGTAAGGCCTCAAAAACAGAAGAAGGACCGACCAATTGCTTTCCTTGTCGATGCCAAACACCATTTAAAGCAAACAAACCAGAAACCGTCTGGAAATCTGAGCTGTCAAGTGACATATAAAAAGAATGAATTGCCTGCTGGCACTCCATCATTGAAATTGTTTTCTCCAATTGATTCATGGCCATCAAAGCTCTTTAACAAACTTATTTTGCAAATGACCTAGACCACTGATTTCAATATCAACTTCATCGCCCGAAATCAAATCCGGTGAAGCACCATCAGTGCCCATCCAAACCACATCACCCGGCCAAAGTGTTAAATACTTGGTCATTTCAACCAAAAATGTTGGGACATCAAAAATCATAGAATTTGTTTTGTAAACTGTTTTAACAAGGCCATTTACTTTGACTGTCGTCACAGCATCATCAGGAACAAAATCAGTATCAATCCAAGGCCCCATGGGCTTGAAGGTGTCCGTATTTTTACTACGCCAAAACGTACGATCTGAACGTTGCCATGAGCGCTCACTTACATCATTTCCAATGGTGTAGCCCAAAACACATGACAATGCATTTTCGTGAGTAAGATGTTTTGCTTTTTTACCAATCACAACCACCAACTCACCTTCATAATGAATCTTCTCTGTAGCGTCCCTTGGAATGATCACATTTTCCATGTGAGCGATCAAAGCATTGTTGGCTCGATAACCGATATCAGCCTTTAAAGGAAGCGCAGGTTCAATACCCTGTTTTTTTGCAGACTCAATGACGTGTTCTGAATAGTTTAAGCCAGCACAATAAAAAGTTCGTGGAACTACAGGGATTTCAATTTTAACCTCGTGAAGATCCCTAAAAATTGATTCCTCATTGAATCCACCAAAAGGGTCCCCAGAAACTTGCTGGACTTTATCTCCTAGAACGATTCCATAATGTGTCATTTGATTAAATGTATAACGTATCCAACGCATGATGTATTTCTTTCCTTAGTCTAAAGTTATTTGAGCTGACTTGATCACATTACCCCACTTTTGGCGTTCATTTTTCAAAAAGTCAGCGGCCTGTTCAACACTCCCACCAGCAGGATCTGCTCCAGCTGAAAGTAGTTTTTTTCGAATAGTTGCATCTTGAAGCATTTGCTCTAAAGATGAATTAATTTTTTGAATTATTAAATTCGACGTACCAGTTCTTACAAATACGCCGAACCAGCTAGAAGCCGTAAAGCCAGTTAACCCAGACTCCTCAAATGTGGGGACTTTGGATAGGGCTGGCGAACGCTTGAGTGAACCAATTGCTATTGCTTTCACAGCTCCAGAATTAATAGGCTGGGTCATGCTCGAGGACAATGAAAACATCATTTGTACGTTTCCTCCCAGTAAATCGGTTGTCGCCTGTGCATTGCCTTTGTATGGCACATGAACGATGTCAATTTGTGCCGTTCTCTTCAATAACTCACCTACAACATGCGATGTGCTTCCAATACCATTGGTTGAGGCGAAATTCAACTGTCCGGGCTTTAATTTCGCCAAACTAATGAGCTCTTGCAAATTATTGACAGGTACCGCATTATTTACGACAAGGATATAAGCAGGAGCGGCAATGATATTGACGGGGACAAAGTCTTTTTCGTGGTCAAAAGGGGTATGTTTATACAAATAGGGGCCCATCGCCATCATACTTTGTGAACCTATGGCCAAGGTATGACCATCTGAATCAGCTCTTAACAATGCTTGAAAGGCTTGGTTACCTCCAGCTCCAGGTAAATTTTCAACCACGACCGTTTGATTTAAATTTTTAGTTAGGAACTCCGCAACAATTCTTCCAATGAAGTCAGTGGGTCCTGCCGGTGTAGCTGGCACGAATATCTTAATTACTTTATTGGGATACGCTGAATTTTGCGCATTGACAAGTGTAGTGATCAATAGAAGAAATGTAATGACTGTGATTTTAACTTTCATATTGAAAACACTCCACTTATTCATTCAAAAGAAACAAATACTTTATTTGCTTGAAACAAGTATGTATCCACATAATCCTGCAATACTGGTTTTTTATTTAAAAAAGACATCGCCCCTATTAAAGGCAACCAATTGAGTATTTCATGCTGACCTGCATTTTCAATTGTTTGCCGGCTTAAATCCCTCCAATAATCGTAATCACCTTGGAGCAAAGAGTTCAATAATTTTTTATCAGAATCATGGTCTGGAATGGTGTTTTCTGAATTGGAAGATAAGCTGGCATGCGACCAACTGGCAGATGCTATGAGAGCAACCTTGTAGTCACTTTCAAGAATTATCTTTGCAAGTTTCTCACCTAAATCCATACACATCTTATTGGAAGGTGCGGGAGGATCAGGCATTCCGTCTAGGTCAATTGAATCAAATAAAAAGGCTCTGCTTCTTCCTCTTGTTCTAATCACATCGCTACCGTATGAATTGATTTGAAATGGAACAATTGGATATTGAAAGCCCTTTAATTCGTAATCTAAATACAGTGCAGTATTTTGAAAAGCTTGAGGTAAGGTTTCTTGATGCAAAAGGCGGTATGCATAAGGAATTGGAAAATCAAGGTTTAACAATTGTGTTGCTAAATATTTCGCCCCTTCCCGATGGCCTCTTAATCTTAACTCCCAATCGTTAGGCAAATTCCATGTATTTCCGTTTTTGCCATATCTGGCATTGACCCATGGCTTTGAGATGAAAGGATCATCTAAACCAAAAATACAAAACGGAGGAATGATATCCTCTTGGAAATTTTCATATTGGTCATCACCAAAAATAACGACAAAATCAGGATTAAATTTATCTAAGATTTCCCTTTGTTTCTTAAAACACTCAATTTGCCGGTTTCTATGAGCTATCGAAGAAGCATGACCATGATCGTCCCCTAGCTCTTCTAACATGGCCAACGGCCAATTCGACTTATTTTTATAAAAATCGGAAGCATTTTTAGACTCCAACGCTTCATCAAACATTTTCATGCTTCCACCAGGCGGCAAAAGCAACGGAGGGCTGTGCGTGTTTCCCAGACCAAGAATTTTTCCCATGATGAAAACCTCCCAATATTTCGATTAGCAGATCCAGAACTCCGAATTACTCACCTGTAGTCAGGCGCTCTATATTTAACAACCTGGGTAATTCACAAGTTATGTGCGCACGCTTTAGTTGAGCGCCAGGACCCCCATCAGCTAAAAAGGGATCTGAAGTACCGTTGTACAAGCATTCATAAGACTGTCTAACTGCCTTGTACATAGCTGCAAAGGCAGATCCCGAAGAAGCAGCCAACTTGAAACCCAAAGAATTTAAATCATCCTTACTCATTCCAAAATTAGCAAAACCGTCACCTGGTGCAAAAATCATCAAAGGCTTTGGAAGTCTTTCGCCAATGATTCTAATTTCCTCAGGAGTTCTAGTATGAACAAAAAGCATATCTGCACCGGCCTTGTGAAATATTTCTGCACGGCGTAAGGCATCATCCATGCCAGTCAATCTTAGAGCATTTGTTCTTGCAATGATCAATGTCTTGGAATTGCTACGTGCTGCTTTTAATTCCTGGATTTTTTGAACCATGAGTTCAGGCTCAATCAATCGCTCAATACCAATATGGTGATGAACTCTTCTTGGTAAATACTGATCCTCTACTTCTAGTGCCTCATAACCAGCGGCCTCAGAAATCATCATGGTCCTATGCATGTGTACTGGATCACCCCAACCACCACCTGCATCCAAAATCAAAGGCAAAGGACTGACTGATTTCATGTCTAAAGCCAATTGAGCCATCTCATGCACAGAAATATTGGCTTCTGTCACACACTTGAGCCAACCCAAGGATCCGCCGCTAACGTAACCAGCTTGAAAGCCAGTATCTTGAGCTAACTTAGCCATAATAGGATTCAATACAACCGGTGCAACGATCAACTCATTCCCAACGATTAAATTTTTTAGAGTTTCCAAAACCTTCTCACTTATAAATCATGTTAAAAAATTGTCTTAGTCTGGAGTGATGCCAGACGAGCTGACGACCTCAGACCACTTTTTGATCTCTTTTGCCATATGTTCAGAAAAGGCTTTTCCATTTCCTTTGAAAGGCTCGATGCCTTGGTGAAAGAGTTGCTCTTTTACCTCAGCTGAATCCAAGGACCTATCGAGTGAACTAAATAAAATTTTGAGAATAGTATCAGGCGTGCCAAACGGGGCGACCAATCCAAACCATATTCTCGTGTCATAGCCTTTGACGCCAGCTTCGGAGACTGTTGGCAGATCAGGTGCGATTTTTGAGCGATCTACTCCAGTGGTTGCAAGGGCCTTAAGTTTTGCCGATTTGATGAAGGGTAGTACCGTTGATGCTGGGGCAAACATCACAGGAACACCTCCTGAGAGCAAATCCGTAGTCGCTTGCGCACTTCCTTTGTAAGCCACATGAACCATTTTTGAGTTGGTTGCCATGCCAAATAACTCTCCGGCCAAATGAGACATCGTTCCATTTCCCGAAGAAGCAAAAAAAATAGACCCTGGCTTGTTTTTAACAAGAGTCGTTAAATCTGAAACGCTGTTCACGCCCAATGAGGGATGTACAACCAAAATACTAGGCACGCTTACAGCCAAACCAATTGGTGAAAAGTCTTTCATGATGTCGATCGGAACACTCTTTAAAAGAGAGGGATTAACAGAGTTGGTATTGCCTGCCATGAACAAGGTATAGCCATCAGGCGCAGATTTAGCGACCAACTGGGCTGCAATATTGGTACCAGCACCTGGCTTATTATCAACAATGAATGGTCGACCTAAGTCCTCAGACATTTTAAAGACAACAATCCTTGTTGCCACATCTGTCGCCGTCCCTGGAGGAAAACCAATAACTACACGAATAGGTTTTTCTGGAAAAACTGCATAAGCTTGATTAAAGCCACAAAGTGTAAGCAGGACTAAGCACTTGAACATCAAGATGTATCTACGCATTGAATTATGTTTTATATATTTTGGTGAAAAAATTATGTATTTTCTCTTTTTACCAATTCAGCCAGAATATCTGCACCCCGGTTAGCTGCGGGTAGACCACGAAACAAATAACACATACTGATCATTGCCTGAAGCTCCTCCCAACTGGCTCCAGCTCTTCTGGCAGCAACACCATGCGTCGTCGCCGCATCATTCATATCCATCAACAACATCCCAAAAATCATCAACTGAACAGTCTTTTGATCAAAGCATTTAGGATACATTGCATGGGTTCTTGCTTTTTCCTGCAAATCTAACATTTCGGGATCCAAAGCACCTGTCACGGCAAATCTAGATTGAATGCGAGGCGGAACAAACCCCAAAAGTGCTTTATAAATTTCACCTCTTTTCTCAATCGAGTCCTGACCTTCAAGGTAAGGGCCGATGGATTCTTTGATCAAATTTAAATCAGCTGGATGGCTATGTGAAGAACTCATGAATATGACTTTATAAAATTTATTAAAAAAACTAGCACTCAGACACTTTTATGCATCACAACCTCTATCAATTGGGGCCCCTTCATTGACAAAATGGTTGTAAGCGTTGTAAAAAATTCCTTCAAGTCCCTCACCTTGAAGGCCTCTACGCCTTGCGACTTGGCCAGTCCAACCCAATCAAGGGCTGGAGAGTTGAGGTTGAGCATGCTCAACGCTTTTTCACCAGAACCTGTAGCTCCGACATTGATCAACTCACCCTTTAAAATTTCATAGGACTGGTTTGCAAAGATAATCACTTTAACGTTCAGATTTTCACGCGCCATCGTCCACAGCGCTTGAAGGGTGTACATCGCACTGCCATCGCCCTCTAGCGCCACCACCGTTCGATCAGGTGCAGCAATTGCGGCACCTACTGCGGCTGGCAAGGCAAATCCAATGGAGCCGCCCATTAAATTGAGCCAATCATGAGGTTGAGCCGTCGAGGTGAACGTATCAAAATCTCGTCCTGTTGTGATCGACTCGTCGACCACGATGGCATTTTCCGGGATCAAGGCGGCCAAAACTTTGGCTATACCAGTCTGATCGAATGGACCCTCTGGACATGTGGGTTGATCCAAGGAAGCCAAGATGGGCCTGAGTTGTGAAGCCCCTAAATGATCGACCAACATTTGAAGGGCCAGATGGATGTCATCTCCCAAAGCAGCGAGCTCATCAATGACACAATCTTGTGAAAAAAGATAACTCGGCTTGTTGGGATAGCCAAAGAAAGCGACCGGTTTTTTGGCGCCGACCAACACTATGTGCTTGAAGTCCTTGAGCATTTCAAGAGCCGCGTTCACGGAGAACGGAATGGACTTGGCTTTGACTCGACCAGCCCCTCTTTGAATTCTGGCGTTGTTGTACTCAGAATGAATCACACAGCCCGTCTTAGCAGCAATTTGTCCCGCCAAAAACAACGACTCTGCTCTAAGGGCCAAGCCACCCAACAAAAGCGCTTTGGGCTGGGGTGAAGCCAATACCTGGGCGATTCGTTCAATGCATGCTTGCGACACCTGGGGTCTAGGGGGCGCCTTCTTTGCCCTGACAACCTCACCACCAGGACCCCATGCCGTGTCGGCTGGCAAAATCAAGGTTGCCACCTGCCCTGGAGCTTTTAGAGCTTGTTCAATGGCCAAAGCACCGTCCTTTGAAACCTCCATGGAATGCTTGGTGGTTTTGACCCAATGGGACATAGGTCTTGCAACCCCCTCAATGTCAGAGGTCAAAGGCGCATCACATTCGATGTGATGCAGTGCATGCTCGCCCACGATATTGACAACACCAGAATTGGCTTTTTTGGCATTGTGTAAATTGGCCAAACCATTGCCAAGTCCAGGCCCCAGGTGAAGCAAAGTTGAAGCTGGTTTATCGGCTATCCTGTAATAACCATCAGCTGCACCCGTCACAACCCCCTCAAAAAGACCCAACACGCATCGAACGCCAGGCACTTTGTCCAAGGCTGAGACGAAATGCATTTCTGAAGTTCCAGGATTTGTAAAACACACCTCCACGGCATTTTCAGCCAAGGTTAGAACCAAACTTTCAGCACCGTTCATGACAAATAAACCTCAAAGTAGACAACAAATAAGAAGCTGGCTCAATATCCGATACCGATGATACTGATCCTGAGCGTTCTTTCAATGCCTGATAGTATGGAGTAATTTGACCTTGGCCGCTAGAGCAAAAACGAGGTTAAAGCTCCCACATTGAACTTACCGCAATTGACATGAGCAGGGTATTTTTCTGACCTAGAAGGGG
>Ga0304729_1001384_pt1 | contig 16090 bp, 16 predicted proteins | sample C_131016_MF_Meta_FD_190475 | JGI IMG/M metagenome (GOLD analysis project Ga0304729, IMG submission 190475) | Freshwater microbial communities from Lake Croche, Canada to study carbon cycling - C_131016_MF_MetaG (v2) (version 2) | ecosystem: Environmental > Aquatic > Freshwater > Lake | place... | reverse complement strand
GAATATAGACCGGCTTCTTATTGTTCTTCACGCCATCATCAATTAAAGATTTTTCAAAGGCGGCCATTGCAGGCAGATACTCACCTGATCCAACTAGCGCCAATGAGCCATTCATAGCCTCAGTCTATGGGGCGTCTCATTACAATTATGTTTATGCCTGAACAGATCAATCAGTTCTTCCGCCCCGATGGCACACTGATTCGTATCCCCGTTAAAGCTTCCAAAAAGATTGCCGTTCTCACTCATATTGCCAAGAACCTATCCCCTGATACCAAATACCCCGAGAAAGAACTCAATGACGTGATCGCTAAGTTTCATGGTGAAACGGCAGCTATTAGGCGACACATGATTGAGTACGGGATCTTGGAACGGAAAGGGAGAGTTATAGATAACCTCTGAGAATCTAGGCAGTAGCCGAACTACATTTTGTTGAGCTTGAAACTAACTTCATATCTATAAAAATCAATTCCGGGAACAATCACCAGCGAATGGCGTAACCGTTGATCATCTTCAAGGGCAACGATCACACCCTTTACTTTCTGGCCCGGACCTGCAAGCTCGGTCGTGACGTAGCCCATGTAGCGCGTGATTTGACCAACTACAGCGTCTGAAGCCCTTCCCTTCTTCAGTTCAACAACCAATAGCTCTTTTCCATCTTTGCTTACAGCCAAAATATCAATGCGACCGGAATCTGTTTGATATTGCTGGCCGGTTCCGTTCTCATCCTGATAAATATCGTAGGACTTGCCCAATTCAGTGCTTTCCCAATTAGATACTAGAAAATCTTCTAAATATTTCTCTAGGACAAAAACGGAGGGTTCTTCCACGGTTGGATCGATAGTTGGTGATCCTTCATATTCGATTCCACTAAGCAGTTTTGATATCTCTTCAGCATGCTGAGTTACTTCGCTAATCGTGCCAATACTCCCAATCGATCTACGGAGTTGTTCAGAAAAATTCTCCTTGTTTATGATCAAACTCGACCAATTTACCTGGCGGCGATGGAAGAGGATCTGATCCTTGGCATACTGATAATTGCTAGAGATCTCGCCAAATCTAAAGTTGCCATCCCCGATTGGTGCGACAATCACGTCACCGATTTGCATTCCCTTGGAAACAGTCCAAGTCATGCCACACGCTAAGCCTGCTGCAATCTTATTTTTCGCAGGGTGACGATCCTGGTAAATGGGAATAAACTCTCTATTGAAATCTCGCCAATTTTCAGGAAGTTTATTCGTTAAATCAACTTCGAGGTCAAAATCAACTCCGATGAATCCCCCGGCAAAACATTCCGCTGCATATGTGGATCCCTTACCTAGCATCACTCTGAAATATCTTGTCATTGGATTCCCATTCCGCTCAATTGCTGGCCATAGCGTATGTTTTATGAGGCTTATAAAGGTGCTTCTGGAAAGTAAGGAATATATTTCGAGCGACTTCAACACTTCCCAGAATTGCAACTCCGTCGGTTGCAGTTTTATACTTAATGGCTAATAGAGTCTCCAGCTTAGAGTCATCCAATTCATCTACCCCTGCAACTACATACTGCTGTACTAAGAAGTCCACAAACTCCATCTGCTTAGCCGTTAACTCAGTTTCCATTATGCTTCGAGAAATGATAGCGCGAGCTTCCCGCATAACAGGAGTGAAGTGGTATTTGACGTATTCGAGCACATCAAAGAGATCACTAGATCTCGCATCAATGAGATCTTGAATATCCTCCAATTGCTTTTGCGGGAAACCAGCATTTTCAAGATTATAAAGAAGTTGCTTGCGCGTAGTCGGTACGGACCAAATTGCCCTCAACTCTTCTTCATTTTTGAAAAATTCCGGCATATCCAAAGTATTAAATAGCGACTGGATAAATTCCGCCAGAGTCATAGTCTTGCCATCTACTGAATAGAACATTTTCTCTGTAATATTCTGAAAAGCGAGTTCCTTGCCATTGCTCAGGCGCACCACGATCTTCTCAGGTCGTGAAGTTCCACCACCACTGCCACCCGGCCCAGTTGGCCCCACGGTAGGTCCATCGATAATTCCGCCATCAACCGGAATATCAGGATCGCCATCCCATTCAGGGTCGTAGAAATTATGTGACGCATTAAAGAAATCGTGGATTGTGAAATAGTCCTTGCCATCATAGAGACGAGTACCACGACCGATTATTTGCTTGAACTCGATGATCGACTTCACGGGGCGCAGAATCACGATATGCCTAATATTGCGTGCATCAACACCGGTTGAAAGCTTTTGAGAAGTCGTCAGGATAGTTGGGATCGTCTTCTCGTTGTCCTGAAAAGCGCGCAAATAATCCTCGCCAAGCTCACCATCATTTGCAGTGACTCTTACGCAAAATGTTGGATTGGAATTTTGCTTCTTCTCGTTGATGATGTCCCGAATCAATGCTGCATGGTTTTGATTGGCACAGAAGACAATAGTTTTTTCGTTAGTCCCGATATTCTTCATGAATAGGTCGACTAGATACTCTTCACGCTGTCTAATCTCAATCTTTGTATTCCAATCACCATCGGTGTATTCCTCACCAGCCTCGATATCTCCTTCGAGAACGTCATCCTGTGGGTCATAAACGTATTCATCAATATTGGTTGTGTACTTACGCACTCGGAATGGTGTGAGAAAACCATCTTCGATGCCATCTTTCAACTTATAAATAAACTTTGGATCTCCGAAGTACTTATATGTGTCCACGTTATCTTTACGCTTTGGTGTAGCAGTTAACCCAATCTGAACCGCGCTCGCAAAGTACTCGAGAATATCTCGCCAATTGCTTTCATCATTTGCACCACCACGGTGGCACTCGTCGACAATTATCACATCAAAGAAGTCTTGTGGATACTCTCCAAAGTTGGGCTTACCTTCTGGACCAGTCATAAATGTTTGAAAAATTGTAAAAAATATGTTCGCATTCGTAGGAACGGATTTACGCTTGGCAATACTCTTCGGTGAAATTCGAACTCGCTCATCTTCTGTGAAAGCTGAGAATTCGTTGTACGCCTGATTTGCAAGAATATTACGGTCAGCGAGGAAGAGGATCCTTGGGCGGCGCTTCTTTTCACCTGTAATAGTCCAGCGCGTCTGAAAGAGCTTCCAGGCAATATGAAAAGCTATCCGCGTCTTACCTGTACCGGTAGCCAACGTTAAAAGGATTCTTTTATCGCCCGATGCAATGGAATATAAAGTTTTTTCTACGGCTAATTGCGCAAAGTATCGAACTGACTGGCCCTTATTCTCAAAAGGGACACTTCGAAATTCATCTCGCCATTCATTTACCGGTTCCTTGAGAGATGCAAGAAGTTCTTCGGGGCGCGGATACTTTTCGACATCCTTTTCCTCGCCGGTGACCATATTAATTTGGCGAATCTTCTGACCATTTGTTGAATAGGCATAAGGAACCTGCAACTTCTTGGCATATTCAATAGCTTGGGCAGTACCTTCAGTGTAATTCAGGTCAAACTTTTTAGCTTCAACAACAGCTAGTCGAACGCCCCTGTATTCGAGAACATAATCGGCAATTTTTAACTTTCCACGTTTTCCGCCGCCCAGGATTCTTCCCTCTGTAATTGAAAACTCGCGACGGACCCTAACTTCTCGAGAAATAATTGAAGTCCCGTCATATTCCCACCCGGAAGCCTTTAGGGAAGGGTCGATGTACTTAGCTCGTGTATCCGCTTCGGTAAGCGTCATCAAGCAACTCCCTTCACGTTAGTAAAGCTGCTGCTCAAAAGAGATTGTCGCAACGCTGAAACAGAATTTCTTCGTTCTCGAATTTTATTCCTTAAGGATTCAATTTCAATAAATGAATCGTCAAGCCTGTCGACAATTACATTTTGTTCTTTAAGACTTGGGATATTGATCGCAATGTTCTCCAGATTTCCCTTATTAAGGATTGGAACTGTTGTGCCGGTCGCTGATCCCCAAAGCTTCTTCTGTGTTGTTGAGCTAGAAAGTAAATGCATAACATACTTGGGATTTGTTTTCTGAATATCTACTTGAAGAGTGTTAATCTGTTGATTCGTTGTGATCACCTTGTCTGATAAGGCAACTTTTCCCAAAGTCGCACCAATGCATACGACAAGAACTGAGGGCGCATCCACAATTCGTACTTGTTGAGAACCTAATTTTGAAATTCTACGGCTAACTACGCCAAGTTCCCCACTAGCATTTAAGTCCGCAGGGGTAACAAAAGGCACATCTCCACCCCAGAATTCTTTCTTCATTGTTGACGGGGTTGATCCAGTTATCCATTTTCCTAAATCGCCTAGTTTTCCAGATTGGAAAGTTTTACTTTTTTCATTTAAGACTGAACTTAACAAGGAATTTTGTAAATCGTTTGATTTAGACTCAGCAAGCAAAATATTTTGTTCCAGTAATTCAATTTCATTGAAAGCTGAGTCTAGTTTCGCAACAATTTCGGCTTGCTTTTCCAAAGATGGGAGTGCAATTACGATTTCTGCGATATCGGTTGGATAAACATGAGGTTGGGCAGATCCGCGTCTTAATTCCGTATTTATGAAATCCTGTATACTTTGTAAGTGCTTATGGATATAGCCGATCAAGGCCGGCGAGTTGGATTTTTCAGAAATTGTTGTGCAGTCGGAGGCCCATATTGGTTTATCCCAGAAGTTAACAAAACCAGCATTTGCCCCTGATGCACTGATTGTAATCACTGGAGGTTTACGGTTTGCAGTATTGTGAAAATAGGTAGGCCCGAGACCTCCTCCAATTACCGGAACTTCACCTTCAACAGTCGTGGCTCGAGTAATGGATTTACCTTTTGAAATGACGCATACGTCACCTAATCTATATTCCTTCATAAAAGTTCCTTAATTCGCTGAAGGATAAGTCGATTTTCGTTATCTAGAGCTTCAATTTCAGCGATTATCTCTGCAGGGGAACTGTGAACCACTTCTTCATTTCCATTTGGATTTCTGACTGATAGATCCCAGGATTCTGGATTAATGGTGGAAACATCTACCGACCATGAAAGAGCTGATTCTGAGAAATTTTTTTGAAGCTCAATAAATTCCTCTAAATCACCTTCATTTAACGGGTTGGTCTTACCCATATTACGTCCTGGCGTTAATTGGTAGTACCAGATTTTCTTTGTTGGTACACCCTTCTTGAAAAAAAGAACAACGGTCTTAACGCCTGCGCCTTGGAATGTGCCACCGGGACAGTCAAGAATCGTGTGTAAATTGTGGTTTTCTAGTAGCTCTTTTCGGATAGCAATAGAAGCATTATCAGAATTAGAAAGAAAAGTATTTTTGATTACAATCCCCGCTGATCCGCCTGCGCGGAGAATTTTCATGAAGTGTTGCAAAAAGAGGTAAGCCGTCTCTCCAGTCTTAAATGGAAAGTTTTGCTGCACTTCTACTCGCTCTTTTCCGCCAAAAGGTGGATTAGCAAGCACAATATCGAAGCGGTCTTTTTCTTGAATATCAGCAATGTTCTCACCAAGTGTATTCGTGTGAACAATGTTCGGGGCATCAATTCCATGTAAAATCATGTTCATAGTCCCGATGATGTATGCAAGCGACTTCTTCTCTTTTCCGAAAAAAGTTTTCTTTTGCAGGGTATCAACATCTGTTGGTGTTAACTTCTTTGATTCCATTAAGTATGCGAAAGCTTCACAAAGGAAGCCTGCAGAACCGACTGCCCCGTCATATATGGTTTGACCAATTTTTGGTTGAACTACTTTTATAATCGCTTTGATTAGAGGACGTGGGGTGTAGTACTCACCACCATTACGGCCAGCATTTCCCATATTCTTTATCTTGTCCTCATAGAGATGGGACATCTCATGGATATCGGCTGAGGTCTGAAACTTAAGTTCATCCACGAGTTCAAGGATTTCGCGGAGGTTATACCCACTTTGAATCTTGTTGGTAATTTCTGAGAAAATCTCGCCGATCTTATACTCGAGGGTGTCAGAGCCGGTGGCTGCAACTTTGAACTTTGCGAGATACGGAAAGAGCTCACCATTTACAAAGTCACGAAGATCGTCACCGGACAGGGCGTTATTAAAATTAATCTTGCCATCTTTGGTTTTTGGGCATGCCCAGGTTGTCCAGCGGAATTTGTCAGCAATAAGTGGTTTGTATTTCTCGCCTGCGAGTTCCTTGGCAAGCGCCCGAGATTTTTCTAGATCTTCTAGGTACTTTAAGAAGAGCACCCAAGATGACTGTTCAACATAGTCGAGCTCGCTGGAGCACCCAGCGTCCTTATGGAGGATGTCATCGACATTCTTGAACGTATTCTCGAACATTTTGGCCTTTCATAGTGAATCAATAGGGATAACTTACATTGGGTTACTGACGGGAGCTATGGATTCATGCGGATTTAGCCTCCGGAGCTTGATCTGCCGGGACATTGTTCTTAAGTTCTCGCCTTATTTGACTTAACATTCTCGGCATTTGGTTGCGTACTTCAACTTCAACCAGATATTCGGGTCCCAAATCAATTTCAGCAGCAACCAAAAGTCCAGTAATTTCGCTGACCAGTCTTGCAGCCTTTTCGGCTTTGCCTTCAAGACACAGGTTGTATGCGCGTTCTAGGGTTGGCATTAAGTTGACGCATTGGCTTTCATTAATTTTGCGGTGAATCTTCATTCGCTTGTTGTTCTTGTCGCGAATGGAAAATGGAAATCCTGGTTTTAGGAGATCGCGAGCAAAACTCTGTGCTTGACTATCGCTATGCATTTGAAACCTCACTTTCGACACTTGAGCCGATGAGACCAGAAAGTCGCTGAGACTGATTTTCTATCGTTCCTTTGATGCTTATGCGCGCGGAATCAATCTTTTCTAATGACTTTCTTGCTGTGCGAACCGCACCTTCAATGGTCTCGAGATCAGACAAACTTGCCTGTAGGTGTTCCAGAGATTCTTGAATCACCTTAAAGCTAACCTGGGTTCCTTCTAGGCTTCTTGAAACGGCATAAGCCTTGGCAATGTTGTAGATGCACCCTAGAACTGCAGGGTCATCGGTTTCTGGATCATAGGCAACCAACAATTGCTGATTATCTTGAATGCTTACGCGTGACTTACTTGGCATCTGTTCGATAAATTGCACTACTGCAACTGATACTTCAGCGGCACGATTGGTCATGGCCAGGTTTAGCTCTTTTCGCCATTCTTCCCGGGACATTGACATTGATTTGGCTTCGAAGACAACATTAACAAGATGCCCTCGTGCTGCGAGTTTGTTAACAGCGACTGTGACATCGCCCTTCATGCAGTTCTTGATTAGGCCCCATGTCTGTCCGGTGCGAACTGCTTCGTCGCCAGATGCTGCGGCAAATTGCGAGAGCACATCGAAGACAGCGTCTTCGTAAGGCATTCCCTTTTTGGTGGAATTCATTATTAGCTGCCGGCGAGTATCGATCGCTTCCACTTTTGCCTTTACGGCATCAATTTTGTCAGTCAACTGTTTGTTTAGATCTTGAGAACTTGTGATCAGATCATTCTTAAGAGCTTGGAGTGGAGATGTACCGGAATCCATACTTAGGGTATTCCCTATGGTGGTGGAGGCCTGGCCAATAATGCGATGGATCTCTTTAGAGAAAGAGTCCAACTTTTCGTTAACTTTGGCAAGAATCTCCTGAGGAACTGTGGCTTCTGCGCCAATAAAAAGCGAGTTAATTGACTCCCGGGTCTTAACTACAGTTTCATCAGCGACTCGTGACAATAATCCTTGTTCTGGATTTACGAGCGAATCGACCGTGGAAGTGAATTGCTTGATGGCTTCGGAAGTACTTGATTCGAATGAACGTGAAAGCTCGCGAGTGCTGGACTGCATACGCTCTATATCGGCCGATGTAGAACCAAGTTGGTAGACCATCGAACCCATGTCTAACAAGGAACTTACTGCGGCGGCGGCGTTTAGACTTGAATTACCGATGAGCAAACCTTTGACTGATCTGATCACTTCATCAGAATTCGTCTCTAGATTTCGAATTACTAAACTAGAGTCAGAAATTTCAACCTGACCCGCAATTTGTTCGGGACGAATCGATCGCACGTTATTGGACATAGCTCTCCTTTCTAAGCTGATTGAATTTGTTTTTGAAAGTCTGATTAGCTTGCGAGTTGCAATTGCTTAGATACCTCGAGGGCATTGAAATTGAATGAATGAATCGCCTCATTTGTGGCGATTGAGCTGGTGATGAATTCTTCGTAAGCTTCGAGTTGCTCAACATTTAGTGTGAGAATTAAAGATTTAACGACGCCTGGATCATCTAGCAATTCGACTAGCTCTGAATCTGTAGAGAAAGTGACTTCGACTTTTCCATCAAATGCTGGCACTGAGGCGATGTGTTGCCCAGGAACGATTTCATGAGTAACGCTTGTGTGAAAGTAAGTACATGTACCGAGGAAAAGAGCCAACTGAATGAGCTCTGCTTTGCTAGCAGGTAATAGATTGAAATTTGTGATGGTGTTGCTTTTGCGATTCTTAAAGGAAAGCAAGAATGCCTGATCTTCAAGAATACAAGGTGTGTCATGTAACGGGGTAATGCTGAGCTGAAGTACTGACTTTTCTGCGATTCGCAGGTTTTGCCCGTGGTCTTCAATTGCTATTGATTTGAGCACTTATCTCCAATCCTAGTTTCAACCTTCAGAGTAATTACTCTCCCTTGATGAAGACTTTGTTAACTGTGTGGTTTTTCATCACCACCAAGGGAGTCTGTAATTACCTCTGCTTCAGTACTACTCTCCCTTGATGAAGACTTTGTTAACTGTGTGGTTTTTCATCACCACCAAGGGAGTCTGTAATTACTTCGGTATGAGAACTACTCTTCCTTGGCGCCTTTTGTGTGAACCGGGTCGGATTTCACACTGGATTGCCGTTCAGCCGCCTTGCGCATGAGTATCCGTAAATCTTCAGCAACGTGATCGAAAAATCCTTTCGGCCACTCGCTTAGGTCTCCTTGTTCATCAACATTAACGGTTCGATATGAAGTACCCGTTTTGACATCGCGTTCTACAAAAATAATAGTGAAATACTTGTGATCTTCGGAATCAGTAGCAGCATTTCTGCGAAGACGTGTGATCAGATACTCCGAATGGGTTTCTACAATAATCTGTCTTCCAGTCTTTGACATGACAAGAAGAAAGTCAGCTAGTTTCTGCTGCATGCCGGGATTTAAGTGGAGTTCCGGCTGCTCTAACAAAATTAGATCTCCCGGACTCGCGCTTAGGCAAAGTCCTAAAACTGGAAGAATTTGCGAAGCGCCAAATCCGACATTGGCCAAAGTTCTTGTTCCAATTTTTAGCGGGTAGCCTTGTCGATTGGGGGCATCAACACTGATGCTAGTGTCCTCACCTGTGGAGGCTAATTGCTTGTACCAAAAGGTTACTGCTTGCTCTAACGTGAATCTGGCGTCCTTAATTTTTCCCTGTTCCACAATCGGATATGCCCTAGGCGTGTCATCAGTGAACATTTTTTTGGCTAAGAACTCACCACTTTCCCCTAGAGGTATGTTGCTATTCTCAACAGAAGCCCCAATCCCATAAGTAGCTCTTGGCCCGACGCGTAAAGGACCCAAGTACAGAACATTTTCAGCAAGATACCTGTTCCAACTTCTTATTGCACGTTGCAAATTCCCCGATTGTGCTGGAAGAATTTTTGTTGAGCGTTTACCAGTTGGTAGGCAATATGTTGATTGCTGCGCCCATTCTGCGTCCGCATATAAATCATCAAATCTATTACGTAAATTCTTTAAAAATTCATCAGCAAATGCATCGGCTGTCTTAACTTCCTTTGCCTCTGAATACTCTGGATTTGACGCGCCAAAGAACTTTCTGGATGAATCTGGAAATTTATCCAGCGGGATTAAGAGATAGTCTTCAATTTTTTGGCTTAGGAAACCAACGCTCCGATCTTCTGAGGATCGATCTTGCTGCAATATTCTTCGCCCGAAATCTGCGAGTTCACCAACATACGCTTCAATTAGCCTGTCAAGATTTTCGTACTTGGTTACTGGCTCCTCATTTGGGTCCGGAAATGGATCCTCTGCTTCTCCCATAATCATGGCCGCGTTGAACAACCTGTTCTGATTTTCAAACATGTATTCAACGATATTTTTGGTGATCAACCCAGAGTATGGGAGTCCTGCTTGAAACGAGACCGCTTGTATTTTCTGCTTTGGTGAAAGATTTTTTTCCCCGGTAACAGTTCGGCTTTCCAGAAGTGCATTGTGTTTGAAACTGAAGTTCTCATATTTAGATCGAAGTAGCTCCGTGTTTGATAGAGAGTCTTTGAACATAACTTCAGCCGCGCCAAATAGCTCATCTTTGCGTGCATATCGCACTTTTGCGTTATTCAGCAAAGCAACGCCACTGTCTAAGTTCTTGTCGAGCGGTCTCAACGACATGTCCCAAACTAATGCTTGTTCGCCAACTCGGAGCAGGGCTTGTCGATTGTTCCCAAGAGCTCGATCGCTAGCAAACCAATTTCCACCAAACTCCAATACAGGATTTTTGGATTCAACTAGATCACATGAAGTCTCCCTGAATGTACCTAGCTGAACTAATGGACCATTCAATTCGAAAAGCCCTCTAGCCTTAGCTGTATTTTTTTCATCAATTCTGGCGGCATTTTGTGCGAGTAAAAGAATGCTCTGGATCAGCGTGCTCTTTCCGGAGGAATTCGCGCCAACTACAACCGTCAGAGGGGCTAATTCGACCTCGATGCCTTTGTTGACACTTTTGAATGCGCCGATACGCCATTTTCTCAGGCTCGTTAGTCTGCTCTCCCAAATGAATTTGGACTCTTCTTGCGCTTCTTTTTTCACGCAGCCACCAACTCTCTTGAACGACTCATTGCAAAAAGTGCATCTAACGGCATTTCATCAACCAATTCAGGATCCCTAAGTTCTTCGAATTGCCGCAAGGATCGTAGGGCATAGTCCACTGAAATTACATAGGCTTGATCTCGAACGTAAGTCAACTTTAAGAAATTATCAAATTCTGATGATCGAAACTGCCACACGGAATCATATTTCTGCATAGGAAACTGGCCAATTCTCACGTCTTGACTGATAATTACATCTGGAAGTTTTCCAAATGGATTGTTATGCGCAATTGACCTAATGCTCTCCACTGCTTCCTCATCAATACTCCCCAAAACGCTTTCGAGTTCAAAATCCTCAGGATGTGCTCTAGCTAAATACTCTGTCATCAAGACAATTTCGTATCTTGCGGAGGTTAGTTTCGTTGACAAACATAGATCTCTGGGAATTGCCGCTTCGACCATATTATTTAAGAGAAAAACTAGGTAGGTTCCATCTCTACGGTCTTGTTCGGCGATCAACACTAATCGGCTGGCTCCACCCTTTTTATTCGCCCTTAACTTGCGAATCTGCCCCACTCTGAGGGGTTCTGAAATGGCTAATTTTGACTTCATGCATTCACCTCGCTGAGTCGCACTCCTAAAATATCTAGCATCGCACTTAGTACCTCTCTGCTCTCCTCGATGTCGAGTTCTAAAACTTTAAATTCATTCAGCAACTTCTGTTGGGCTTCTTCGATGCGAAAACGAGCAGTCTGTCGAGTTAAACCAAGCACAGCACCGATTTCCGACTGATTTGCTCCGTGGGCTTTCTGAAAAATTATCTCTAGGGTTTCAGGATTCAGCTTTTCGCAGATATCGCGAGCAATTTCATGCCTGCGGCTCCCGTATTGACCCCTCTCCATCCTCAAGCTCTCCTCGCTATTTGCATATGAGTCCCTAGACAGCTCGAGGCTATCCTCGATACTTCCTACATCTTCAATACTCAGCGATGGCGAAATAATTGTTAAGGCAGTTCGCAAGGACTTAATTAGGAGCTTAGAGGGAAAGTTGGGCCTGATTTCTACGATTTGATTGGCCAAATCACTCAAAACTGGACCAGCAAAAAGTGGAGAGAGCCTCTGGGCACCTTTGTTCCTTAGTCGCTTTAGGCTCAGAATGAGCCGAACAATCTGGTCATGTAGTTCTGACTCAATCTCTGATTCTAAGCTCCCGCTTTCCCAACCAAGTTCCAACAATCGGGACTCTAGATTGCTCCAAACATTATCAACTTGATTTGGGACCCTGTGATCGGACAGAACGAAATTAATTTCATTTCTTAGAATTTTTCTAGCTTCGTCAATTGAATCTGCAGTATCAAAAACATATTGTGCTTGGTTTCTTCCCAGCAATCGATCTGTTATTACGAGTTGCACTAAATCGTCCTTATCCCAAGATGGAAATCCGAAAATGGAAGGGGGTAAACGCTCGAGGATTTTTTTATTTACAACCTGTTGAGCGAGCCTGTCGATCTCAGCTAACCACAGTTTTCCCAGACCGCCTTGGAGTTCGTACTCGGTCTTCATTTCCAGCCAGAGATCTTGCATCAGATGCCTGATTCGCTGTAATCATATTTAGCACCCTGATCTGAGAGCCAGAAGATGAAGGATTTGAGGAAAATTGGATCGTCCTCAGTGCAGAAATTGGGGTGTCGATCTAATTTTTCAGTTTTCTCATAATCGCGAATGTTAGGTTCCATATTGCGATCTACATTTAGCCAAACGTAAGAATCCCAATACAGAACGCAACCGCTTTGGGATGCATGTGCATGTGATTTATGAAGAACACAGTTTGGTGGCTCCCCTGAATGAGAAGTACGCAAAAAAATAGGTTCCACTGCAGAGTCAAATGGAATTCCATTCTTTTCAATTACTTTTAAGCCCACAAGACGCAGCCAACTATGGTTTGTGCTGCCTTTCGTTCTAATTCCTTTTTCTTCATTAGCAAACACATACCAAAGACCATGGGTACTTTCGAGTGGGAGCTCTTCTGCACTTGATCTGAATAGCATTCCCATCAGATCTTCTAAGGCCACAGTATCTTTTTTAGCCATGTCTATCCCTGAAAAACCACATCGCGGTGAAACTCTAAATACTTGCCCTGGTTCGCCTTGAAAGCACCAACATTTGTGGAGTCTTCGATATTCCACTGTTCTAAAACAATCGGATTTAGCTCCTTTGAAACAAGCAAATCTCCGCCGTTTTTGAAGCTAATAAACCCACGATCAAATAGATGATCTACATGCGGTGAAAGCAGGAGGCCATTAAATCCATCGAGCTTCTCTTCTTTTGAAGAGACTGACCAAGGTTTTATATGGCTTGCTCGAAGATGTTTGATATTTGTAACACCCGTAACACGACAATGATCTTCGACTAATCTGACGTTAGCCTTGAAAATCCCCTGGCCCCGCCTTGACTTTGTTAATTGAATCTTTTCTGGATCGCCCTCGAGATGCCTTGCCTGAATTTCTAACTCAATCTCATAGTCTGATTCGGAATCTTGCACCGGAGCTAACTCCCGAGTCATCAATTCAAGTGGAGCTTTGCTAATTTGTATCATCGCGAGCGCAAGGCCTTCTTCTAGCTCGACGAGATAGCGCTCCTTACCGCGACCAGTTTCATCAAGCGGTGCTGATTTTGTGGTGAGGTACTTACCAATTACCTGAAGGTGTTCCTTTGGAACGACTGGATCATCCAACTGGCTAAATTCAACCTCTACTAACCATCCGATTTGAGACCAGTTGTTGGAAGCATTTTCAAAGCTTGCAGGTTTTGGCGCTGAGTAGGCCCGCTTCTGCGCAACTCCAATGGCCTTAACTTGTTGTTGGGCATAAGCGAATATCAAATCACCTGGTTGAACTTTGTCCATGTTGTCGTAAAAGGGATTGCGGGCTCCGTTGGCATTCTTGAAGGGTGACCACATAAAGCCTCCAGGGACCTCGTACTTATAGGTCTGGTTTTGGTTCACCCACCAGTAACGCATAGTGCAACTTTACGGAACTTCGCCGACAATAAGAAGGGACTTGCTAGTTAGTGATAGCAACCTGATAGCAACAGTGAATTTCTCCTAGGCTTCCCAATGTCAGTTTTAGGCACTAAAGTGTGCGTGAAACGACGTTTAGGTAGTGCTTAGACCCCTTGGTCTGCTAACTCTTAATTACCAGCCTTGGTGATGAGTTAGTTAAGAAGTAGGGATCACGATTTCGTTGTATTGCAGGAAGCCCGGTTTAAAAGGCGGGTCAAAGCGGCAGATGCGGGTTTCTTCAGAGAGTGAAATATTTTCTTTGGCGGCGGCTGCGCGAAGTTGAGCAACCATTTTCATGGACAACGCTTCAGTGGCTTTGCCGCGAAATGAAGTGGCGATGCAGGTCTCGGTAGCTAATTCGCGCAAAGTTACACGCGGATCATTGGGATCGGGCATATCGGCATAAGTGCTGCCTGCAGGCATAACAAAAGAGACAAACCATTCATCAGAGTTAGTTTTAGTTGCGCGCTGGGCAGCAATTACTGGCGCAGTCATGGCAATTTTCTGGGATGTCTTATTGCCTTGCGAAATGTATTTAAAGAGTGAGCCAAAGGCGGCACTAGATGCAGTGGAATAGTGCGCAGATACTTTTACTTCGGCAATAACACATGGCAGGTATTCTCGAAGCTCGAAATCTTTGTAAGTTGTGAGAGTTCGAAACTCTTGTCGCGCAGTCACGGCTTTGACCCAGCTTTGCATTTTTCAGAGCAATATTTCACGTTCTCCCAATCCCGGGCCCATTTCTTGCGCCACTCGAATTCTAGGTTACAGCGCAAGCAGGTTTTAGGGGCAAAACCATTTTTAATCTTGGCTTTCATGAAGTGATGTCTTTGTGGGCAAAGCGGTTGATGGCAAGGGCGTACAAGATCGTGCCAGTTATTGCGCAGTAACTGGCACCGCGAATCATGATGGACCAATCAATGGTGGTGGAAAGAGCATCAAACCATGAGAAGGCGTAATGAACTGGAAACCAGTTACGGATTGTGCCCAGGGCTGTAATTGCATCCAGGATATTGAGCAAAATTGAGATTCCAACGGCAACACCGACTGCGCCGATTATTCCTAGCCCTTTAAAAAGGTTGCGGCGCGAGATTTCCATGGCGCAACGCTAACCCTGAATGGTTAAGGCTGCCATCGGAAATACTGTTTTATTTAATCAGCGTTGACGCAAAAATTTGCCACGCTAGGGCGGACTTAGCTATCAAAGACAAGGTGATGTAGGTCTTTTCCCCTCTGATGTAATCAGACCACTTCCCTACCTTTTTATATTGCAGATACTGCACAACGGCGAAAGTGTTAAAGAGGATAAAGAGCGAAATCACGATCCCATAGACAAACGCTGGGGCTTTGGTATTGCCCGGGCCACCAATTGCAAAGATGTAAAAGACAAGGCCGACCCAGGGAATGATTCCAGCGATGCAACCAAAGATAAATGGAAGCCAACCACCGTTTCCAGGCTGCTCATATTTTTCTTGTAGCCAGCCAAACAGAATCATGGATGCGTTGACCCCAAAGATGGCGATAATTGCGGCGACATCAGTGATTCCGCAGATTTGCGAGATTAAAACAATCATTACTGAAGAACTAATTGAATATTCGACCCAGCGGAAATAATTGCGTTGTGCAGCTAACCCGGCGCTATAGCGAGGGAAGTATTGAGGTGAAGCGACAAGGAAATGGAAAAACGCGGAAAGGCCTAGGAAGATTGCAACGGCGTAACCAACTGGAGTGTTTAGCAAAGTAATGGGTTGGGCAAAACTGCTTCCTGGTGGGCCAGACATATAGCGGGCAACAATAGGAAGTGAGAAATCATTTGCCAGAGCAAGCACAACAATCATTTGAGCTAAGTGGAAAAAACCAGCGATGAGGTTATAGCGGCGAATAGATGCGGCGTTGATTTCTTTTGTCATGCAACTATGGTGCCAGAAGCGCCCCGAATTGGTGGGTTACAATCGCTACATGTCTAAGGATCCATCACGTGAGGCGTATTTTCCGCTGATAGAGAAGAAATACGGGCAGAAGATGTCCTTTTGGTTTTCGGTGATGAAGGATTTGGCCGATGAAAAATATCCGGCGCAGATTGCATACTTGCGTGAGAACCATGGATTTTCACAGGCACATGCAAATGCTTTGGTGATGTATTCGCGTGGGTCAGTTTCGGCCAAGCGCTTTGATACTCCGGCGCAGTATTACAAAACAATTGCTGCCGATCAGGCTAAAA
>Ga0304729_1001383_pt1 | contig 16092 bp, 12 predicted proteins | sample C_131016_MF_Meta_FD_190475 | JGI IMG/M metagenome (GOLD analysis project Ga0304729, IMG submission 190475) | Freshwater microbial communities from Lake Croche, Canada to study carbon cycling - C_131016_MF_MetaG (v2) (version 2) | ecosystem: Environmental > Aquatic > Freshwater > Lake | place... | reverse complement strand
CTGTGAGAAATCCACCAGCACCACCGCCGCCACCTTGACCTAAAGCACCACCGCCGCCGCCAGCAATAACAAGATAATCTACTGAAGTTGGACCATCAGCAGCATCTCCAGTATTAAACAATCCTGTTGGAAAAATGTATCCACTTGGCCTAATTAACTTGCCAACTTTATTTGATTTTATGAATTTGATTGCTGACATTTTTAATTTATAAAGTAACCAGTTGTATTAGCACTAAAGGTTGAATCACCAGTGAATCTATGTATAGAGTATCCACCTGATGAAGAATAGTTTCCACCAGCTGCAGCTTGTGAACCTGTATAACGGAGAATTACAATACCTGAACCACCATTTGCGCCATCTTGGTCCGTATAATCAGCAGTAGTTCCACCATTAGAACCACCGGCACCGTGGCCTGTATTAGGTGATCCGGGACCGCCTGGCCTTCCACCTCCACCTGCAACGCCTGACCCACCAATACCTTGAGGATAACTACTTCTACCGCCAGCACCGCCGCCACCTGCAGCATATGTTACTGGCGAACCAGAATAAGGTGAAGCCGTACCAGCACCACCATTGCCGCCACTTACACCAGATCCATTATTTCCTGGTGCTCCAGCATTCGCTCCACCGCCACCGCCGCCGCCGCTTGCATTAACTCCATCCGTAGTTCCTAGACCACCAGCGTTACCTTGTCCTGGTGTTCCTGAACCGCCTGAAACATTATTGCCACCAGAACCACCGGCACCAGAACCACCAGAAGACCCAGTTAAATAACTTCTTGAAGCCCCACCACCAATAGATGTAATAGATGAAAAAATAGAATTACTTCCATTTGATCCAGAAGTAGGCACAGTACCACCTAGTCCTTTTGTACCGCCGGCACCTACTGTGATAGAATATGATGTTCCTTGTGTTATAGATAGTGAAGTACCAGTTAAAAATCCACCAGCACCTCCTCCACCAGTACCACTGTCAGAACCTGCTTGAGCACCCGCAGATGCACCGCCACCAGCAACTACAAGATAGTCTACTAAAAAATTATCTCCACGACCACTTGTTAACCCTGTTGGAAAAGTAAATCCACTAGGTCTCACAAAAGAACCAATTGGAGAAGTTTTTAGAAATAATATCGCCATATCACCTCAAATAAATTTAGGTGATTTCAACACCGAACGCAGAAAAAGATATACTTGCTGAGTTTGTATTTGCGGCTAATATTGCACCTGCTGGTAATGTTAAACTTAAAGTAAGTGTTGCCGCATCTGATGCTGGTATTGTACTACCACGAATAATATAATACATTGAATTAGAAGCTGGACTTGCAAAGTTAGCAGACGGCATTACAATCAAACTATATGATGAATTCGTTGCTGATTGATTTGCAATCTGAACTGAATTGATTACTGTTGATGTTGCGGCAGGAACCACATACACATTACTTTGTGTGTTTGCCGATGGGTTTACTTGACCGAGAATTTTGTATGTATTAGCCATTATGTTAACTCTACTCCAAATACGTTGAAGGATACATTAGCAGCAGTTTCACCAGAAGCAACAGCATTATTTACCGCAACAATAACCGATGCATTAAGTGTAACCCCTGGTGACAAAATCATCGTGTCTGCTCTAGGAATTGTAACACCTTTTACCAAGTAGTGTTTGTTTGCTAATGTTTCATTGATTGGTCTAATCATAATATCTATGTTTGCATTAGCAGAACTTTGATTACAAATAGTAATCGTACTAACAATTGCAGATGTTGATGTTGGTACCACATACACATTACTCAATGTGTTAGCAGTTGGTAATGTTTGACCTAAAATTTTATATGCTGTTGCCATTATGACCCCATTGCTGTAAAGAAGAACGGATGAGCATCAATGCCCGTCACAACTTGAGTTGATACTGTATTAACACGACCATTTGCAGACAGAGTAATGATTGGGTAATATGATGCATTACCATATGTTGCACCACTGATACTTATGTTAGTTACATCCGTGTTTGCTTGCGTGAAAGCACCGTTAGCATAAAGTGCTGCTGAATTTGCTACATTACTTGGAGTATTTGCTGAAAGAAATGCTGAGTTGGCATAAGATGCAGCTGAGTTAGCAACCGCAGATGGTAATATACCAGATGCTAACTTTGCTAGTGTGACTGTACCATCTGCGATATCTTGAGCGATAACTGTATTGTCTGCAATTGAATCTGTGGTTATTCTATTAAGTGCCATAATTGTTTATTTCGTTATAGTGTTGGCCAATTTTGTGATTGAACTACTGTAATTAAATTTGGAATAGTCGTTACCGCATTAATTGCTGTTTCTAAACGGGACGCTTCTGTAATGACAGCTGTACGATATGTTACCACATCAGATGGTATATCTATATTTCGTTCTGCTTTACGAATGACCATCCAATCAGTATGGTTTAACATCGTACCAGCAGTTATTTTAATTTGATTGACCCATTGAGTTTTTAATCCAATAGAGTTGTTTGCTTGGTCATCATTGATAGCTTTATCAATAGTTGTAAATGACCCATCATTACTATCAGTAACCCAATAGAAACGGTCATCAGGCCGAAATTGTTGAGCAACCTCGGTGATACCGATGGCTTCTTTTTCTTGTAACGATGTATGGTTCAACCAGTTGGCTGGGTATAAAATACCATTGTGCTCAAAAGGTGTGCCTTCTGTTAGTCTTTTTCCGTCTAATAAAAACATTTTTTATTCCTGTTATTATTCTATTTAGTTATCTTGCAAGTGAGTTCTTAAATGGGTTTTCTGCAAAGGCGGCGTAGATGTATGAGTTACCACTTCCATTTAATCCATTGCCTACATCACGAAGTTTAAAACCATTTGATAGAAAATCTAGTCCTTGGCTTAAATCACCAGCCGCACCATAATCATTTGGTAACAAGTAATTTAAAACAGCGTTGTATGTACTTCTTGATGAGTCAAAAAGAAACCAACTAGATGTTGTGTTTGTGACTTTTATCAAAATCCACCGAGGTCTAAACCCGCAATACACAAAAGGCCCATCAGTAGACCCGTTACCCGTGTACGAACCAAAGGCTGAATACCCTGCTACTGCGGAGAAGCAGTAGGCTACAAGCAAATTACCAGAATTACCACTAGTAGAAGTCCAACCACCCACACTAAAAACAGTTGATGTAGGAGTAGTATTGTTCCAAGCAACAGAAGTAGGTGCTGTTTGACTGGCCGCATTAGTTAAATTAAGACCTAAATAATAAGTGTTACCAATAGAAGCGTGGTAGACAGGCCATCCATCAACTGTGCTTCTATTTTTTATAATAATCATTGATGGAGCAACACCCAACCCATGCCCAACTGTTCCAGCCGCACCCGTACCCGTATAAGTCACCACGCTAAAGCCTTGCGTAGCACCAGCACTTACAGTTGATGTGATAGAGCCGTTAGTGTTGGTTGCGGTAGTGTTAGATGCTTTCCATTGCCAGCCAATGTAAGGCACGCCATTTTCGTTTACGCCATAACCCGATGAAGTTATATCGCTTACTGTAAATCCACCGCTACTAAAAGCGGTTAATCCATAAGGTGAAAAATCTGCTTCTGCGGCTGTATCGTTTGAAAATAATCGTTTAGATACGCCTCTAACAGAATCGTATAGTTCGTTATATGTAGCACTACTTCTTGACTTAACCCAAACCAAATCAGGTTGCATTGAGATGCCGTTTACAGCATTGCTTACAGCCCTACCAGTTACACCAGTACCCGTGTAAGTCGTAGCCGCCATATAAGCCGCACCATTAGTTATCGTGCTAGTGGGTAGGTTATATGTGTTTAGTGCTACATAGCCTGTTGGGGGTGTGTAGGAGAATGGGCGTTGACCAAAGTTCATTGACGCATTGCCAGCGTAGTAATAAATGCCAAATGTAAGAGGTCTGCCTACAAAACCAGCATCAGTTACTGTTGCCTGTAATGTGTTGTTTTTATAGAACGATATTGTTCCAGCATCGGCATCAAATGCCATGCCAATAATGTCACTGTTTGTCCAAGTGGAATACGTTCCAATAGTGGTGACTGTTCCTGTTATAGACTTAACTATGTTTCCTGATGTACCTTGGTAATACGCACCTGTTTGCCCAGTTGTTGCAGGGAAATTTCCATAAACATAAGGTGTAGATGTATCCCAAACAAAGAACCAACCATTTGTGGCATAACCAGAAGTAAAAGTACCTTCTGCATACCACTTGCCTGTTGTAGCAACTATGCTTCCAACAACAGTTCTACTATTTGAATCTCCAACAATGTTTAGGTTTCCACCAGATACAACGCTTGAAGCCCATAGAGGACTTAACACGCAGTAGTTAGCCGCAGTCGCACTTGTCAGCGTAGGCACATCGGTCATGCTGTCGTATGTAGTGCCAGCAGTCACGCTAATGTTGTTAGGTGTCCAGTTGTTGCCGTTGCCTGATGAGTCCTTACCAATAGCGGCGGCAGTAGAGGCAGAGTTATCGCTGAAGTTCAGATAAAAGCCGTTAGTGCCATAAGTACCCGTGTACTTGGCTGGTTGCCATACGCCTGTTACTGCGTTGGTTGAACCAAATGAAGATGGGGTAAGTTGTTGAGCATTTACAAAGTTAACTTCGGTTAAATAACCATCGTAAAAATTACCTAAACCGCTAGTTCCATAAGCACCAAAATAATGAACAGTAGAAGTAGAATTTACCCATGAATTAAAGTTTTGTGTTACATAGTTTGCTGTTGAAAATGTTGTTATTTGTACGCCATTAACATACAGTTTCATTCGGTTTGAAGCAGTAGCCTGAGTAGTATCCATTGCAAAAACAATGTGATACCAAGCAGAAGGGTCACGAAAAACTTGTGTTGTAACTAATGAGTAAGACCAATTATCACTTTGACCATCGGCTGAATAATATTCAGTCCATTGCAGTTGGTCAGAACTATTAAAAAATACGCTAGATAATTTTTGCATTGTGGCATAACCACTACCTAGAGTTGGGCCAAAAATTCCTTGAGCAACACCAAGTTTGCCACGCTTTACCCATCCAGACCAAGTAAAGATTTGTTGATTTCCAGCAACAGATGGAGTTCTATTTAAATAGGCACTAGCACTAGAACGCATCCGCACACTACGAGCTATATTATATCCTGTGCTTCCTAAATGGTGCAGGTTTACTTCATTAGGTAATGACATAGATTAAGTAACACTCAAAATTGCTTGTGTGACTAAGTTACCTGAATCACGAGCAGTATAAACAATTAAATCAACAGCAGATGCTGTGGTTGAAAGGGTTGGTGCAGTAGCCGATGGGAATCTCCATCCTGTTCCAAATGATAATGTGCGTGAACCAGTTCCGTCTTGACGAACCACAATGAAACCTGATTGACCAGCAGTAATGTTGGTTGCATTTGCCAATGTTCTGTTACCACCAAGAGTTACAGTAAAGTTATTTGTTTGTGCTAAATTTGCAGTAATTGTGGCACCATCAGTTAATGTTACAATGTTTTGATATGCCATACCAAATACTGCTAATTGGTTCTGTACATTGATAACTGTTGTATTAGCATTTGCCATAACAACAGTACCAGTAAATGTTGGACTAGCAGTTGCTGCTTTAGTGTTGGCAGCTGCAAATCCTGAGTTAGCATAAAGTGCTGCGGAGTTAGCAACACCAAAAGCTGTATTGCCATAAACACCAGCACTATTAGCGGCAGTAAATGAAGAGTTACCTATACTAAATGCTGAGTTAGCATAAGATGAACCTGAGTTAGCAACAGCAAAACCTGAGTTAGCATAACTTGCAGCTGAGTTTGCCACATTACTTGGAGTATTAGCTGCCAAGAAAGCACTATTAGCATATACACCTGCTGAGTTTGCAGCTGCACTAGGTAAAACACCAGATGCTAATTTAGATGCAGTAATTGTTCCATCTGATAATTGTGCATTTGTTATACCGCTATATGTAATTACTGTTGTTGCACGATAGGTAACAATAATGTTTTGAGTACCAGAAGGTGGTGCTTCAGTAAATGTAATTACACCATTAGTGATAGAGTAAGAATTTATTGGGTCTTGCTGAACACTACTTACAAGAACTTCAATTGCATTAGCATCAGAAATTCCAGTTTGTGTTATAGTAAACTGTGTGCAAGCACCTGTACCATTAAACCTTTCGGTTGAAATGATAAATGATCCTACACCAGGCGAGTTGCCAAGGTATGACATATTATGATATCTCCAAAACCGATACAATTACATCAGCAGAGTTTGTTGCTGATGTTTGAACTTGCATATAATCTCCTGCTTCCATAACCAATTTTTGGTCACCACCAATTGGTACTAATGCACCGCCATTGGAGACTGTTGCATTTTGTAGCATGAAATATGTTGTGCCAGAAGATACAACAGTAACATTACAAGTAATCGGAGATGCAGTTGTGTTACCAATTGTCATACCGATAATCGTAGCCTGTGTTGAAGCCGGTCCAACATAGACATTAGCTGCACTTGTCGTGGCGTTTTTGAGAAAATAATTTTTAAAATTGTTTGCCATTGAATAAATTCCTTAGTATTTGATTCACTATTTATCTATTTATATTAACCTAATGCAATAGAATACGCTAAAGCAGTATCCTCAGCAGATGTAATCCTAGTGTAAATTCCATTATTTGCTGTTCCAATAAAGCTTTCTACATTTGCAACCAAAAGATTTCCAGTATTCACATACAGTTGATTGATGCCAGAAGAAGTTCTGACATTTAAAGTTGAACCAGTTCCAGAAACATCAAGTTTTGTATTTGCAACAAATGTCGCACCGTTACCATCAGTTAGTGTGTTGGCGGTTGAAATTAAAGCCGAAGTAGCTGTTAACCAATGTTGAAATGTATTAGCAGTTGTTAATTGATTAATTGCCATCTTGGAGCCTTGAATTTACTAGGGTATGCAATAGATTTTTAATTTCCGACATATCTTGTTCTATTATTGTCAAACGATTTTTTGTTTCAACCTGTTCTTCTTGTTGCTTCTTGGCAACAATTCTTTTACGAAGATAATCTTGCAAACCTTCTTTATCTGTATTTAGAACAGCTTTGGAATGCATATCCCGAATTAAATTTTCATGCTCTCTTACTTTAGCAAACATATTATACACCAGATGGTAATGCGATTGCACGGAAATCACGAACCTTAGGAACATCGGTAGTATTAGTACCAGTCATAACAATCTTAATAGAGAAAGTTCTAAACTTAGTAAATGCTGTTGTGCCTGATGTGTAAGATACAGAATTATTTGCGGTACCATTTAAACCTGGAGCGAATGACAATTCACGGTAATCGCCAGGATTATTAGAAACAAAGTTGGCGTTACCAAGTTCTGTCATTAATTGATAAGATTTATTTTCAAATGTATCAATGTCAGATGTTGACAACAACTTGTAGTAAACACGAATGTTTGAACCGGTTGGTTTGTATGCAGTTAAATAAACACGCAAATCGCCAGAATCAAATCCATCAGCCAATGTAACTCTACGAGTAATATAACGAACATCAGAGTTACCACCAGATTTTCTATCTTCACCGTTATAAGTGATTGTACAACCTGTTCCTGGAGTTGTATTGGCATCTGTCAATGTAATTGTTGGAGATGTTTCGTATCCAGAACCAGAAGCAGTTAAGTAAATAGAAGTAACAACATTGTTGGTAACAACCGCAGCCGCAGTTGCACCTGAACCGCCACCGCCTGTAATTGTTACAATAGCGTTTGCGTTTGTTGAATAACCTGTACCACCACTTGCCAAAGTAATTTGTGAATTACTTAATGGTAAATTAGTAATAATATTTTCAACAGCTATCAAACCATATCGTGTGATATCCATAAACGGAGAGATATCAGGATTAATTGTTACAATCGTAGCCTTAACTGAGAACGATAAATTACCAGTTGTTGGATTTAATACTCGGCGACCATAACCATCAGTCATCGGATAATCAGTTGAAGGTGTAATTGTTTGGAAACCAGTCATACCGCCAGTTGACTCCTCAGAGTTAAATGTATATGTAATAGATGTGTTAGGTAAAACAACATCTGATGCGATTAATTGTGTTAAGTCAAATGGAGTGTTTGAAGCTGGTGCAGTTACATTAAACTGTGCAACCGTTGGAGTTACAGTATCAAATGTATATCTATACAACTGGAACATCATGTCGCTATTCTGGTCAGCAGTCCATGTAGAACCGTTTTGTGATAAGAATAGAGAACCACCATATGGTTGTTCAGAGATTTGTTTACCAGCAACAACATCTAACTTGCCAATTTCTGCTGCCCAAACTTCATATTTGAGTGAGTTTGAAATTACAGTAAATGCATGTTCGCCAGGTTGTAAATAAATTGGTGCATCAAATACAAACTCTGTATATTTGGTTGAATCATTCAAATCAGGAGATTGAGTTACTTTAACTTTATCTGGACTTAATACAACTGTTGAATACGGATAGATTACAGAAGAAGATGGGTAACCATTTACCGCAGGTCTAATCTGTAATGTAACCGGTTGTGTATCATCTTTAGATTTGAAACATAAACGCAACTTGCTTAAGAAAATACCTTGTGGATAATTCTGTGAAGAAACAAGGAATGTCTGTGCAAGTGGGTCATAGTAACCAGTAACAACGGTTCTACTTGTTGTAGAAGAAACAACACGATTATCTGTTACAGCTGCCCGTTGAATTGTAGGAACAGTTGTTGAAATAATAGTGTTTTCGGTTTTCTCTAAAATACCTTGTGCATAGTATGTTGCATCACCGTTGGTAGAAGAAGATGGAATATCACCAGTCTGATTATCAATAAGACGGAAATTCTTCTCACCAATTCTAAATGTTCCAGTTGGAATATTGAATACACCAGCAACATCACCTGCTTGTGTAGTTGTTAAATTACCAATTGAGTAGAATGACGTAGCATCAGGTGTTGTTGTCCATGTGCCAACAAGATTTACTGTTCTTGTAGCAGCGGTATAAGTTGAAATTGTTGCAACTTGGCCTGCACCAGTACCAGACACAATATAGATTGGCAAACCAGCATATGTTGATGTATTATTTGCACTTCCAGCATCTACTGATAATACAATAGTAGAAGATGTTGCAGATACGGCAGAACCAGAATAGTGGTCATATCCGTTAATCTTATAATTTGTGCCTGTTGATTGCCCAACCAAATTCATGGTTGCACCATTCAAGGCAGATGATGGATTCAGATTAACTACAAAAATTTCTGTATTAGATGTGCGAACAGCAAACGCTGTTGCATTTGTTGTGCTTGTTGCAGTATTACTAACAATAACTGTTTCTGGACTACCAATTGCAGTATTGTATTTTAAGTTGTTTGATGCCAATGTAAACTTGTTTGCACGAGCTACATATTTGTTGATGTCGGTATTATCAAAGAAAGAATATAATGTAGTTGTTGGTTTAAAATCTGAACCAACAAATAATACACTACGATTTCTCATGTAAGGAATAATTGATACATCTACAACACGGTCACCTAATGATTGAGTGATAGTTGATGGAACAACTGTTGACAAAACACCTGAACGAGTTTGGTTTTGTGTAGTTGTGGTATATTGTGTACCATATGAAACAAGGGCCCAACCGCCATTAAGTGTGCCATAAAATTGATTAGCACCACTTACAGATGTTCCTGTCCAGTAAGTGTTCCAATCACCCCATTCATAATTGTAAGCATCTTTTAAAATTAAATTCCAAGCATCTTTATCGCCTTGTAAATTAACAAGAACATCAGGTTGCTTAGTCGTATCAATCCAAACATCAGACGCTGGGTCTAATTGAATTTTACCCAAATAATTTGTTACATTGAATGGGTTGATATTAATAGATTTAGATGCTTTATTTTGATTTACAAATAAAGAATGTGTAGCATTAGAAGTTAACAATGGGCCATTCAACATATAATTTGAAGAATTAGCAGCACTAAATGTTAACAGATGTGAAGAAATATTAAATGATGGGCGCAATTCATGAATTTGTGGATCAATAGAAGCTTTGTAATCATTAGCACCAACATCAGCAACAGAATGGCCTTTAAATGAATCTACAACAATACCATTTTTAAATCGTGGTAAATTTGTGCTATCAAGAATAGTCAAATCTTGTTTGTTAAATGCTGATTGTTCCAACAATGACAATGAAGTATAGTATTCTAAGTTTTCAACACGCTTAGAAATATCACCAATATCTCTCATTGTATATCTACGATTATCAATATATTGGACATTGATATCAGAGGTGTTTGCGGTATAAGCAGGCTCTCTAAGAATGTACATCGTCATTGAACCATCTTTATCTTTTGGTTCAACTGGAGTTAGAGAAGGAATGCCTTTAATTACCTCAAATGTTCTATTTTTGTTTAAGGCAACTTTGTCAATTCTTGGTAAATAATATTGATAGTCCAAAACAATGTCAGAACCATTATCAGGAATCTGTGGACCAGTCGTGGACGAGACAACATTGAAGGTGACTGTGTTTGCTGTCGCTGCGCTTGTAGGAATCGTCCTAACAGGCCTATAATCAAGGCAATCACGTAGATAATAAGTTTTGCCGTTAACTTTAGAAATATAGGTAGGAATACTATCATAGTATCCTAGGTAAGAATCTACACTAAAGTAACCACCACCAGTAGCTGAACTGAATGAGTTGAATTTAACAACTAATGGACCAACTGGTGCAGCATAACCTGGACGAAGTTTAATAGCTGCATGGTCATAGAATGAATCTTTTTGTCCAACATCTAATGTGTATCGTGTTGTAACATCAATAGCGGTTGCAGAATTAGCAACAGTAATTGCGCTATTATTAAAATCTAAAATAGAAACAATTTGAATTACATCAGGTACAAACAATGATTGTGGAGTATCTGGTGTTTTAACGACAGTATTGGCCATAATATGAGTTTGGCCTTGTGATGCATAAAGAATCACACCGTTGTTAGCAAAAATACTTGTGCCACCAGAAGTTTGTACAGTTGGATTTGCACCAACATATTGTTTTGATTTAACTGAAGGATTGCTAGCATTAATAACAGCAGTAACATTCGCAGCCATAGAGCCACCATTTGTTACTGTAATTTGTTTTGTACCAGTATCAACTGTAAACAAATTGGCAGGAATAATTTGGCCAATTGTATATGGTGATGATCCAACACTAGTTACAACAATTTGATAATTTTCATTTTTTGTAGTTGTGGTATTTGCAGAAGAAATTGTTTCTCCAGTACCAACACCCAACACAGGAGAAACTCCTGAACCAAATGATTGTGATTCATACAATCTCTTATAAGAATAAGAAAAATCAGCAATAGTGTTTTGTGCTACATATGATTGACCAAGATTAAAAATTAATGGTTCAAGTGTACTATCTAAAACAATTGTGTCTTCGTATGTTGATGCATAATCTTTAGATGGTGGTGCAATATCAGCTGCAGCTAAACGAGTTGTACTACTGGTGATAGCCATAGATTCAACATCATTAAATTCAAAATCAATAGACCAATTTGATGACGCATTAGGTGTCGTTAAATATGGGTCAGATAATTTGATTGTTTGTGTTGCACCATTATAATTTGTAATTATTTTTGGTGTTTCACCAGCGCCAGGACCAGTTATAATCCTAAATGTAGCGCCAACATATGCGCTATTAGCTGTAGAATATAATTGTGAACCAGTTACTGAGTTTGCAAGCTGAACATAACCAGTATTTGTACCAGCTACAACAACATTGCCACCTATAATTGAACCAACATTAACATCAAACAAATATGTGCGATATTGATAAGTTGAAGAATTGGATGTATTAGCAGCTGTATCATATGAAATAGATTTAACTCTTGCAGTACCAATTTTAGTATTTGTAATTGTAGCAGTTGTTGCCACATTGATTACACTATTAGGCACGCAATGTAAATCTACTGTCTGTAAACTGTTGATTGGGAAAGAACCATAGTGTGTATTTGAATACACATAGTAACCATAATCCGCAGTGATGCGTTTATTATTTACAAAATCGGTTGTTCTTGGTTTGCTAAGTGTAATTGTTGTTGGTGAAATGGTTTCATATTCATAACCATACACATATGCTTTACCTGGAGATAAAATAACATTTACATTTGCGGTATTTGATGAACTAGTTTCTAATGCTAGTTTGAAAGGACGAACAGTGTAGTTACCAGATTCGTCATATGTTCTGCGAGCCAAAGTTGCTTCTAGTTCAGCATACAATGGATATTTTACAGAGTAAGTTAATTGACCATTCTCAACACGAGCCAATTCAATAAATTGTGTATCATCGGTAGAAGTCAATGAACGACTTGCAAGAACTAAATCAATTTTATAACGGTCAGAACCTGGTGCTTGAAAGTTTGAAGCATCTTGAGCAGGATCCAATAATGAAGTGTCTTGTGTATAAACAGGAATAGATTCTGTAATTTCAAAACCAATTCGTGCATTAGCAGTTGTATTGTTATATTTTGATGTAGCAATGGTTTGTGCATCATTCTTAATGAAAAAACCATCGTAATAAAATACACCAGAATTTATAGAAAATGTTTGGCCTGTACCAACACCAGAAGTTGAAACATTAGCAAATGAAGGCGCAGTTTCAACAGTCTTAATCGTTTCACCAGAAGTAAATGGAGTGCCATAAAGTTGTTTGACCAACAAGGTTTTTGGTTCAGCAGGATTTGTACCAGAGTTAATGTCGTAAGTAACAATAACTTCACCACGCTTTGTGCCAGAAATATTAGTGATTGTTAAACCATTAAAGTTTTTAGCAACAACAGCTGTACCAGCATAATCAGTATCTAATTTTAAATATGTAGCATCTTGTAAGAATGTTTGACCGCCAGTTACAAGAGAACCATTCTTAAAAATATTGTCGCCAAAACGACCAATTTGATTTTGTAAAAGTGTTTGTAACTGTGTTAATTCACGAGCTTGAACTGCATAGCCTGGTTTAAACAACAGCCGAAGAAACTTTTTACCTTCGTCAAAATCGTCATAATACGGATTGACATTAAAATTAGTATTTAACGACATTAAATAATTTCCTTAAAATCTGATAACAAACTTAACATTTTCTGCTTGCCCATCTGCTCTTTGAATTTTTGTAACATTTTCAACATATTCTATATCACCGGTATAGGGTTCAAACTCTGGATCATATCTCTTAACAACAGTTCTATTGACACCTGATGCAGCACCAATTAATGTTCCACCAACTACAACATCACCTAAAACCTTAGTTAGGCGAACCTCATTTGATGATTGTGAATTAACAAAACCATAAAAATATGCATTATTTGCGGCACTACCTTGATAAACAAATTCATTTAAATTAAATGCACTACCAGCAACCAAAGTCAAATTGACAGTCTGTGATATAACGGTATTTGCATTAGAAGTGGATACTGTGGAATTAGTACCATATTTATACGGGTCTCTCAGTAAACCATACTGTCTTATTGAGGTTGAAGTAGAAATTAGTCCATTTTCAGTTGAGTCTACTGAACCAATTCTTTCAGCAACCATGACATTTGTAGCATCCAATTCTTTAGCTGAGTTGAATCCATGACCAAATTTTGGAGGTAATATAACTCTTGCGGTTGCATTAGTGCCAGAACCATAGATTTTTGCATTAGCATAAGAATAACCTGTACCAGTCACACCAATCGTAATCTTAGAAATAGCGCTATTTGTAATATTTGCACTAGCTACAGCACCAACACCATCACCAGAGATAGTAACAGTTGTAGTAAAAGTTAATGCATTTGCTGATGTTCCACCACCGTTTGCGGTAGTTGGAGTAGAAATGGTAATGATGCTAGATAGTGTATTTGAAGTTACGACTTTAGTTCCTGTTGCGATTCCTGTTCCACTAACAGTCATATTGGCTGCAACATTAGTAGTATTTGCCAAAATAATAGTTGAAACTCCAACAGTAAACGCAGTAGCATTTATGATTGGTTCAGCATATCCAGAACCACCATTTGTAATAAAAATAGTAGTTAGTTCACCTTCTACTGTACTAGTTGAACTAACATTATAATCTAATTTTGATGTGGATACTGGTGCTGGCATCCATGAAGTTGTTAAAAATTTATTGGATGGTTTAATATTATAAAGATATTTCCAAACATATCCATCAGCAGTAAAAATTGTTCCGTTTGCAGTATTAAAATCGCCAGTTGGTTCTACTGTTGAAAGTACATTGGCATTATTAGACAAACACTTATACACATTCCTAGAAGCAGTCAAAACATACATTGGTTGACTGTTACCACCACTACCACTATCAGCAGTTAATAATGTATCAATTGCTATTTTATCATCAAATTGTTTATATCGTTTATTTGTAACCCAATCAATACGAGGTAATACTAACTCAACATCGTTACCTGTAATTTTCTTGGCCGCAAACATATTGTCCCACACAGATTTCTCATCAGATGTGCTATCTACAATTGAGTTTGGTGATGATTCATTTGCATAAGGAATATGATTGCCAATGAACAAAAAGCCAACTGTTGGCTGAGGTTCGGCAAAAGATTCTTTAAATTGTTCTGCGTTATTAAACGAGAGTTTTTTTGATGTGTATGTTATCGCCATAGTAATTCTTTTATTTATGTAACAATTACGAGTTCTTGGATATTTGCTGATTGACTAAATGCAGATGAAACTGTTAGTGTGGTGTTACTCAAAATACTACTTATCGTTCTGATTTCAGAATTAACCGCAATCTGCGTTCCAATTGTAATAACATTATTAGTATTCGCAATATTAAATAGTGTATTTGTACCGGTCACATATATGCTACTGTTAACATTTACTGTTCCAGAAATAACATTGCTTGAATAACTAATAGTGGATATATTATTTGATGCAACAGTTTTATCAATCTTAAAGTCTGCATATTGTTTAAATCCAGCTGGGTGAATTAGATACTTAAACAATTCTTTAAATTTAGAGAATTCAACTTTAGATGATAAAACATATGCATAATCTATGTAATAATCTCTACCTTGTATAACTCTTTCAGCTGAAGATAATATGCCATCAGATGTTTTCCAACTTCCAGGAAAAGAAACATAAGATGGTTCAATTATTGAATTTGCAGTTGCATTACCATCACCTTTTCCTGTTAAAGTGATTACTGGCGGTGATTGATATCCTGCACCAGGATTTACAATTCTAATAGATAAAACAGCACCAGGATTTTTGTCAGCGGCCGCTGTTAAATTTTCTCCATCACCCATTAAACAAGTAACAGATAAATTTGCATTTGCACCAACTAAAGAAGAAACCCTAATTGATGGTAATTTTGTTGCATCATAATTTATACCACCAACAGGCAATAGACCATGTAGTCCAATCTTTTTAGGAAGACCAGTTGTTGCAGAATTGAAATTTGCATTTACTGTAAGTGATGTATTAGAAGTGATTGTATTGATGTACCTAGATTCATTGTTTATAATGATTTGGTCACCAACACGCAATTCATCTAGGAAATATGTTCCAGTACCAATAACAGTTACATTAGTTGCACCAAATACATTTGCTGTACCAGTAATTCTTGGTGGTTGTAATGCAACATTAGTTATTGCACCGGTTGTTGAAACATTTAATACAGCTGCTGCAGCACCAAAACCGAAATTCATATTACCTGGATTAGTAAAAACTAATTCATCACCAATTTTATAACCATCACCAGCAGTATTAATTGTAATTCTGCCTAAAGATTTTGTGTATAGGACATGTTGTTCTTCTGAAGCACCATTAATAAAAGGTGCTGAATCAGCATTTAATGTTGGGACATAATCAAAAATGGCATTCGCAAACAAAACTGCCACATTCGTAATCGGTCCAATACTTGTGATACTTGAAAAAGCTAATGCATCTATGATACGAGAATTAACATTTTCAGATATTGATGTGTTTGGAAAACCGTAATCAGAAGCACTAATTAATATAGAACTATAATTTGCAATTCTTGAAGTGTCTACAACAAATGAGTTTGC
>Ga0304729_1001382_pt1 | contig 16119 bp, 16 predicted proteins | sample C_131016_MF_Meta_FD_190475 | JGI IMG/M metagenome (GOLD analysis project Ga0304729, IMG submission 190475) | Freshwater microbial communities from Lake Croche, Canada to study carbon cycling - C_131016_MF_MetaG (v2) (version 2) | ecosystem: Environmental > Aquatic > Freshwater > Lake | place... | reverse complement strand
CTGTGTTCCCTGGTATGGATCTAGCTGACAGTATTTACCGTTAGCGTCTGTTGCAATTGCAACACCTAAACCTGTTTCTTCTGAAACACGAACCATACCTGAATCATCTGGCATCGCTAGAGCAGTGTTACCACCAACGTAGTGGTCATACTGATCTGTGATCCAACTCTTAGAAGCTTGGTTAGGTGAAGAAACTATTGCAGAGATCTGCTTCTTTAGTTCTTCAGCACTGGTGGCTCTTGGCAATGATGCTGCTGAGTTAGCGTTTAGTGCATCAATCCAAGAAGGGTAAGCAACTGGTCTTTCATAGACCGGACCATCGTGAGCAACTGTTCTTGGTGGAACGTTCACGATTTCTTCATCGCCCCAAAGAATATAAAGTCGTGGTTCTGAAATTACTTCACCCATTACGCTGAATTCAACTTCATGCTTGGTAACGATATCTGTGAAGGCTTGAAGATCTTTCTGTGGAACGATAGCCATCATGCGCTCTTGAGATTCACTCATCAAGATTTCTTCTGGAGTTAGAGATTCATCTCTTAGAAGAACATTCTTTAGTTGAACTCTCATACCAGCATTACCGTTAGAAGCTAGTTCGCTAGTTGCACAAGACAAACCAGCACCACCGAGGTCTTGAATACCTGCAACAACTTGAGCTGCATAAAGTTCAAGTGAACATTCAATTAGAACCTTTTCAGCGAAAGGGTCACCAACCTGAACAGCAGGTCTTCTCGAAGGACCTTCAGAATCAAAAGTCTCTGAAGCTAGAACAGAAACACCACCGATACCATCAGCACCGGTTCTAGCACCAAACAGAATTACAAGGTCTCCCGGGTTAGAAGCCTTAGCTAGCTTTAGATCTTCATGTCTTAGAGCACCAACAGAAAGAGCATTAACCAGTGGATTACCTTGGTAAACCTTATCGAAGACGGTTTCACCACCAATGTTTGGAAGTCCCAAACAGTTACCGTAGAAGCTAATACCTGAAACAACCCCGTTAACTACTCGGGCTGTGTCTGGGTGATCAACTGCACCGAAGCGAAGCTGGTCCATAACCGCGATAGGTCTAGCACCCATAGTCAAAATGTCTCTAACGATTCCACCAACACCGGTGGCAGCCCCCTGGAAAGGTTCGATGTAGCTTGGGTGGTTGTGTGATTCAACTTTGAAAGTAACGGCCCAACCTTCACCAATGTCAACAACACCAGCGTTCTCACCCATACCAACCATCAGGTTCTTGGTCATCTCTGGTGTTACTTTCTCGCCAAACTGACGAAGGTAAATCTTTGAACTCTTATATGAACAGTGTTCAGACCACATAACTGAATACATAGCCAACTCAGCACTGGTTGGTCTTCTATCAAGAATCTCTTTGATGCGATCGTATTCTTCTTGCTTTAGCCCTAGTTCTTTCCAAGGCTGAGCTTTATCAGGAGTGTTCTCTGCTTCTTTGGTGGTGTCAACGGCAATACTCATTAGGCTTTCACCATCCAGTTGATAACTGAACTGAAGAAGTTCAAGCCATCAACACCACTGCGCATAGCTTTATCGGTGTCCGGGCCAAAACCTGGTTCAACAGCATGCTCTGGGTGAGGCATCAAACCAAGAACGTTACCTTTAGCATTACGAAGACCTGCAATGTTGTTGAAAGAACCGTTCGGGTTCACTTCGGAATATCTAAAAGCAATAAGGCCTTCACCTTCGAGTTCCTTTAGAGTTTCTTCTTTAGCGATGTATCCACCTTCACCGTTTTTTAGTGGGATGGTAATTTCTTGACCTAAAGTGAACTGGTTAGTCCAAGCTGTATCAACATTTTCAACAATCAGTTTCTGATCACGACAAATAAAGTGCTGGTGTTCATTGCGAATCAAACCACCAGGAAGCAGGTTAGCTTCCACCAGAATCTGAAAACCATTACAAATACCTAGAACCGGTAAACCACCGTAGGCTGCATCAATGATGGTTTCCATAACTGGAGCTTGAGCTGCAATAGCGCCACAGCGCAAATAATCGCCAAAGCTAAAACCACCAGGAAGAATAACTGCATCAACTTTATGAAGATCTTTATCTGCGTGCCAGAGACTAACTGGTTCAGCGCCAGCTAAACGAACAGCACGCTTAGCATCGCGGTCATCTAAAGTGCCAGGGAATGTAACAACACCAATTTTCATTTAGGGTTATAGATCCTCAACTGTCACAGAAACAACGTCTTCGATAACACCGTTTGATAGGAAGTATGCAGCAATCTCTTTGGCATCTTCAATTTGCTTTGGGGTTGGAACATCTGAGTAATGCAGTTCAATACGCTTACCGATCCGCACATTAGTAATCTCAGGATGCCCCTTACGCTGGAGAGAACTTGCAACAGCTTTACCTGCTGGATCCAATAGGTCTGCTTTAGGCATTACTTCAACGATGATTTTTGGCATAACTACACTCCAGAGTATTGGTGAGGCTCGGATAGTCTTTGTTTTGCTCGCCTACAGCACCTTTGGCGGGTGCGAACAAGTCCAGTTTAGACCACGTTTTAAGCTCCGATTGGCTAGACATCTTGCGCCGTTTTGTTGCCATCTAGGGATAGCATTTTGGAGGAGACTGTCGTCGACGGTCAGATATGGAAAATAAATGAATTTCAGTCAAGCCATTTCGAGCCTTTACAGCAACTATGCAAACTTTAAAGGCCGCGCAAGAAGAAGCGCATACTGGTATGCCTACCTTTTTTACGCAATAATCGCCTTAATCACTATGATGATCGGCGCATCAGTTGATCCGATTACAGGCCTGCCTAGTTATGGTCCGTTCTACTACATCTGGATAATTGCTAACTTCCTGCCTATGTTGGCTGCGGGAACAAGAAGACTCCACGATGTTGGAAAGTCCGGCTGGTACATGTTGATTCCTATTTACGGAATCATCCTTATGGCTACAGATACAGTGCCTGGCACTAATGCTTACGGGGAACCAGCAAAGTAATCAAGCTTTAGGAAATACGCCTAGCTACTCTTTACTGAACTGTCAGTAATTGTGTTAGCTGGGCGTATTTTTCGTTTGTCTTTTTGACAATCTCATCAGGAAGAACAGGTGGGTTAGGTTCTGTTGCTTGGTCCCAGTTAGCCGCTAGCCAGTTTCTAACTATTTGCTTATCAAAGCTGTCTGTCCTGTTGCCTGATTCCCAAGCAGTCTTAGACCAATATCTACTTGAGTCTGGGGTTAGGACTTCATCAGCAAGAGTAATGAGGTTAGTTTCAGGGTTGATTCCGAACTCGAACTTGGTGTCAGCAAGGATTAGTCCTGCCTTTTCAGCTAATGCACTTGCTTTAGTGAAGATGTCTAATGAAAGCCTTCTTAGAGCTTCAGCGCTATCTCGACCAATAAGTTCAACAACTCTTTCGAAGGTGATGTTCTCATCATGATCACCTAGAGGCGCTTTATAGGCGGGGGTGAAGATTGGTTCAGGAAGTTTTTCTCCTAGAGATAAACCTGAAGGTAGTTTCACACCACAGATCTCTCCGGTAGCCAGGTAGTCCTTATAACCAGAACCAGATAGGTAACCTCTAACCACACATTCAATAGGGAACATGTCTAGCTTTAGGCAAACCATTCCACGATCTTTGACCTCTTCTGGAACAGAAACCTTATTGCTCACATGGTTAGTAACATCAAGTTTCTCAAACCACCATCTAGTTAGGTTGGTTAGATACATTCCCTTATCCGGAATTTCAGGAGAGAGGATTCTGTCAAAGGCACTGACTCGATTACTTGCAACAACAAGAATCAGTTCAGGGTGTTCAGCTGAGTCGTAAAGGTCTCTGACTTTACCGCTATAAATATGTTGCCAACCAGCTATAGCTTTAGTCATCTTTACCCTCATCAACTTTTGCTGCGATGTCTGATCTGTAATGTGAACCTTCAAGTTTTATTTGCTCAATTGCTTTATAGGCATGGTTACGTGCGTGATGGAAGTTCTTTGCCATCGCAACAACACTTAGAACTCTTCCACCAGTTGCTACTAAATCATCACCATCTTGTTTAGTTGCCGCATGAGTTATCTCAACGTGTTCGTCTTGGAGTGCTTCTGCTAAACCAGTAATAGGTCGGTTAGGTGCGGAAGTAACCGGATATCCTTCACTGGCTAACACAACGGTGATAGCAACATCCTTACTGAACTCGGGTTCAAGTGCTGTTGCTAATTGACCGGTAGCTGCTTTGTTTACTAAAGAACCTAAAGGACTAAGCAGTCTTCTTAGAACGACTTGAGTTTCAGGATCACCAAAGCGTGCGTTGAATTCAATGACGCGAATACCTTTTTTGGTTACGATAAGACCGCAATACAACAATCCAACAAAAGGCATACCTAACCTAGCCAGCTCTCTGACTGTTGGTAATGCAACTCTGTCTTGAACTTCTTGAACAAAGCCTTCTGGTAACCAAGGTAGCGGAGAGTACGCACCCATTCCTCCTGTGTTGGGACCCTCATCATTATCGTAAGCACGCTTGAAATCTTGTGCTGGTGATAACGCAAGAACAGTTGCACCATCACTTAGGAAGAAAAGTGAAACTTCTTCACCATCAAGGAACTCTTCAACCAGAATTCCCATACCTTGACCTAAGAATGATTTAGCGTGATCTAAAGCAGCTTGCTTATCGCTGGTAACAATCACACCTTTACCGGCAGCAAGGCCATCAGCTTTAACAACATAAGGCGCACCAAAATCATTTAGAGCCTGTTCAACTTCATCAAGATTTGAGCACTCTTTAGCCATGCCAGTAGGGACATCAGCTGCAGCCATAACTTCTTTAGCAAAAGATTTAGAGCCCTCAAGCGCAGCTGCTTTTTGTGAAGGGCCAAAAACAGCAATGTTTTCATTTCTTAGAGCATCACTAACACCTGCTACTAAGGGTGCTTCAGGCCCTATGATTACTAGGTCTATCAGCTGTTCCTTAGCCCAAGACGTAACTGTTTCTGGGTCATTGGGATTTAGAGAAACAACGGACACCTCTTGGCTTATGCCAGCGTTACCAGGAGCACAGCTAATGTTTTGGGGTGCTGTGCCAGTTCTGATCAGAGCCTTGATAATCGCGTGTTCGCGAGCTCCAGAACCTAAAACCAAGATTTTCATTACTCCAAGTTTATCTAGGTTGGGGTGAGCCCTGACGCTTGAGGGGCCAGGGCTCACTTGGTTCTTATCTGATCTTGATGATAGCTTCGATAATCACAATGATTATTTTCACTAAGCTCAGAACCAGAACAACAATCTGAGTTTTGCTCATCTGTTGTCCTCCCGTAAGGCATGGACTAAAGGGAGGGCCGAACCGGGAGTGCATAACTATTCCCAAAAGCAGAAAGTTATGAGACACTTGAAGCGTAGATCGCTTCGGAGCTTTGTTCCGATTCGACCCTCGTCAAGAGGTTCAAACATTACCCCCAGTTTCCGCTGGGGGTTTTGTTCTATCTCTGGCTAGACCGGCCATGCAGTCTCTCCAGCAAAGAGAGTTTCTCAGGACTGTGATTTTTGTGCTTCAGTTATATACAGGGACTAACCTTTCTATATGGCTAGAAGACGTGTCTCTCATCAGGATGGAATTGCAGCTGTTAATGCGGTTTTGCAATCTGGCGGGAGCCTGCCTCAAACAGATGCCTCATTTGTGACAGCTGTTAGATACCTACTTGAAGAACTAGCTGAAGTAGCTCCTGGTAACTCAGTTGAGGTCAGAGTCCCACCACTTGGAGCCACGCAATGCATTGAAGGTCCAAGACACACCAGAGGAACACCACCTAATGTCGTTGAGATGAAACCTGAAGTTTGGCTTGATCTTGCGCTAGGAAAAACTTCTTGGGATGAAGCTTTGAAGGCTAATCAAGTTAGCGCAAGCGGAGTTAGAGCAACCCTTGATGAAGTTCTGCCGTTAAAGATAAGGCTTTAGAGGATGAACGAGTTTGTTGGGGTCGAGGAGCTCAAACGATTGCAGGCTGAACAGGCTACTAAGTTCAGATCTTGGGCGAAAGGTGGTCACTGGGATGCTTTCCATTCAAATCACTATGACTGGTGGACTTTCCCGATTGATGCGCCTAGTTCTTTTGGGTTTAAATACACCTTGACTGAAGAAACCATCCAGGATTTAGCTCAAGATGTGGAGTTCATAGCCAGCATCCGTAAGGCCGCCGAATTGCTTCTTTCTTCATGGGGTTGGAATGCGACTAAAAATCATTTGGTCCAACATCCAGCCTTAGGTCAGGCGTGGGCTAATTGGCCGATTAGGTTGGCCAAATGCAATAGGTCACTGGTTCTGTTTAAACAGGCCGATCTGGTTGAAAGCACCCGTCTGTTTGCAAAGCACTTACAAGCAGAAGGCAATTCATTTGAGTACTCGGGTCGCGACTTGCTGCCTGAGATCCTTGAAGGCTAAGCGAACCGCTAAACTTGACTTGTAAAGCGAGCTAATCGCATTACAGCCCACCGAGACCCCCTATATAAAGAGGATCTGCCTGTGCTTCGTGGCGATGGACTACTGAATCATGATTTGCTACCCGACGAGTCGGGACCGCAGGACCAATGTGGTGTATTCGGTGTTTGGGCACCCGGTGAAGAAGTAGCCAAGCTAACTTTCTTCGGACTTTATTCTTTACAACACCGCGGTCAAGAATCTGCAGGTATTGCTACCTCTGACGGTAAAAAGATTCTGGTTTATAAAGACATGGGTCTTGTTTCACAAGTCTTCTCTGAATCTTCTCTTGAATCTCTTGTTGGTCATATTGCTGTTGGTCACAACCGGTATTCAACTACCGGTGCTTCTTCTTGGAGAAATGCTCAACCAACTCTTGGCCGAACAGCTTCAGGAACAGTTGCCTTAGGTCACAACGGGAATTTGATTAACACTTCAGAACTTCTAGAGATGTTGAAACTGAAGTATCCAGATCAAACAGAGAATGAGATTACCGGTGGTAACACCACCGATACGGCTGTTCTAACTGCATTACTTGCCGGAGACATGGATCACACTTTAGAAGCAACAGCTTTAGAACTCCTGCCTAAAGTTCGTGGAGCATACTGTCTTGTTTTCATGGATGAAACAACTTTGTATGCGGCTAGAGATCCTCAGGGGGTTAGACCGCTAGTGCTCGGAAGATTAGAGCGTGGTTGGGTAGTTGCTTCTGAAACTGCAGCGCTAGATATTGTTGGTGCTAGCTATGTTAGAGAAATTGAACCTGGCGAACTTATTGCTATCGATGAGCACGGGCTTCGTTCGACTAGGTTTGCTGAAGTTAAAAGAGCGGGTTGTGTTTTCGAATATGTTTATCTAGCAAGACCAGATACCACCATCAACGGCAGAGTGGTTTATGAAGCTCGCGTTGAAATGGGTAAAACTCTTGCAAGAGAATATCCGGTTGAAGCAGATCTGGTTATTCCAACTCCGGAATCTGGAACACCGGCAGCTATCGGTTATAGCCAAGAGTCAGGAATTATTTTTGGCCATGGTCTAGTCAAGAACGCTTACGTTGGAAGAACTTTCATTCAGCCTTCACAAACTATTAGACAGCGCGGCATCCGGCTAAAGCTCAACCCTCTGAAAGAACAAATCAAGGGTAAGAGAATCATTGTGGTTGATGACTCAATTGTTAGAGGAAACACCCAACGAGCACTGGTGGCAATGCTTAGAGAAGCAGGGGCTAAAGAGATCCATGTGAGGATTTCATCGCCTCCGATCACTTGGCCTTGCTTCTATGGAATTGACTTTGCTACCAGAGCGGAACTGATAGCAACCGGGATAGGCGTTGAAGAAGTCAGACAATCTATTGGTGCTGATTCGCTTGGTTACCTATCTAAAGATGGAATGGTTCAAGCTACCAACCAACAAGAGAACCAGCTGTGTACAGCTTGTTTCACCGGTAAATACCCAATCGAACTTCCAGCAGAAGATCGGCTGGGTAAAGACCTACTAGAAAAGAATTCAACAGGCGAGATTAGATTAGATTCTCTGTTGAAAGCATCCGATGACTGACGCTTACGCTCAATCCGGTGTTGACACTCACGCGGGTGATCTTGCAGTTGAGCTAATGAAGAAATCAATTAAAGGGACACTAAACGAAAACGTTGTTGGCGGTTTCGGTGGCTTCGCAGGCATGTTTGATGTTTCATTTCTAAAGAGTTTTGACAGACCACTACTGGCAACATCAACCGATGGGGTTGGCACCAAAGTTGCTATCGCTCAGATCATGGATAAACATGACACCATTGGCCAGGATCTTGTGGGCATGGTAGTTGATGACATTGTTGTTGTTGGTGCCAAGAGCATGTTCATGACCGATTACATTGCCACCGGCAAAGTTGTTCCAGAACGCATTGCCGATATTGTCTCAGGTATTGCTAAAGCTTGTTCCACCGTTGGCGTTGCCCTTATTGGTGGTGAAACAGCAGAGCACCCAGGATTACTAAAACCAGATGAGTATGACGTAGCAGGTGCTGCTGTTGGTGCTGTTGAATACAGTAAACTACTTGGACCTAACAAGGTTCAGGTTGGCGATGTTGTTCTAGGTTTAGAAGCCAGTGGTCTTCACTCAAACGGCTTCTCCTTAGTTAGAAAAATCATTGCTGATAACAAACTTGATTACAGAACTACTTATCCTGAGTTTGGTAACCAAACTCTAGGTGAAGCACTTCTTGAACCAACCAGACTCTACACACATGTGCTAAACCATCTGCTAGACAGTGATCTCGGTTCATCAGTGAAAGCTATGAGTCACATCACCGGCGGTGGCATTGGAGCTAACCTGGCTCGAGTTCTACCTAAAAACACAACTCTTGATGTTGAAAGATCTTCATGGCGACCACTAGATGTTTTCCAAGTGCTAACGAGCTGGGGCAAGCTAAACCTCAACCAAGTTGAATCAACTTGGAATCTAGGCCTAGGTTTCGCAGTCATCGTCAGGGCTGACAAGGCTCAAGAAATTCAGCACTACCTCAGCAATCACATCAACACCTGGCAATTAGGCACAATCGAATCTAATAACAAAACACCAGATGGCTACATCCAAGGCGCTAAAGGCGTTGATGGTGGTTCTGTTCGGCTTGTTGGGAATTACAAGTAACCATCCCAGCGTTCTCCTTACTAACTGGCAGACTTGTCCAGTAAACAATTAAGGAGTTCAGCAATGTCTGAGGCAACAACAACTAAAGGATCCTTTTGGGCTCCAGTACTACAAATCTCAATTATGGTCACAGTTATCGTAAGCACCATACTCACTATCTTTGCTTGGCCTTTGGCTAACGCGGCCCCGAAAGATATCCCAATTGGAGTTAGTTCGCCAGTTGCCAATATGACCGCTGGGTTGCAAGGTCAGTTTGATCAAGTTCAACCAGGTGCTTTTAAGTTCATCAACTATAAAGACATAGCTGCTGCGAAGAAGGCTATTGCTCAACGTGAAGTTTATGGAGCTATCGTTTTGGATGCTAATCCTCAGGTCCTCCTAGCTACCGGTGCAAGCCCGGCTATGGCCCAATTGCTAACCAACATCAGCGTTGAGCTTGGTAATCAGTTAACCCAGGCCAACGGTGGCCACGCTTTAGTCTTCACTACAAACGATTTAGCACCACTAGGAACCAAGGACCCTAGAGGCCTAGGTCTTAGTGCTGGTTCATTACCTTTGATCATCGCCGGTATAGTGGTTGGAATTCTAGGTTCATTGAGACTAAGAAAAAGAGCTCAGAAGTTTGCAGTTGCGGGCATTGCCGGTGTTCTTGCATCCTTTGCGATTGTTGCTATCTTGAACCTTTGGCTAGGTTCATTGCAGGGCAATTATTTCTTAGAATCTGCTGTCGTTGCTCTCGGTATTGCAGCTGTTTCACTAACTGTTATGGGTGGCGCCGCTTTGGGTAAACGAGCTGGAATGCTTTCAGTGGTTGGCTTATTCTTTATTATTGGTAACCCACTTTCAGGAGTTGCATTACCAGCAGAGTTATATCCATATGGTTTAGGAATCTTTGGCCAGTATTTACCACTTGGTGCAGAAGTGAACCTACTTAGAAGAATCAGTTACTTCCCAGAAGCCAGCACCTCAACCCAATGGCTAACTCTGGTTGGCTGGTTAGTTGTTGGAGTTGGTTTGGTGATGCTGTCAGGTTTGAAAAAGCCTAAAGCAGCCTAATTAGTTTGAAGCTGAACCGCTATCTGGATCCTGGGTAGCGGTTTTGTCTTCTTCGTCAGGATAAAGTTCTGCCCACTTGTCTTCATAGTCAGGCTCGTTGTCCTTGGTCGGTGCGAGCTCGGCTTGCAGGGCAGACAGGTCGGTGTCTGGGCTGAAGTATTTCAACTCACGTGCGACTTTGGTGTTTTTCGCTTTTTGACGGCCACGCCCCATGGCGAGACCCCCTTTTTTACTTGGCTAAACCTTTTAGAGGTTCAGGAATCAATAAGTCTGCCTCTGAGTATATCAGGGCTTAGCCCAGTATCAAACCTAAATAGGCGGCTGTGGAGGAAAGTATCAGGGTTAGCAGGGTATAGACGATTGGGGCAAAGATCTTGTCTTTAGCCGCTAAGTGGACTGTTCCAGCAGCCCAAGAGCTGAAGGTTGATAGGCCACCGGCAAGCCCTATGACGAGAAGGACTACAGCTCTGTCATCGGTGAAATGGGTGCTCGCCCAACCAGCTATCAAAGAGGCAACTGCGTTGGTGGCCAGGATGCCCCAGTGCAGATAGCCAGTCCATTTACTGAGTAGGAAACGGATGACTGAGCCAACTCCAGCTAGACCGGCGATGCCAAGAAGGATTAGTGGATCCACTGAGTTCATTTCTTGTTACCCAGCACTCGACCCAGGTTGTTACCGGCTGCGTAACCAATAAAACCTAAACCAAACATCACAGCAAGTGAAGGCAGCACTAAGACCGGCACCTGAGTATAGGTAAATACGGCAACTCCAGACATCGTGGTAAAGCCACCTGAGAAACCAGCACCCCAGAACAGTTGTCTGTCTTGGTTAGGGTTTGAGTTAATAAATCCTAAGAAGGTTGCGCCAGCAATGTTCACAATATATAACGACAGCGAATTAGCGTTAGTTGGGCCTATGGCCTGCTCTAATGAAAAACCAATGAAATATCTAAGTAACGCTCCGAGTGCTCCACCAACAAAAACTAGAAAAAGTTCTTTGCTTGAGATTTTATTCATTGTCTCTTGGGTCTAGAACATCATCAGGAGTCGCATCTTTTCTAGCAATCATCTTGATGACCCTGTTCCTACCACCCTCATGCCTTCTCATGGCGCTGCGTCCGCGCATTGATTCACCTCGACGAACATCGCCCGGTAGTGGTGCTCTTGAGAACAAGTCAATTTTGTCTGCTGACTCCAAACGCCAAGGAACCAGCACAATCATTGCACCACGAACATACATCAACTGCTTACGAATTCTGTTTGCGCGGTGGTTGTGGAAGATGTGCTCCCACGAGTGACCAACAACATATTTAGGAAGATAGATAGCCATCCGCTGTTCTTCATGTTGAGCACGGTATTCAGTTAAATATTCACTCAATGGTGCACCGAAGTCTCTAAACGGCGAAGGAATAATTCTTAGTGGAACTTGAATTCCATACTCTTGCCATTCTTTTTCAAATTGTTCGGCACGGTCAGGATCAACGGCAATATGAACAACTTCTAACTTGTCATGCTTACTTGATAATGCATAGTCCAAAGCTTTTAGCTGAGGAGCAGTTAGCTTGTCCATAAGAACGATTGCATAATCACCCTTGCTACCAAAAACAATTTCAGGCTTTAGTTTGATTTCTTCTTCAACTTCGGCGTAATACTTCTTTGTCTCATACATAATTACCCAAAGCATCGGCATGATGATAAATACCAACCAGGCACCGTGTGTGAATTTAGTCAGAGTAACAATTATCAAAACCGATGAGGTTAGGAAAGCGCCGAATCCATTGATGGCAAGGCCGGAGAAGGCCTCTTTTCGAGCGATGGTTTTCTCCTTAAGCCCACGTCTCCAGTGAACAATCATGCCCAGTTGGCCAACTGTGAAGGAGGTGAACACCCCGATGATGTATAGCTGGATCAATCCAGAGACCGATGCTTGATAAACCAGGATCAAGGAACCCGCGGTAACTGCAAGCGATAGCATTCCGTTGGAGTAAACCAAACGGTCACCTCTGGTTTGGAGCATCTTAGGAGCGAACCCGTCTTTAGATAGCACGGAAGAAAGCAGTGGGAAACCATTGAACGCAGTGTTAGCGGCAAGCAGCAGAACTGCTGCGGTTGCTGCCTGAAGAATATAGAACAGCATCGAGCCATCACCAAAAACAGCAATACCAATCTGAGCCATCAGTGATTGCTGTGGGCTGGCCAGGAAGGTTTGTAGTTGTTCCGGGTTACTTATCTGGTTGCCTTCTTCAAGATATTTAACACCCGAGGTGATAGCCAACCAAGTAGTCCCAAGGAACATGGTAACCGCAGCAGCACCCATCAAACTCATGGTGATGTTAGCGTTCTTGATTTTCGGAGCACGGAACGCCGGAACACCATTAGCGATAGCTTCGATACCGGTAAGAGCTGAACAACCGGAGGCAAAAGCTCGAAGTAACAACAGTATTACTGCAACCTGTGCTGGGTTATTCATGAAGTCGTGGGATAGTTCTGGGACAGCATAGTTAGTTGATGTTGTTACTAGGGTCTGGTGCAAGAAGAAGACCTTGTATACACCGGTGAAGATCATTACAAACACGGTGCTCATGAAAACATAAGTTGGAATCGCGAATGAAACACCAGACTCACGAATGCCGCGAAGGTTGATGGCAAAAATCAAGAACAAGAAGCCGATAGCAATCTCAACTCGGTATTCAGCAATCTGCGGAAAAGCCGAAATCAAGTTATCTGTTCCGGAAGCGATAGACACCGCAACCGTCATCACATAGTCAAGTAATAAAGCAGAAGCAACAATTAGAGATGCTCCGCGACCCAAGTTCTTCTTGGCAACCTCATAGTCTCCACCGCCGGAAGGGTAGGCCTGAATAACTTTGCGGTAGGAAAGAACGATAACGGTTAGCAGCAAAGCAACCAGCAGAGCGATGGCTGGAGCGAAAGTTAGAAAAGAAACTCCACCTAGCGTCAAGATCATCATTAGCTCTTGTGGACCGTAAGCCACCGATGACAAAGGGTCTGATGCGAAGATAGGTAAAGCAACCACCTTAGGCAGCAGTTCGCCTTCTAGGTTTTCGTTCCTAAGGGCACGCCCCAAGAAAATCCTCCTAAACGGATGATTCATCTTCGGTGCTGTTTTATCGTGTTTGTGTCTTGATTCAGGCATAATCTCTAACTTACTTCTATTACTCGCCGTGGTGCTTGCTGGTCAACCTGAATGTTGCTAGGAAGCCTAAAGCAAGGAATACGGCTGCAGCAATAGCAGCAAACTGAACGCTCTGGGTGAAGGCATCCTTGGCCGCCAAGATGTTCTCAGCGGTGATGCCAGGGGTGTTAGTCAGGGCAGGAACCGCGCCACCTGCTGATTCAACCACGGCATTGGTTACCTGGTCGGCCAGGGCCTTATTCATGCCTGAAGAGGTTAATCGATCTACCAGGTTGCTCTGCAACTGGGTGAACAGCACCGTTCCTAGAACAGCAATACCTAGAGCTGAACCAATCTGACGAACTGTGCTCTGTGAACCTGAGCCTTGACCGGTTTTGTCTTGAGGGACATCAACCATGATTACACCGGTTAGCTGAGCTGTTGCTAAACCAACACCGATACCGTAAATAAATAGGCAAGGGGCTAATGGTCCCCAACCATTATTGGTGCTAGCAAATAGGGCAACACCGATAACACCGAGCATTTCAAGACCAACACCAATGCGAACTGCTACTGCAGGAGCAATCTTGCCGCTCATCGCTCCACCAACACCCGAAGCTAGGAAAGCTCCACCGGCAAGCCAAAGCAAAACTAAACCAGAGTCAACTGGAGAAAGTCCAAGAATGTTTTGGAACCAGAGCGGTAAAGCAAAAAGTATTCCAAATTCACCCATAGAGATGATCAAGGCCGCAATTGAACCATTTCTAAAAGATGCAATCTTGAACAGATTTAGATCTAACAGAACAGGTTTGTGAGCATGCTCTCTTCTAATTTCCCAGATTACGAAAATTACTCCAAAGACCACTGAAAGCAAAAGTGAAATTGGGATTACAGAAATACCTGGATTACCCCAATCGAATGAACCGATCTTGAAGTCTTTGTTGACATTCCACCAGCCGTAGTTACGTCCCTCAATGAGACCAAAAACTAAAGTTAGGAAAAGCAACACTGATAAAACGGCACCAAATAAATCTGGGAATCCCGAACGCTGCTTAACCTTAGATTCGCTCACGAACAATAGAAGACCGGCAACAATCAGAAGTCCGATAGGTAAGTTAACGTTGAACGCCAGTCTCCAGCCATCAGTGCCAAAGCTAGTTGCCAACCAGCCACCGAGCACAGGGCCCATGGCTACCATCCCACCGATGGTGGCACCCCAAACCGCGAACGCGATACCACGCTCTTTACCTTGGAAATTAGCATTCACCAAAGACAGAGTGGTTGGTAGCACCATCGAGCCACCGAAACCTTGCACAATACGCGCCATGATCATTTGGCTAGCGTCTTGGCTGTATCCAGCCCAAACCGAGGCGGCAATAAAAATGACGATACCTATTACAAGTAGCAGTCTTCGACCGATCCGGTCAGCTATTGAACCCCAAACCAATAGCAGCGCCGCGAAGACCAACACGTAGCTCTCTTGCACCCACTGAACCTGGTCACTTGAGATGTTTAGGGCTTCGATGACTTTCGGGAAAATCGTGTTAACGATGGTGCCATCAATGATGACCAGCGAGATACCCATGGAGATGAAAACTAAGCCAACCCAGCGAAAACGTGCTAAAACTGCCATTCTTCTAAACCCTCTTGTTAGTGGTAATCGGACAAAGACAAGCCTAGTATTCGCCAGCCCAAGTAAAGTGAAGCGTGATTAAGTATTTGGGTTCAAAGCGGACACTGGTTGGGGTGTTAGGTGCGATAGCCCAAGCCGCTGAGGCTAAAACAGCCATAGATATGTTTACTGGGACAACCAGAGTGGCTCAAGAGTTCAAGAAACAAGGTCTAGAAGTCATTGCATCAGATGCAGCAACCTATAGCGATGTTTTAGCCAAGTGTTACATCGAAGCCGATGCAAACCAGATAGACCTGGATGCTCTTCAAGAAAAAATCGATTATTTGAATCGGCTACCTGGCCTTCAAGGTTATGTGACAGAGAATTTCTGTATTGAAGCAAGATTCTTTCAACCTAAAAACGGTGAACGAATCGATGCCATTCGCGAAGAGCTGGCTAAAAACTTTGGGAATGACGAACACTATTACATTCTTTTAACTGCCTTGATGTTGGCAGCTGATCGGGTGGATAGCACGACCGGTCAACACATGGCATATCTAAAAAGTTGGTCACACAGATCTAAACATGATTTAGTTTTGCAAATACCAGAACTAATCGGTGGAACCGGTAGGAGCGTTCTTGGTTTAGCTGAAGAGGTTATTGACATTTTGCCTGAAGTTGATTTGTTTTATATGGATCCTCCATACAACCAACATCGTTATTTCACTAACTATCACATTTGGGAAACTCTAGTTCGTTGGGATAAGCCAGAAGTATACGGAGTGGCTAACCGAAGGGTTGATTCAAGGAATATTGAAAATCATTCTGTTTTCAATAAAAGAAAACTTATGCCCAACGCATTCAAAGACATTATTACTACGGCTAAGACAAAAACTTTAGTTGTTTCTTATAACGATGAGAGTTGGGTAGAGCCACACGATATTGCTCAAGCCTGTTTGGATGCCGGCCATGCCTCGGTGGCTTTATTTGAATTTGATTACAAAAGATACATTGGTTCACAGATCGGTATCTATAACAAAGCCGGTGACCTGGTTGGCTCTAAAGGCAAGCGAGATAACAAAGAGTTGATCTTTGTTGCAGGGGATTTTGAGAGAGTCGAAAGAATTGAAGCAGTGGTGGCTGGACGCGGGATTGAACCGCGGACCTAACGATTTTCAGTCGTTCGCTCTACCAACTGAGCTATCCAGCCTCAACCTAAATTAAGGC
>Ga0304729_1001381_pt1 | contig 16120 bp, 15 predicted proteins | sample C_131016_MF_Meta_FD_190475 | JGI IMG/M metagenome (GOLD analysis project Ga0304729, IMG submission 190475) | Freshwater microbial communities from Lake Croche, Canada to study carbon cycling - C_131016_MF_MetaG (v2) (version 2) | ecosystem: Environmental > Aquatic > Freshwater > Lake | place... | reverse complement strand
GAGTGATATCAATATGTTTAGCAGCGTGTGCCTGATCATTGCGAAGTGGTCCTCGAACAAGTTCGGCAAGTGCGCCAGCCATTTCAACACCGGTTGGGCCGCCACCGACGACTGCAATCGATAGTCGAGTGTCATCCTCGAAGCGACATAAATCCTCGAAGCGACGCATAACTTCTGCCCGAATAGTTAACGCTTCATGAATAGATTTCATTCCTAGTGCATGTTCGGCAACTCCCGGAGTTCCAAAATCAGCAGTGACTGAACCCATAGCAACAATGAGATGGTCGAACGGAAGTACTTCACTGGAATCGAGTTTTACCGTCTTATTGCGATGATCGATGGAGATAGGCGATGCCATCCGGAATCGACCAGCTGTTTTTTGTAGCGCTCCGCGAATGGGATAAGCGACGTGATCGGCTGCTAAGCCAGCGGTAGAAACCTGATAAAGCAATGGCAGGAAGGTCTGATAATTGTGGCGATCGACCACTGTGACGTGCGCGCTATTTCCAAGCGCTTGGGCTGCTGCCATTCCACCGAAGCCGCCGCCAAGAATGACAACTCTTGGCTTTACCGCTTGATTCATGGAGATTGCCTACCTTCAAAGTTTCGAAATCTAAGTCTGAAGTCTACTGTTAAGGGTATGGGAATGACGAAGTGAGCGAGGTCGGCCAACGCAAAGTACTTGTTACGGGCGCATCTGGATATGTTGGGGGTCGATTAGTAAGCCAACTCCTGGCGGATAATCTCGATGTTCGCGTAATGGTTCGCGATGCCCGGAAAATTGCCGGTCAGAGTTGGATTAACGAGGTCGAAGTTGCCGTCGCCAACGCTGATAATTTCGAACAAGTTTCTCAAGCGCTCGAAGGAATCCACACTGTCTTTTATCTGATGCACTCCATCAATATGGGCCAACGCTTCGACGAGATTGAAGCGGCGATGGCGAATAACTTTGCGCAAGCGGCCGCATCAGCAAACGTCTCGCAAATCGTTTATCTCGGTGGAATCGCAAATGATGCGCAGATCAGCAAGCATCTCGCCTCTAGAGCGAACACCGGAAAGCAATTGACCGCGGGTTCAGTTCCGGTTCTAGAGTTTCGCGCCGGAATAATTATTGGTTCGGGCTCTGCATCCTTTGAAATGTTGCGCCATCTCACACACCGCCTTCCGATTATGACAACGCCTAAGTGGGTAACAAATAGAACTCAACCCATCGCAATTCGCGATGTGCTTTGGTATCTCACTCAAGCCGCAGAATTGAAGAAACCGGTCGATGGTATTTTCGATATTGGTGGCCCAGAAGTTTTAACGTACGAGAAGATGATGCAAACATTTGCGCGAAAGTCAGGTCTTCGCAAACGCTTAATTATTAAAGTTCCAGTGCTCTCGCCTGGGTTATCCAGCCTATGGATTGGATTTGTTACTCCGGTACCAACATCGCTGGCACGACCGTTAGTGCACTCTCTTATCAGCGAAGTAGTAGCTGATCCGAAAAAGAGTATCGCCGCAATTATTCCTAATCCGCCAGAAGGCTTGCTAAACCTTGAACAATCGATTGAGTTAGCGCTCTCTCGGACAACTGAGAATCTAGTACCGACCCGTTGGTCGGATGCGGCAATGCCAATGGCGCCATGGCAGAAAACTCAGAGCGATCCTTCGTGGGCCGGTGAAACTATGTATAAGGATTTTCGCGAAACAATTACCGATGCAACGCCTGAATCAATCTGGCAGAGCATTGAATCTATCGGTGGCGACACTGGTTGGTATGGCGCAGATTTTCTCTGGTGGGCACGTGGCGTTCTCGATCGAATTATTGGTGGGGTAGGTCTACGTCGCGGCCGGCGCGATCCGCAGCACTTACGCATCGGTGACAGTTTAGATTTCTGGCGAGTAGAAGAACTTGTTCCTGGTCAGAAGCTCAAACTTTATGCAGAGATGATTCTGCCGGGTAAAGCTTGGTTGGAATTTAGAATGGAAGAAGTTGTTGAAGAAGGCATAGCTAAAACAAAGATTATTCAAGAGGCGAGTTATTCACCGCGCGGCTTAGGTGGATCGCTTTATTGGTTCAGCGTTCTACCCTTCCATGCCTTTGTATTTCCGACCATGCTTCGAAATATTGTAAGAAGCGCAAAGCGAAAAGATTTCCATACGAATGCATGAGTTCACCCCTGAAGTTGAGGCGATGGCTCATGAAATCATGGAATACAGCTTGGTCCGACTCCGGACTGATCCACCATTAGATCATCCTAAAAGTCCAGAAGAACTATTCGCTCTTGCCGGTAACACGATTACTGCTGAAGGTCTTGGTGGACATCAGGCACTCGAACTATTTAAAGATGTGTTAGCAACGGCATGTATTTCTACCGATCATCCGCGCTATCTTGCTTTTATTCCCTCTGCACCGAGCGAGTACTCCAACCTCTTTGATTTAGTGGTTGGTGCAAGTGCGCTTTATGCGGGTTCATGGCTAGAAGGTGCTGGCGCGGTATTTGCAGAGAACCAGGCGCTGCGATGGATCTCAGATTTAGCTGGTTTACCCGAAAGCGCTGGGGGAGTTTTTGTCCAAGGCGGAACAATTGGAAATCTTTCTGCGTTAGTAGCTGCACGCGCACATGCTCGCGAACTCTCGCCCGATGTTACGAGATGGGTCGTTGCGGCAAGTGCTGAATCACATTCATCCATCAAATCCGCAGCTGAGATTATGGATATTGGTTTATTACTCATCGAACCAAATGAAACTGGCTCCTTGCAAGGTGCTGACTGTGCTCGCGCAATTGACGCCTATGAAAGTGCGAATCCCACCCATAAAATCTTCGCCATTGTCGCAACGGCTGGAACAACAAATTTAGGAATCATCGATAACTTGCGTGCAATCGGCGAGATGGCACACGCGCGCAAGATTTGGTTCCATGTGGATGGTGCATATGGGCTAGCTGGATTATGCGCTTCATCTGCCAAGCCACTTTTTGATGGCGTAGAACTTGCTGATTCTTTAATTGTGGATCCGCATAAATGGTTATTCGCTCCATTTGATGCCTGCGCACTTATCTATCGCAACCCGGCAATTGCCAAGAAGACGCATACACAGCATGCGGCCTATCTCGATACCTTAGAAGACGAGAATGAATGGAATCCATCTGATTACGCAATTCATCTAACTAGACGTGCCCGCGGTTTACCATTCTGGTTCTCTCTTGCCGCCCACGGAACTGATGAATATGCCCAAGCCGTTGAAGACACAATGGAGATGGCGCGCATTGCAGCCGAACTTATTCGCAAGCATCCGCGTTTAACTCTCTTGCGCGATCCTGATTTATCGATTGTTGCATTTACGCGCGAAGGTTGGAACGCGGCGGATTATCAGATCTGGTCCGATAAATTATTAGATGATCAAATTGGATTTGTGACGCCTTCGGCTCATCACGGTCAACCGATTCTGCGATTTGCCATAGTAAATCCCTGGACAAAAGTCAGCGATTTAGAAGCGATACTCGCCACTCTTTAATCCCACTTTTCTCTCCGTAAATCCAACGAATTGTCAGGGCGCACTCGTATGATTAGGGCATGGAACACGCACCAGCCCTGCCACCTCTGCTCGCTATCGCGAGTGAGACTCTGACTGAGCTAGAAGTGCGGATCTTGGATTTCGAACGCCAATGGTGGCGCTACGCGGGTGCCAAAGAGAGCGCCATTAAAGAGCTCTTCGATATGGCTCCGCCGGCTTACTACCAACTCCTCAACAACCTGATCGACCGCGAGGATGCCCTGCTCGCCTCACCAATGCTCGTGAAGCGCCTTCGCCGCCTGCGCGAGGCCCGCACCAACGCCCGCACCCGCTAAGCCACGTACAAATACCAGCTTCTCGTAGCGGGGTCTCCGTAGAAACGTTGCTTGCCTTTTACGTTTCGAGGAGTGTGCCCCGCAAGGGAGGCTGGTCTTCAACTTGCTGAGCCGTTCATGCTGCTCTAGATTTGGCGTTAGCACTCAAGGGCTGAGAGTGATAACTCGCCCCCACAGTGGAAATCGATAAATCGCATGTATTGGGGAGAAATTCACCTATGGCAAAGATGATTGCATTTAACGAAGAGGCCCGTCGCGGCCTAGAGCGCGGAATGAATGTTCTTGCTGACGCAGTCAAGGTCACCCTTGGACCCCGTGGTCGCAATGTTGTTCTGGAAAAGAAGTGGGGCGCTCCCACAATCACTAACGATGGTGTTTCCATCGCTAAGGAGATCGAACTCGATGATCCTTGGGAGAAAATTGGCGCAGATTTAGTTAAGGAAGTTGCTAAGAAGACCGATGATGTCGCTGGCGACGGAACAACTACTGCAACAGTGTTAGCACAAGCGCTCGTTCGCGAAGGACTTCGCAACGTAGCAGCTGGCTCAAACCCAATGGCGCTTAAGCGCGGTATCGAGAAGGCAGTCGATGCCATCTCTGCCGAACTCACCGCAATGGCAAAGCCAGTTGAAACCAAAGAGCAAATTTCTGCAACTGCATCTATCTCTGCTGCTGATACAACTATCGGCGAGATGATTGCTGAAGCAATGGATAAGGTCGGCAAAGAGGGCGTTATTACCGTTGAAGAGAGCAATACTTTTGGCCTCGAACTCGAGCTCACTGAAGGTATGCGCTTTGATAAGGGTTACATCTCGCCGTACTTCACTACTGACTCAGATCGCATGGAAGCAGTTCTTGAAGATCCATACATCTTGATTGTTAACTCCAAGATCGGAAATATTAAGGATCTCTTACCTATCCTTGAAAAGGTTATGCAATCAGGTAAGCCGCTATTGATTCTTGCTGAAGATGTTGAGGCCGAGGCGCTCGCAACTTTGGTCGTAAACAAGATTCGCGGAACATTCCGTTCTGTTGCAGTAAAAGCACCAGGATTTGGCGATCGCCGTAAGGCAATGTTGCAAGACATAGCAATCTTGACTGGCGCCACCGTAATCTCCGAAGAGGTCGGCCTCAAGCTCGAACAGACAACCATGGATCTACTTGGTACCGCCCGCAAGGTCGTTGTCGCCAAGGAAGAGACCACCATTGTTGAAGGCGCTGGCGATACTGAGCAGATCAAGGGTCGCGTCAATCAAATTCGCGCCGAGATTGAAAATAGCGACTCCGATTACGATCGCGAGAAGCTACAAGAGCGTTTAGCAAAGCTTGCTGGCGGCGTTGCAGTTATCAAGGCTGGCGCAGCAACAGAGGTAGAGCTCAAAGAGCGTAAGCACCGCATCGAAGATGCAGTTCGTAACGCTAAGGCAGCAGTTGAAGAAGGAATCGTCGCCGGTGGTGGCGTTGCACTTCTCCAAGCTGGCAAGGTTGCATTCGCTAAGTTGTCATTAACTGGTGAAGAAGCAACTGGCGCACGAATTGTAGAACTCGCAATTGAAGCGCCACTGAAGCAGATTGCAATGAATGCCGGACTTGAAGGTGGAGTTGTTGTGGAGAAAGTTCGCCACCTCGAAGCTGGCTTCGGTCTCAATGCTGCAACTGGCGAATATGTAGACATGATTAAAGCTGGAATTATTGATCCCGCTAAGGTCACTCGCTCTGCACTCGCTAACGCGGCATCAATCGCAGCGCTCTTCTTGACCACTGAGGCAGTTATTACCGATAAGCCAGAACCAAAGGCGGCGGTTGCCCCACAAGGCGGCGGAGATATGGACTTCTAAGAAGTCCCGCACAAATCAGTACTGAAAGGCCCCGAATAATACGCAAATTATTATTCGGGGCCTTTCTGCTTTAAGGTATGCACATGAGCATCAACGATCCATTTAACGCAGCCGAGCTCGCTCGCACTGCAGCAATCGAAGATGCCGTTGAATCTAAATTTGTTGGTCAATTAGTTTCGGTTGATACCGACGAAGAATCGGCAGACGGAAACACTGATGCCCGCATTGCAACTTATCTCTTTGAAGCAACACTTCCTGGTTACTCGGGATGGCGTTGGGCAGTCTCACTTGCAAAAGTTGATTCCAGCTCTGCTCCCACAGTCTGTGATGTAGTACTTCTTCCTGGCGCTGAAGCTCTCTTAGCTCCAGAGTGGGTCTCATATAAAGACCGCATTTTGCCTGGCGATGTTGGCGTTGGTGACATCATTCCAACATCGGCCGATGATGAACGTTTAGTTCCTGGATTTGCAGCACTTCCCTCTGATGAAGAACTCGATCCATCGCAACTCTTTGAATTCGGTCTTGGTCGTGCCCGCGTTCTCTCTATTGTTGGACGCGACTTAGCGAGTAAGCGTTGGTATGAAGGCGATCGCGGTCCTAACTCCCCGATGGCGCAGAACGCACCAAAGCCATGTCAATCATGCGGATTCTTTATTCCTATCGCGGGATCACTTCGCTCTGCATTTGGCGTTTGTGCAAATCTCTTATCGCCAGAGGATGCCCGAGTTGTCTCAGTAGATCACGGCTGTGGCGCTCACTCGGAAGCGATGGTTATCGCAGAATAAGCGTTCCTCGCTTTTCTTCCGCGCGGCCTCACGCGTAAATCCCGCTTCACCACCTCCCAACCTTGCGTTAAACTATCCCTCTGCTCACAGCTTCTTCCCTATCTGCTGTGTACGAGAGTCAGGAGTTCACCATGCCAGTCGGTCGAGTGAAGTGGTACAGCCTCGAAAAGGGTTTTGGTTTTATCTCCTCTGAAGAAGGCGAAGATGTTTATCTTGCTTCGGCCGCATTGCCATCTGGCGTTGCAACTGTAAAGCCAGGTACAAAGCTTGAATTTTCCATCATCGATGGTCGCAAGGGTCCACAAGCTCATGCAGTTCACATCATCGATGAGCCAGCATCAGTTGTAGCAAACACTCGTGCGAATGCCGATGATCTTGCAACAATGATTGAAGACACCATTAAGATTTTGGATAAGGTCGGTAACGGAATTCGTCACGGACGTTTCCCTGCCGGTGCTGACGCTGAACGTCTGGGCAAAGTACTTCGCGGTATTGCTAGCCAAATCGAAGGCTAAAGAATTTCTCTTCGTGCACGTCGGATTGTGTAACGCAATCCAATAAACCCTAAAGCGATGCCCACGAAGCAGACCCAGATTTTGTTGGCGCTGGCATTGACTGCGATAAGCACAACTAAAGCGATGACCCACATCACGATTCCTGCGATGATGACGGCAACTGGAGCTAGGTTCTTAAACATAGGGCGAGCATACATAATTTAACGGCGTCTATTCATGACGAGAGCGAGTACTCTAAAAAGGTGATTAATCCGGAGGGTTCGCTGCGTTCCTTCCGACATCGGAATTTTCGAATTCTCTTTCCAGCTAACGCGGCCTCCAATATTGGAACCTGGGCGCAGCGCGTTGCGCAAGATTGGCTCGTCCTCCAACTTACTCATAGCGGTCGCGACCTCGGACTTGTTACAGGACTTCAATTTTTACCTGCGCTGCTCCTGAGTTTGTATGGCGGACGACTAGCGGATCGCTTTAATAAACGGTTACTTCTCTACATCACAAATCTTGGCGGCGGCGTTGCTGCCTTAATTCTTGGTGTGCTAGTGATGACTAATACAGTTCGAATCTGGCATGTATACGTTCTTGCCTTTGCGTTAGGAATCTTTTCCGCAATAGATGCACCAATCCGCCAGAGTTTTACTTCTGAGATGGTGGGCAAGAGAGATTTAGCAAATGCAGTAAGTCTTAACTCTGCAAACTTCAATGCCGGAAGATTAATTGGCCCTGGTGTTTCTGGTCTTCTCATTGCCTGGTTTGGAACTGGACCATCCTTCATTATTAATGCGCTCTCTTATGTCGCAGTCATCGTCGCACTATCAGCCATTCGGGATGAGGAGCTCTACATTGAATCCGTCCCGCAAGTAGATGCAAAGATACGAGAGGCATGGACCTACGTTCGAAAGCGCGTAGATATTTTTGCGGTGATGCTTACCGTCTTCTTTGCCGCAACCTTTGGTTTGAATTTTCAGGTATTCACGGCGCTTATGGCTACTGCAGTTTTTGATAAAGGCCCCGCTTCCTTTGGTGGCCTGGGAAGCATTGTTGCAATTGGATCGCTATCCGGGGCGCTTCTTTCAGCAAAACTCGATACCCGCCGCAGTCCTCGATTTATCATCGCCTTTGCAGCCATGTTCGGTGCGAGCGTCGCATTGACCGCAATTGCTCCTAGTTATTTCACCTATATATTGACGTTGCCGATTGCTGGCGCCTTGGGCCTTACAACAATGATTGCCGCAAATTCATATGTTCAAACCAAAACGGCTGCGCCACTTCGGGGCCGAGTAATGGGAATTTATCTCACTATTTTTCTCGGGGGTACGCCAGTTGGCTCACCATTAATTGGCTGGCTATCCGAGAGTATCGGAACTCGTCAAACTATATTTTTGTGCGGTTTAGTGACGATGAGCTCGAGTGTGCTGATCTATCTTTTACTGCGAAAAAAATTATTTACGAGTAACGATAACTATGGCGGTAACGCCCACTAGGACTGCAAGAGTTACTAGTCGACGCACCTTGTAGCTCATGTACTACTTCTTAAGTTCGGCTACGACGTACTCAATGCAAGTAATAAGTGCATCTACATCAGATGGTTCGCAGGCCGGGAACATCGCTACCCGAAGCTGGTTCTTGCCAAGTTTGCGATACGGATCTGTATCCACAATGCCATTTGCCCGCAAAACCTTTGCGATTTCTAGAGCGTCAATGGAATCATCAAAGTTAATAGTGCCGACAACCGGTGAACGCATTGCGCTATCAGTAACAAATGGTGTGGTCATTGGATTCTTCTCGGCCCAAGAGTAGAGACGTGAGGATGAATCAGATGAGCGACCTGCAGCAAATGTAAGTCCGCCACCGGCATTCATCCACTCAATTTGTTCAGCAAGCAAAATCAAAGTTGCAACCGCAGGAGTGTTATATGTCTGATCGAGACGGGAATTCTCGATTGCGATAGAGAGATCCATAAAAGCTGGAATCCATCGCTCACTCGCTTTGATTTTTTCAACGCGCGCGATTGCTGCGGGGCTCATGATGGCAATCCAGAGTCCACCATCAGAGGCGAATGATTTCTGCGGTGCAAAGTAATAGACATCGGTCTGCGAGATGTCGACCATGATTCCACCAGCGGCAGAAGTTGCGTCAACGATAACTAGCGCGCCATCGGTACCAGCGGGACGAAGAATCGGCATCGCAACACCAGTACTGGTCTCGTTGTGGGTGAGCGCATAAACATCGACGCCAGCTTCAGCTACTGCAACTGGATGTGAGCCAGGTTCAGTCTTAATAACAGTTGGTTCATCGAGGAATGGTGCTTCTTTCGCAGCGGATGCGAACTTAGAAGAGAATTCACCAAAGACTAAGTGCTGCGACTTCTTCTCGATGAGACAGAACGTTGCGATATCCCAGAATGCGGTTGATCCACCATTACCGAGAACTACTTCGTAACCCTCAGGCAAATTAAATAGTGAAGCAAGTCCTGTGCGAACGCGATTAACAACGTTCTTCACTGGCTTCTGGCGATGTGATGTTCCCATAATCGAAGTGCCACTGTCGTACAACGCTTTGAGCGCTTCTGGGCGAATGCGAGATGGACCTGAACCGAAACGACCATCGATCGGCTTTAAATTATCTGGGATTTTTATATCGCTCATACGCAGAGCCTAAGGGAAGAGGCGTCTGCGAGACCAATTGATTTCTTGTGGAGTTGCTCGCTCATAAATGACTCGGTCATGAAGGCGGGAGTATCTGCCCTGCCAGAATTCAATCGTTGTCGGTCTCACAAGGAAGCCACCCCAATGTGCAGGACGAGGCACTGGTGTTCCCTCTGGGTATTTCGTGGCAAATTCTTTATATCTAATTTCTAGCTCTTCACGGGAGGTGAGTTGATCGGATTGAGTACTCGACCACGCTCCGATCTGACTACCCCAGGGACGGGTTGCAAAATATGCATCGCTCTCGGCCGCAGAAACTTTTTCAGCTCGGCCCAAGATTGAAACTTGTCGCTCCATGGAATACCAAGGAAAGAGAAGTGAGACTTGGGAATTGAATTCAATCGCTTTAGCTTTACGCGAACCATAATTTGTAAAGAAGGTAAAGCCCTCTTCTGTTACATCTTTTACAAGAACTGTTCGTGTAGTTAAGCCAGCTTCACCGGCGGTTGAAAGAACCATCGCGTTTGCTTCAACAATAAATTCATTTGTCGCCGCTTCGCTCATCCACTGGTGGAATTGTTCGATCGGATTTTCAGAGAGCGCGCTATCAGGGAGGCCAGCTTCGCCATAGGACTTGCGCATCGCCGAAATGGCTTCGCGATTAAGTTTGCTCATGCTCTAACAGTACTTAATCCCAAAGGTGTATCGAAATTCACTCAATAGCCACCATTTCTTCCTGAACTGAGTTTGGCTGTGAGGGGGGAGTCGGTAGAGAATACGCGTTAGGACAGCCCGCGCGAAGCGGCAAGAAGAGGGAGCTCGCTATGCCAGAAGATTTCAAACCTGGTCTTGAAGGTGTCATCGCATTTGAATCGAAGATTGCCGAACCAGATAAAGAGGGCAGCGCACTTCGCTATCGCGGCGTTGATATTGATGAGCTCGTCGGTCGCGTCTCTTTCGGAAATGTTTGGGGCCTGCTCGTTGATGATGAATTTAATCCGGGCCTGCCACCAGCAGAACCATTTCCCATTCCAGTTCACTCTGGTGATGTCCGCGTAGATGTTCAATCTGCAGTTGCGATGTTGGCACCAGTGTGGGGTCTCAAGCCGCTGCTTGATACATCAGATGAAGAAGCGCGTAGCCAACTTGCTCGCGTATCTGTCATGGTCCTTTCTTACGTTGCACAAGCTGCCCGCGGTACTGCACCTGCGGTTCCACAATCAGAAGTTGATAAGGCGCACACGATTGTTGAGCGCATGATGATTCGCTGGCGCGGAGAGCCTGATCCCAAGCATGTGCGTGCAATCGACGCATACTTTGTCTCTGCGGCAGAACACGGAATGAACGCTTCCACATTTACCGCTCGCGTTATCGCATCGACTGGTGCAGATGTTGCGGCATCAATTTCTGGTGCAATCGGTGCAATGTCTGGACCGCTTCACGGTGGTGCACCAGCACGCGTTCTTTCCATGATTGAAGATGTTGAAAAATCTGGCGATGCAGTTGCTTACGTCAAGGGAATTATGGATCGCGGCGAACGCCTGATGGGATTTGGTCACCGTGTTTATCGCGCTGAAGATCCACGCGCTCGCACTCTCCGTCGTATTGCGCAAGAGCTCGGCTCACCTCGTTACGAAGTTGCAGTTGCTCTCGAAAAGGCTGCACTTGCAGAGTTGCACGAGCGTTATCCAGACCGTGTTCTCGAAACAAACGTTGAATTCTGGGCGGCAATCGTTCTTGATTTTGCGGAGATTCCAGCTCACCTCTTTACATCAATGTTCACCGCTGCACGTACTGCAGGCTGGTCAGCGCATATCCTCGAGCAGAAGAAGACCGGTCGAATCATTCGTCCATCTTCTCGCTATGTAGGCCACGCACCTCGCAAGGTCTCAGAAGTTCATGGTTGGGACGAGTCCGTCCACGCACTTCACAATTAAAGTCATTAAGGTTTAGGCATGACATCCCGAGCGATATTTTGGTTTCGTCGGGATTTGCGACTTGGGGATAATCCAGCGCTGTTAGAAGCAATTGCTAATAGCGATGAGATTGTCCCTCTTTTCATTCTCGATCCTGCCCTGATTGATGGCGCTGGCATCAAACGCCTTGCTTATTTAGGGCAATCACTTCGCGCGCTCGATGCATCTCTTGATAACGAGTTGCATGTTATTTCAGGTGACCCAGTAAAAGTCTTACAAGAACTTGCCAAGCGATATTCAGCAACAGATGTTTATCTTGCAGCTGAATTTGAACCTTACGGTGCAGCGCTCGAACAGCGAGTAGAAGCAGCCGGAATTAAGCTCGTTCGAGTCGGCAGTCCATATGCGGTTGCACCAGGACGCGTCCGTAAGCCGAGTGATGGAACGCCATACAAGGTTTATACCCCGTTCTATAAAGCATGGTATTTGCATGGTTGGCGTGGGCCGGTAGCCGCTCCTAAAAATATTAAGTCAGTGAAGCCATCAGAAGCTGATCGCAACTTTCCTGATTGGCAGATGCCACCAGGTGCAGTCGTTGAACCCGCTGGTGAAGCAGCTGCACTGAAACGATGGAAGTTATTTAAAGATGGCGCTCTCGCACATTACGATGAGGCGCGTAATAACGCAGGTATTGATGGAACCAGCAAACTCAGTGGACATCTCACCTGGGGCGAGATTCATCCGCGCACGCTTCTTGCTGAACTCGGTCAGAGCAAGGCGCACGATGTGTACCGCAAAGAGATTGCCTGGCGAGAGTTTTATGCTGATGTTCTCTTCCATAATCCGCATACCGATAATGACTATTACGCGCCGAACTTCGCAAATATGCGTTATGAAGAGCCAGGTGCTGCATTTACTGCTTGGTGCGAGGGAAAGACGGGTTATCCATTTGTAGATGCTGCAATGCGCCAATTAGTGCACGAAGGTTGGATGCATAATCGCACCCGCATGGTTGTAGCTTCATTTCTAGTCAAAGATCTGCACCTCGAGTGGCAGCATGGCGCCGACTTCTTTAAGGAACACCTGGTTGATTTTGATGTCGCTTCTAATGCACATGGTTGGCAGTGGACTGCGGGCTGCGGAACTGACGCATCACCGTACTACCGAGTTTTTAATCCGATTGAGCAAGGAAAGCGTTTTGATGTTGACGGCGATTACATTCGAAAGTACATCCCCGAACTAGCTCACTTAAGTGCTCCAGAGATACACGAGCCTTGGTTATATCTTGATGGCTACTCTCACGGTTATCCAGAGCGAATTGTGGATCATGCGCTAGAACGTCTGGAATCTTTAGCGCGCTTGCAAGAGATTAAAGCTGATAAGCCACTTAAGGGCTAACCCAAAGCGCAGTTCCACTTCGTTCGCGCTTTGCTTCATACATCGCCTCATCTGCACGACGCAATAACTCTTCGCGTGGAACTGGTTCAACACCTGCCGGATGAAATACGCGACCGATAGATACTCCAGCATCAAGAGTTAGTGCAGCGACGGCCACCGGATACGAAAGTGTTGCACGCAGCGCGAAGGCCGACTCTAACCCGACGGATTCACTTCCATAAATAATCGCGCCAAATTCATCGCCGCCTAACCGCGCTAATTGTGAGTGTGCTGGCATAGCTCGCGCGAAGCGCTGTGCGATTGTTCGTAAAAGCTGATCTCCAATCAGATGGCCATGGAGATCGTTAATTCTCTTAAATCCATCAAGATCGAGAATCATAAGAGTCCCCTCTTGCTGATGAAGTGACTCGATGTCAGCAAGAAATTTTCGCCGATTGGGCAAACCTGTGAGTTCATCGGTCCGAGCAAGTTCGCGTTGCTCCGCGATGCTTCGAGCATCTTTAAGTGCGATAAAGAGACGGAGAAATGCGAGAAGAAGTGTTGTGCAAGCGATGAAGAGAATGAAGTGTGGAAAATATCTGGGGCGAAGTGCCGCAATGACGAGAACTATCGAACTCGCAATAATTGATAATCCTGCGGCAATCGAATTGAATTTTGGCGAAATTTCGGCCTCGCCATTCTGATGCCAGAGTGACTCGGCAATCAAAATTATCCCTAATAGCCAACCATCGTCACTAATTGAACCGAATTGATAGACCGAGAGCGCAGATTGCCAGAGAAAATAGAGATCTGTCACGGTAAAGATTGCTATTCCTAGGAGAAAAAGGAAACTACGTAATCGAGCACGAGTAAGAGCAAGCAGTGCAATAGTGACGGCCAGAATTACCAAATCCCCAATAGGGTAGATGATGGAGAGAAAAACTGTGAGCGGACTTCCTTCGAAGTTCTCCATCGCAGTTTTGAGAAGTAGTCCGGCGCATACTCCTGAAATTCCTAGCCCAATAATCAAAGTATCAATGATCTCGCCTTTAAGTTGTCGACGCTCATAGTGCCGAGCGGTAAGCAACCTAATCAGACCCAAGAGCAAGAACGGATAAAAAGCTGAATAGCAAATATCAGAAATCTGCGGAGGGAAGAGGGGAGTAGCCAATGAATTCCATGTGGTGGTGAATGAGCCAAGCGTCCATACCGCAAGTGCTAACGCGAGTGAGATACGCCCTATCGGATCATTAAATTTAGGTGCAAGCAGTGCGGTTAAGGCGGCAATCGCCGCGATGAGATTAAAGAGAAAGAGATCAGGAAGTAGCGACGGTTCTTTGAGATACATTCTTAAGAACAGGTGGGTCACCAGAAGTGAGGGCGCGCCAATCCGCAATATCGCGTAAGGTCTGGAACTGATCACTATTTGAGCCTAAAGTAGCGCTCTCACCGAATCTAGATTGGTTTAATCACAATGAGCAATGAATCTAACGCCGACCTCACAAATTCCTCTGAGATTTCACGAAGAGGACTCCTCTGCGGAATTGGCGCGGTTGCAGCGCTGACTTTTGGTTTTGCGCCAGAGAACGCCATCGCTGCCGCAGGTGTAACAAAACTTAAGAACGGTAAGTACCAAATAGATTTAGTTGCTAACAAAGTCTTAGCGAAAATTGGTGGTGCGGTAACCTTTAAGCGCAGCGACGGTACGCCAGCTGCTGTTGTGCGAACCGCCATGGGTGCAAAAGGAATTTCAGCTGTCAGTTTGGTCTGTACTCACGCCGGGTTTGAAGTTAAAGAGGTAGATATGAAATGGATCTGCCCTGCACATGGTTCACTCTTTGCCCTCGATGGAAAAGTTTTGGGCAGTCCCGCAACTACTCCATTAACAAAATACCCAGTCACCGTCTCGGGCTCTAAAGCCACAATCGGGTAACTGGGTAGTTAAACTTTAAAACTTCCTAGAGATTAGTAGCCAGACTTACAGATTGTTCCCATATCTTTTTTAGCTTGCAGGAGGTTATCTGCACCTTGTGCAAGAAGTGTCGATTGGGTCTTCTTGGTATCGGCGAGAATTCCTTGCCATGAAATTACTTTCTTATCGGCACTTGCAGCGCGAGTCTTTGCATTCGTCATACCAGTTGTATCGGTTGTGGTATTTGCCTTTGGATTTGCGGCAATCGCACTATCAATTCGCTTCTGATATTCCGCCTGTGCTTTGAGCCAGAGATCGCGGGTTTGGGTAAAACTATCGATAACTTTCTGAAGCTTGGTCTCGGCATAGGCCTCGGCATCGACGAGTGTCTTCTGTTGCTGTACGGCTTTGCCGTAAGCGGTGTTAGCAGAGAGGCAGGTAGCTGATACCCAAGTAAGTTTCTTATTTGTAGCGATTGGGCTGACTGCACATGTGTAAACAACCTTGGAGATTGTGGTCTTAATACCGGCCTTTGCGCATGCCGCATTTGCCTTAGCGACAACCGCGTTAGCTGATGTAGTGCCGGTGATCATGGTTGCGGCGATGAGAGCAGCAGCAATTGCTAAAGTTGAAAATTTCTTAGACGTGGTTTTCACATTTCCTCCAGTTGTGTTGCGATGCGCAAATTCTAGTTGAGAGCCGTTGCTAGAGCTTGCTTTAAACCCGCTGGAAAGGGTGAAAATACTGTGAATTGTTATTAACGCTGCTTCTTTCGAACGTTAATTCCTAGCTTTCTCACGATGGGACGAGGCAGGTAGCGTGCGAGGAAGGTGAGAGTTTTATATTGACCACCGGGCACGCTAATAGCGCCTCCCGCTTGGCTAACTTTCCAGGCATCTGCGACGACCCGGTCAGAATTAAGCCACATAAATTCAGGCAGCCGATCCATCTTCATGCGACCGCGCTGATGGAACTCGGTGTGGGTAAAGCCTGGGCAGAGAGCAGTTACGTGGACTTGTGTGTTGGAGAGCTCGGTATGAAGCGCCTCGCTCATCACAGTCAGCCACGACTTTGCTGCGCTATATGAGCCGCCAGCGATAAAGCTAGCAACGCTAGATACATTAATAATTGTCCCGCTATTGCGAGCAACCATGGCCGGCAGAACGGTGTGCATCAACTGCATCGGGACTTCTGCAAGTACGCGGATCAATCGAATTTCATCATCGAGCGCACTAGTTAAGAAACTATCTTTAATTCCAAATCCAGCGTTGTTAATAAGCACTTCAATAGGCGCT
>Ga0304729_1001380_pt1 | contig 16123 bp, 21 predicted proteins | sample C_131016_MF_Meta_FD_190475 | JGI IMG/M metagenome (GOLD analysis project Ga0304729, IMG submission 190475) | Freshwater microbial communities from Lake Croche, Canada to study carbon cycling - C_131016_MF_MetaG (v2) (version 2) | ecosystem: Environmental > Aquatic > Freshwater > Lake | place... | reverse complement strand
ATAATGCCGAGTTTTGACAGCGATGGAGATGATGGAGCATGACGGAGACACGAGGCAGGCCTGCCAAGCAGCGCCAGCGCATCCTAGAGCGCGCTCAAGACATGCGAGCAACCGATGGCAGGGTGAACAAGTCACGCATTGCTAGGGAGCTTCACATCCCGCTGCGGACGGTGTTCCGTGTATTACCGAGGCTGTCGATTTAATTTCGTGGGCCTATTTATGTCATATGCACAAGGCTTTTGAATGCGTGTAAATGGCTTGGCGCATGGCAACGCGCAAGAACCTCTCACACGATCAGCGGACGCGGGAGAAAATCCGCACCAGTCAGCTTGTCAACCGTTTGGAAAAAAGCGCTTTTGGCGAAGTGGAATTGACCACGGGCCAGATCAAGTCAATTGAAATACTGCTCAAAAAGGCGCTACCCGACCTTTCGGCCATCACACTTAGCGGAACTGGTGACGATGGCGCGTTAGCGGTTCAGCAAATCACCCGCCGCGTGATCGACAGCGCGCATGACTGAACTGGTCATTGAAACCCCACGCTGGGCAGTCCCGCTGCTAGAAGCTTCGCGCTACAAGGGCGTTCACGGCGGGCGTGGATCGGGCAAGTCGCACGAGCGCGCAGAAGCGTTGATCGAACGCTGCATCATGGAGCGGACCAACGCAGTTTGCCTGCGTGAAATTCAAAAGAGCCTTGCGCAATCGGTCAAAAAGCTGCTTGAACTGAAAATTCAGGCGATGGGTGTGGGCCACCTGTTTGAGGTCCAACTTAACCAGATCAAGTGCCCGCATGGCGGCTTGATTATTTTTCAGGGCCTTCAAAATCACACAGCCGACAGCATCAAGTCGCTTGAAGGTTATGACATCGCATGGGTCGAGGAAGCGCAGTCGCTATCGCAGCGCAGCCTTGACTTGCTCCGTCCGACAATCCGTAAGCCCGGCAGTGAACTGTGGTTCACATGGAACCCGTCGCAATCCACCGATCCGGTAGACGCGCTGCTACGTGGCGAGAACCCGCCGCCTGACGCCATCGTTGTCCAGGCGAACTACCGCGACAACCCATGGCTCCCTGACGTTCTCAAGGGCGAACTGGAATACGACCGTAGCCGCGACCCGGACAAGTTCGCGCACATCTGGCTGGGTGAGTATCAGCGCAACAGCGAGGCCCGTGTGTTTCGTAACTGGCGCGTGGAGGACTTTGAGACACCGGCAGGCGTCACGTTCCGCATGGGCGCGGACTTTGGGTTCAGCATTGATCCCAGCGTGCTGGTGCGGTGCTGGATCGACGGGCACAACCTCTACATTGACCATGAGGCGTGGCAGATCGGGACCGAGATCAATCATCTGCCCGCGCTGTTCCTATCCGTGCCGGAATCGGAACGCTGGCCGCTGACGGCAGATAGCGCCCGGCCCGAGACGATCAGCTATCTGCGCAACCACGGCTTTCCGAAGATACTGGCGGCGGTCAAGGGCGCGCGGTCGGTGGAGGAAGGTGTCGAGTTCCTAAAGAGCTTCGACATCATCGTTCACCCGCGCTGCCAGCATGTGATCGACGAACTGACGCTGTACAGCTTCGAGGTTGATCCGCTGACAGAGCAAGTCCTGCCCAAGCTGGCCGACAAGAACAACCACTGCATCGACGCGCTCCGGTACGCCTGCGAGGGTGCACGGCGTGCCATGGCAACCAAGGTAGTGCGCAAGGTTCGCCCGCCGCTGCAAGTGCGGAGTTGGGCAGCATGATGCATCTTGACCGCACCGCATTTGTGATCGGCAACAGCCATGGCTTGTCCCTGGCGCTGTCTGTGGACGGTGCGCGCGTGGGCTCGGCTGAATTGATGCTGCCCGCCGATGATGACGCGGTGAACGCCGCAATCGACACGCTGGTGTCTCAGGCATCACGCCACGGTGTCCAGATACGCGGCAACAAGCGGACTGCGCTGTTCCACCAAATTGAAATGGGAGCGGTGACGTGACGCACGCGTTGCACCTGACAATTCAGCGCGGCCCTGAAAGCGGGCTCGTTCGCGTCGGCCTGCGAATGCCTGAAATGGAAGCGGGCAAGGTATGGGATTGCAGCGTTGACGTTCCCGAAGGCACGACCATCGGTGATGCTGTGGACCAGCTTATCCGGGCGCATCACCGAGAGGTGCTGGCATGATCCCCGGCATCCGCGAACACGGCTATGCAAGCCTCAAGGTCAACGTTGCCAAGGCGCTGCCGATCCACATGCGCAAACAGGTCTATGAGATCAGCAGTGTTCGCACCGAGCCTGAGTATCGCGGGCAAGGCTGGGCATCGGAATTGATGTTCAGCACATGCACCGACGCGGACATCGCGGGCAAGTTTCTCATGGTCCACGTTCAGCCTGATGATGACAGCCCGTTGGATCGCAACCGTCTGGCCGAATTTTACAGCCGGTTCGGTTTCGCGCCGATCCAAGCCGAACCGCTCTTGATGGTGCGCCCCTGCATTGGGAGGCCGTGCAAGTGACGTGGATTGCGCTCGTGATCGAAGGCCATGATTGGCGTGAGCGCGTGATCTATCACGGCGCAGACCAGCGACACCGCATTGAGCGCCTGCCCGAGCAACTTGAGTGCTTCACTTGCGGCGCGGTCAAAGCGGTCGGTGAAACGATTGAGGCTTGCCAAACCCTATACGCCAGAAAGCTTGCAGCATGACTGACGCCGAAATTATCGCCGAAGCCCGCGAACGCCTCGAGCTTTGCATCAACGCGGATGACGGTGACCGCTCGCTTGCCTTGGAGGACTTGAAGTTCAAGAAAGGCGACCAGTGGGACGAACAGTCAGTGCGCCAGCGCGAACTGGACAGCCGCCCGTGCCTGACGATCAACAACATCCCGGCGATTATCCACCAGGTTGTCAACGATGTTCGCCAGAATGAGCAGTCAATCCATGTGCATCCGGTTGGCGACGGCGCGGATGAAGAGGTTGCGGAGGTCATCGAAGGGCTGATCCGGCACATCGAATACGATAGCTGTGCAGACACGGCATATGACACGGCGCTTGATAGCGCGGCGAGCATCGGCTTCGGCTTTTTCCGGTTGGTGACCGAGTATTGCAACGACACCTCGTTTGAGCAGGAGATGAAGATCAAGCGGGTGCGCAACCCGTTCACGATCTACCTCGATCCGTCGAGCCAGGAACCGGATGGCAGCGATGCGGAGTTTGGTTTTGTCACCTCCAAAGAGCCCAAGAAGGAATTCGAACGGCTGTATCCGAACAAAGACCCGTCATACGATTACATTGCCAAGGGCACTGGCGACGATGAAAATTGGCTGGGCGAGGATTTTGTCCGCATCTGCGAGTATTATCGCTTTGAGTACGAAACCGCCACGCTGGTTGAGTTTTCGGACGGTCTGGGCCGCGTCAAAGGCAAATTCACGGTGCAGGACATCCCGCCCGGCGTAGCGCCTACGGGCCGCACTCGGCAAACCACGCTGCGCAAGGTGATGTGGTACAAACTGACCGCACGTGAAGTGCTGGAAAAGGCCGAAGTGCCGTTCAAGTGGATTCCGCTGTTCCCGGTCTACGGCGACGAGATCGACCTTGACGGCAAGGTCACGCGGTTTGGCATCATTCGCAACGCCAAAGACCCGAAGAAGATGGAAAACTACTGGATGACGGCAGCGACCGAGGAGATCGCGCTGCGCACCAAAGTTCCGTACATTGGCGCAATGGGCCAATTCGAAGGGGTCGAGGACGATTGGCAGTCGGCCAACGTCAAGTCGTTCAGCTATCTGGAATACAACCCGGTCACGATTGACGGGACGCAGGCGCCGCCGCCGCAAAGGCAACCTCCGGCAGACGTACCGAGCGGGTTTATCGCCATGGCCGGCATGATGCGTGACAGCGTGAAGGCTGTGACGGGCATTTACGATGCTTCTCTTGGCAATCGCTCCAACGAAACCAGCGGCATTGCGATCCGCGCTCGCCAGCACCAGGGCGATGTTGGCAACTATCACTATAGCGGCAACCTTGCGCGGACGATCCGGCACCTTGGCCGCGTCATCATCAGCGGCATCCCGTATGTATACGATACGCAGCGGGTTTTGCGGGCGATGGGCAAAGACGGGCAGGCGTCTCAGGTCGAGATCAACAAGCCCGAAGAAGGCGTGGACGAGTACGGCAACGCTGTGCAGCGCGTGCTGAACGATTTGACCATTGGCGAGTACGGCGTGGTGGTGTCCTCCGGGCCTGCCTACAACACGCTCAAGCAGGAAGCTGCCGAAAGCATGGTCCAGATGTCGCAATCTTGGCCCAAGCTCATGGAAGTGGCGGGCGACAAGGTTGTGCGCGCGATGGATTGGCCGGGCGCCGATGACATTGCCGACCGGATTGCCAAGACGTTGCCGCCAGGGCTCGCTGACGAGGACAAGAAGCAAAAGGATGCACCGCCGATGGTGCAGACGCCGAACGGTCCTATTCCGCTTGATCAGGCGGGCCAGATGATCGGGCAGATGGACGAAGCCTTGTCGCGGATGAACGACGAGCTTGAAAAGCACGAAGCAGGCATTCGCAAAGCGGAGATCGCGGCGGCGGCATCTATTGAGGTTGCGCGGATCAATGCCGAAGCCAAGGGCGACAACGCCGAACTGAGCGCGTTTGCCAAGCTGCTCATGATGCGCGCCCAGCCCGAGATTGACCACAGCGCAGCCGTACAGGCCGCAGCCGATCCGATGCACCCCAATGCGCCCGCGCCTATCGCACAGGGCCTAGAGCAGGCCCCAGCGGACGCACAGGCGATGGAACAGCAGCAAGCGATGCAACCGGACCCCGCGTCCGCCCCCGAAGGAGCCGAAGCATGAGCGAAGAAACCATCATTGACGCCGCGCCGGTCGAGACGCCCGCAATTCCGCGTGATGAGCAGGGCCGCTTTGCCGAAGCTCCACAGGTCGAAACCGAGGCCGTGGAACCGGAAGCGGAAAGCGAAGAAACCGAACAGCCCGAGGACTTGCAAGAACACAAGCCGCGTGGTAAGACGGCGCAGGATCGCATCAACGATCTAACTCGTGCGCGTCGGGAAGCCGAACGTGAACGCGATTTTTACAAAGGGCTCGTCACCCAACCGACGCCAGCTTCGCCCGTCGAGGGCGCGCCGAAGCCAACAGCCGACAGCTTTGATACCTACGATGAGTATGTTGAGGCTCTGACCGATTGGAAAGTCGAGCAGACGATCAGCAAGCAGTCATCGGCCAAAGCGCAGCAGACGACCGAAATGGTACGTGCCGCGTCATGGGATGCAAAGCTGGCAGAGGCGGTGTCAACAATTCCCGACTTCGCAGAGGTGGTCGGTTCGTCTGAGATACGGCTCGCAAAGCACGTTGAGGACGCCATGGTTGACAGCGATCTAGGTGGCCATTTGGCTTATCACTTCGCGCAACATCCCGAGCTTGTCGAGCGGCTGAACACACTCAGCCCGGTCAAGGCAGCTTTGGAGATGGGGCGGCTCGAAGTGGCACTATCGACGCCCGTTGCCAAACCGACGACCAAGGCACCGGCTCCAGTTAGCCCGATCCGCACGGCACCAGCACGGCAATCGGATTTGGCGAATGTTTCGATGGACGATTACATCGCACTTCGCCGCAAACAAGGGGCTGCGTTCTAAGGTCATCACGAAATTGCCCACGCTGTGAAGCGTCGGCTTTCCCATAGATGGACTTTTTACCATGTCGAACACGCTCGTTACTTGCTCGATCATTGCCAAGGAGGCGCTTGCCGTCTTGGAAAACCAGCTCCAGTTTGCCTCAGTCGTCAACCGCGATTGGGACCAGGAGTTCACCTCCAATCAGTCGCGCGGTTATTCGCCGGGCGCCACGATCAACATCAAGCGCCCGCCCCGGTACAACTACCGCGCTGGCCGCGTTGCTGTGCCGCAGGCGACTGTTGAAACGACTGTCCCGCTGACCCTTTCGCAGGGTGGTACGGACCTGAACTTCACTGGTCAGGAGCGCACCCTCTCGATCCAGCAGATGAGCCAGAAGCTTCAGGCTGCGATGGCGACGGTTGCCAACGAAATTGACCGTCAGGGCCTTGATATGGCCCGCCTCAACACCTTCAACACCATTGGCACCCCCGGCACGCTGCCCAACACGCAGGCCCTTGCTATCGCGGCAATGACCGGCGTCAATCAGCGTCTGGACGAAATGGGCGCTCCGGTGAAGGACGGTGGGCGCTCGCTGATCATGAACCCGGCGTTCAACGCTTCCATGGTTCAGGGCATGGCCGGTCTGTTCAACAACACCGACAAGGTGGGCAAGCAGTTCTCCACCGGGCGGTTGCAGAACAGCTTTGGCCTTGACGTGGGTATGGATCAGAACGTTGCGATCCACACCAACGGCACGGCTGTGGTTGCCACCAACACCGTGAACGGCGCGGGCCAGACGGGTTCGACGATCACCGTCAACGCGCTCAACGGCACGATCACGCGCGGCACCAAGATCACGTTCGCGGGTGTGAACGCGGTCAACCCGCAGTCGCGCGCTTCGACCGGCACCCTGGCGCAGTTCGTGGTGACTGCGGATGCGGCTAACGGCGCAACTTCGATCTCGATCAGCCCGGCGCTTACCCCGACCGGCGCGTTCCAGAACGTGACCGCCTCGCCTGCCAACTCGGCCACCATCACGATCTTCGGCACCGCATCGGGTTCGTACAACACCAACGTTGGCTTCCACCGCGATGCCTACACGCTGGCGATGGTCCCGATGTACGCGCCGCCTTCGGGCCGGGGTGTGATCGACGTGGCGCAGGAATCCTACAAGGGCATGAACTTGAAGGTGACCGAGTTCTATGACGGCGTGAATGACAACTACATCATGCGTCTAGACGTGCTGTTCGGGTGGGCTGCGACCTATCCTGAACTGGCGTGCATTTACGCAACCTGACGCGGCGACGGGCGGGCTTCGGCTCGCCCTCGTTGTTTGCTCATTCAAGGATTTTTCAAAATGGCTGTTTCTCTCATTCGTTCGTATCAGGGCTATGCTGCAAGCACGGTCCAGGTTTTTGATGCCGTCACCGAAGCGGCGCTGATTGCGCAGGGCATCGCCACGGCTGCAACGGGTTATCCGGTGCAGTCCAACGCTCTCCTGCTCGACAGCCCGATCATGTCGATCACGCAGGGCGGCAACGTGACCTATCAGCCTTCGGGTGCTGGTGTTGCGGTTCCGACCACGCCGCAGGGTCCGCGCATTCTGCCCAACACCAACATTCAGGCGTTTGCTTCGGCGGGCACCAACACCACGATGGTTGCGGGCACGCTGTACCGTTCGGAGATTTTCGTTCCCTTCCTCGCAACGTGGACGGGCATCGGCATTCTGAACGGCACCACGGCGGGCACTGATAACGGACTTGTCGCGCTCTATGACAGCAACGGCGTGCTTATCACCAACTCGGCTGTTGCGGGCGCGCTTTCGTCTGGTGCCAACGCGTTCCAGAACCGCGCATTCCTGAACACCGTGACCCTGACGCCGGGCCGGTACTTCATCGCGTATCAGCAGAACGGCACCACCGCCACGATCCGCACCCATGCGGCGGCGAACGGCGGCAACCAGATGACCAGCAGCGCAACTGGCACGTTCGGCACGGTTCCGGCCAGCTTCACCGCTCCGACCACGTTCACTGCGGACGTAGGCCCGATTGGTTGGCTGTATCAGTGAGTAGGCTAGGGGCGGCTTTAGGGCCGCCCCGACACCCTTGGAGGGCGGTATGTTCCAAGAATATCCCAAATGGCTCTACGACGGTCTGGAAGGCATTCTGATCGCGGACGCCGAGGAAGAAGCCGCGCTGGGCGAAGGCTACAGCTCGTTCCCTGTTGAGCCTGTGGAGGCGGCAGAAGCGCCGCGCCGTGGCCGTCCTCGCAAGGTAGTGGAAGCATGAACAAGCGCATTTTCCTTGCAGCTTTGGGGCTGCTTGCCACCAGCGCGGCTGCGCAAACGGTGCCATCGTACACTTACCCGGCAGCAGGCACACCGCCCGTCGTCCCGCTTCAGTGTGACGATAGCTACGCGAACTGCTTGCCGATCACGACAACCAATCCGACCCGGTTTGCGGGAACAATTGCTTCTGGCGCGGCGGATAGCGGTAATCCGATCAAGATCGGCGGACGTTACAACGTCACGCAGCCTACGCTGACTGACGGCCAGCGCGGCGATGCGCAGCTTGATACGCGAAGCAATCTCAGCGTGTTCATTTCTGGCAAAGGCAGCACGAGCGGCGCGGCGGTTTCCAGCGTGACTGCGGACGGCGCGGGTGCAAACGCTGGTCTTGCAACTTGGTCGCAAGGCGCGCTGTACAATGGCACCACCTGGGACCGTATGCGCGGCGATGCCAACGGTGTGGTGGTGCAGCCGGGGCTGTCGGCAACGTTCTGGAGCTACACCAGCGGCGTTTCGCCGATCCTTTCCAACACCACCACGGCGGTGACGATCAAGGCGGCGGCTGGGGCTGCGGTGCGCAACTACATTGATAGCTGCCAGATTACCACGACTGCGTTCACCACGAGCGTGCCATTGGCTCTCAGGGACGGCGCGGGCGGCACAGTCAAGTGGGCGCTTACTGTTCCGACAACCGGGTTCTTGCAGCCCGTGGTTGTTACGTTCAGTCCGCCGCTTCAAGGCACCGCCAACACGCTTTGGGAGATTGTGACCACCACGGCCAACACCGTTGGCACCGTCACGGCCAACTGCTCCGGGCACACGGGCGCCTGATATGCCTAGTCCCGTCACCGTCCTGACCATCGTCACCACCGCCATGCGCAAGATCAATGCGCTGGCGGTCGGTGAAACCCCTACGGCTGCGGAATTGGCGGACGGCATTCAGGCACTGAACGATGTGCTTGAGACGTGGAATATCGAGAACCTGTCAATCTACGGATCGACCCCGACCACCTATGCGACGGTTGCGGGCCAGAACACTTACACGATGGGGCCGGGCGGGAACTGGGATGGCATCCGCCCGACCGCAATCCATGCGGCCTATTGCAGCGTCAACGGCGTCGATTTTCCGGTAAGCGAATGGACGCTTGAGGAGTGGATGGGGCAACCGCTCAAGACGGTGCAGCAGCAGATCACCGAGCGCTACGTGTACGTCAATGACGCGCCGCTTGGCCGGATCATCCTGTGGCCTACCCCGCTCTATGCCACCACGTTCACGGTGAATTACAACCAGCAGCTTACTCAGGTGACGGGCGGCACGGACGTGCTGAACCTTGCACCAGGCTATGCCCGCGCGCTCCAATACGCGGTCGCGGTCGAGCTACAGGCGGAATACGGCGGGCCGGATGTGTCGGCCTATGCGCGGGCAACCAAGGCAACGATCAAGCGCGCCAACCGCAACACACCGGTTTCGGGCTTTGACAGCTTGCTTGTCGGGGGCGGTCGGGTGGTCCCGGCGCGTGGGTATTAATGACTGCCTTTCCGTTCCTCGGCGGCTCGTTCAACGGGCGCTCGCCATCGTTTGACGCACAGCGGACGTTCAACCTGTACCCTGAAATGGGGGAAAGCGGTTCATCGCGCTCGCCTGTTGCGTTGATCGGCACGCCGGGCCTTGCGCTGTGGACCACGCTGACGGGCGGCGGCATTCGCGGCATGATCCGGTTCAACGCCACCACGTCAATCATCGTCGCCGGTAGCAGCGTCTGGAAGGTAACCAGCGGCAAAACCGCAACGTTGCTGGGATATATCACTTACGGCACCGCACCCGTCAGCATGGCATCGAACGGGACGCTTGTGATGCTGGTGACAGGCAGCACAGACGGCTATTTCATTGACCCTGCGGCGGGCACGGTCACAGTGATCGCGGACCCCGATTTTCTCGGCGGCGGGCGCGTTGACTATATCGACGGCTATTTCATTTGGAATGTGCCCGGCACAGGCAAATTTCAGATCACACAGCTTTACGGACCCGGGATTGACGGGCTGGACTTTGCTTCGGCAGAAGGCGCGCCTGACAATCTGGTATCGCTCTTGGTCAATCACCGCGAGATTTGGCTGTTCGGCGAAAATTCGACCGAGGTCTGGTATGATAGCGGCGGGCCGGATTTTCCGATGCAGCGCATCCAAGGCGCGTTCATTGAAAGCGGCTGCGCCGCGACAAACAGCGTTGCCAAGATGGACAACACGGTGTTCTGGCTGTCCACCGACGACCGGGGCTTTGGCATTGTGCAACGCGCGGCGGGGTACACTCCGCAGCGGGTGTCAAACCATGCATTTGAGACTGCTGTGGGCTCCTACAGCACAATCTCGGACGCGGTGGCCTACACCTACCAGCAGGAAGGCCACAGCTTCTACGTGGTCACGTTCCCGACCGCAGGGGCCACATGGTGTTTTGATGCATCCAACGGGCTTTGGCACGAACGGGGCTATCGTGAGGCCGATGGCGCGCTGACCCGGCACCGTTCCAACTGCCAGATGAACTTTGCGGGCGAAACGCTGGTGGGGGATTGGGAAAACGGCAACGTTTACGCGCTCGATCTCAACACGTTCACCGACAACGGGGACGCAATTGAGCGGTTCCGCATTTGCCCGCACATCACCAATGACGGCAAATATTCGTTCTATCAGGCGCTTGAACTGTTCATGCAAACCGGCGTCGGGCTTCAAACCGGCCAAGGTGTTGACCCGCAAGCGATGCTGCAATGGTCGGATGACGGCGGCTATACGTGGTCCAACGAGCAATGGGCCGACATTGGCGCGGTCGGTGAATACGAGACCCGTGTGCGCTGGCGCCGCTTGGGCAAGTCAAGGGACCGGCTGTTCAAGGTGGCGATCAGCGATCCGATCAGGGTGGTATTCACCGGGGCATCGCTTGAAATGATCGGGGGCAAGGCATGACTGCGATATTCATCGCGCCGCGCGTGCCAATGGTGGACCCGGCAACGGGTATTCCCACGCCGATTTGGTATCGGGCGCTGACGGATTTGTTCCGCACCTATGGCGACGGCGGTGTTTCGGATACTGAGGCGTTCCTCTTGTATCCGAACAGCGAAAGTGATAGTCTGACTGCACTGCTCAATCAGGGAGGAGGTGATCTCTTACCTGTTGCGGGTGTGGCAGTGCCCGCCGATGACAATCTTTCGCCCGTGTCTGTTCAGACCGTGAGCGCCCCTGACGATCTAGCCCCTGTCCCTGACTTTGCGGGCATGATCGCAAATCTCCAAGCTCAGATTGATGACTTGCGGAAGGGCACGTTCTCGTGACTGTAGTTGCAAAAGCACTGGTTGACCCGCTCCAGCTTACGACTTCGGACGTGACGCAATACACGGCTGCGGGCAGCACGCGTGCCATCATCGACAAGATGACGGTGACCAACACGACCGGCGCGGCGGCGACTTTGACCGTGAACCTGGTCAAGGCTGCGGGCGCGGTGTCTGCGTCGAACACGATCATCAGCGCGCAATCGGTGGCGGCGGGAACGTCCTATGTCTGTCCCGAGGTGGTTGGGCATATCCTGAACCCCGGCGACTTCATTTCGGCCAAGGCTGGCACGGCGTCGGCGCTGACGTTCCGTGTTTCCGGGCGCGAGGTGAGCTGATGCTGCCTGATATTGCTTCCCCTTCCCTTCCGGCCATTGACCGGGTGCGCGCGATGGAAGCGGCGCTTTGGGCTGCGCCTGAGCATCACATTGAGATTGTGCCGGTGCATCGCTTTGCGCACGGGCTTTACGTGCGTGAGGTATCGCTGCCTGCGGGGTGCATCGCAGTGGGCCATATGCACGCGCAAGAGCATGTGACAATCATCTCCAAGGGCCGGTTGCAGATCGTGACGGAGGACGGCGTTAGTGAGGTCACTGCCCCCGCAACGTTTGTTGTGCCTGCTGGCCGCAAAAACTGCGTGCATGTGCTTGAGGACGCGGTGTGGACGACGATCCATGCGTGCGAGGCCAAGACGGCGGATGAAGCCGAGGCGCTGTTGATCCTGCCCGACGAGGAGGCTGTAAAATGGCTTTCATAGCAGTTGCGGCTGGCGTTGGGGCCATTGGTTCAATTGTTGGCGGCGCCTTGTCCGCTGGTGCGCAAAAGGACGCTGCACGTCAACAGGCGCAACTTGGCCGTGATCAGATTGCGGAAACCGCGCGCCAGTACAATCAGAGCCGCGCCGATCTCGCGCCGTATCGTGACGCGGGTTATACGTCACTGAAGGACTTGGTTGCGGGCACACGTCCCGGCGGGCAGTTTGACAAGGTTTTCACCAACGCCGATTTTGTCAAAGACCCTGGCTATCAGTTCCGCATGGATGAAGGCTCGCGAGGGGTCGAGGCTTCGGCTGCGGCTCGCGGCGGTGCTTTGTCGGGCGGCGCTTTGAAGGCGCTGGCACGGTATCAGCAGGGCTATGCATCCAACGAGTTCGGCGCGGCCTATGATCGGTTCAACAACAACCTGACGGGCCGGTACAACCGCTTGGCTGGATTGGCCGGCACGGGGCAGACTGCGACGAATAGCGGCATTGCAGCGGGTCAGGCGATGCAGACCGCCTATGCCAACGCGCGGGGTCAGATCAGTGACGCCATCGGTTCGGCGGGCAATGCCACGGCGTCAATGTACGCGGGGATCGGCAACACCATCGGGCAGACGGCAAACAATCTAGGCACTTATTTCGCCAACCGGCCAACGGTCTATCAGCGGCTGAACAACAGCGCCTCACAGACGATCAATGACCCCGCCAACTCGGGGATTTTCTGATGGCCCAGCTTGACAGCAACATCGTCCTGAAGGCGTTTGCAACCCCGCAACTCGACATTGTGGGCACGATGCGCGATGCCGAGGATCGCAGGCGGCAGGACGCGGCGTATGCCCAGCAGCAACGTGCCCAAGCGCAAGCGGCGCAAGATCAGGCGGCGGAGCGCGGGGTAATCCAGCAATACGGCACTGACCCCATGGCGGCGCGCAACTCGGCATTCCAAACGGGTAATGCGGGATTGGTCGCTAAACTTGACAGCATGGACGACGCAGGCAGAAAGCGCACAATTGATATTGCGCGCAGCACAGCGCCGCTGGTGATGTCGCTTGCCAAGGTTCCGGCTGAACAGACCCCGCAGGCCATGCAAGCGCTTGCTCCCGAATTGCAGGCTCGTGGCTGGTCGCCGGAACACATTGCCGAAGTGGCACAACAGCTTTCCGACCCTGCGCAGCGCGATGCAGCCTTTGCGCAGATCATGTCGAGTGCGCAGACGATTGAGGAATACGCGGCCTCGCGCAAGCCGGTGCTTGTTGGAGAGGGCCAGCAAATGCGGCTTCCTGATGGCACATTGATTGCCGAGGGTGCCCCAAAGTTCCATGCCGTCACAACGCCTGCCGGGGGCACCACAACGATCTTTGGCGCGCCGGGCGGGCAGGGTGCGCCCTCATCCCCCATTGGCCCGCAAATTGAAAGCACGGTGTCCAGTTTTGTGCCGGGCGTCACGGTAACATCGCGTCAACGCAGCGCGGCGCACAATGCGGAAGTCGGCGGCGTTTCTGACAGCTATCACATAAGCGATAATGCACGCGACTTTGTGCCGCCGAAAGGCATGAGCATGAGTGCGCTTGCCAGTGCGGTTCGCGCCAAGATGCTTGGTTTTGATGTGATCAACGAAGGCGACCATGTGCACGTTGAGCCCAGCCCTGGCATGGGGCGGCGCACTGGCGGCACGTTGACGATCAAGGGCCAGCCTAAGCCCGTCAGCGCGATTCCGGGCGGCCCTGACGGCGAAGGCGCAAAAGCGCTTGCGGGCAGGGGCTATCGCTACAAACCGGACGGCACGCTTGAACCGATCCCTGGCGGCCCTGCCGACTTGGGCGACATAGAAATTCCGCCGCCCAAAGAGATCGCAAAGCGCAACGCAGCTTATCCGAAAGTTGCGGGTTCATATCGAGCGGCCACGTTCGACATTGACGCGCAAATCAAGGATTTGGAAAAGCTTAAAACGCACCCCGGCCTAGACAACATCGTTGGGGCTTTTGACGGGCGCCTGCCTGCGGTTCTGCCCAATTCGGCGGCGGCGTCGGCATTGCTCAAAAAGATTCTGGCACGCGGGCAGTTTCGTGCGCTTCAGGATATGCGCAACAATTCGCCGACCGGCGGCGCGCTCGGCAATGTCTCGGACAGCGAAAACAAGACGCTGCGCCAGAGTGTGGCCGCGTTGGATCAGACGCAGGATGAAACTGCGTTTCGAGCCGCCATTGACCAGTACATTGACGATCTTCGTCACACGAAAAACAACCTGACGCAGACGTTTGAGGACACTTACGCTTACCGCAAGCAAAGCAGCGCTCCTGCGTCATCCAATGGCTGGGGCAAAGCGCAGGTGGTCCGCTAATGCCTACCTACGCCATCAAAGCGCCCAACGGCAAAACGTACCATATTGACGGGCCTGCGGGTGCGACGGATGAACAGGTGCGCGCCGAGGTGATGCGCCAGTTTCCGGACGCCGATCCGTATCAGGGCCGGGCCGAAAGCGATATTGTTGGTGAGTTACACCCTGCTCCCCCGCAAAAGAGCGGCACCGCGCTTGGTGATTTTGTCGGCGGCGTTTTGAAGCCTATTGACAACATGACTTCGGCGGCAATGAACATCCCCGGCGCGAAATACCTTGATCAGCTTGGGCAAGCTGTTGGCCTACCCTCGGCGCAACAAGCTGTTTTCAGCAATGACCGCCTCCGCAAGAACAACACAGGCTCTGGTCTCCAGACGCTGGGTAGCATCGTGGGCACATTGCCGACATTAGTAGTGCCTGGCGGACCATTGGCGCAAGGCGCGGTTTCCGGCGCCCTACTCTCTGATGCCAAAGACCCTTACGATGTTGGTTGGGATGCGGCACTAGGGGCGGCGGGCTCAAAGATAGCAGGAGCTGCGGTAAATGGCCTTGCGTGGGCGGCAAAACCTGTGGTTTCCAAAACCGCGCAAGTTCTTCACGATGCGGGGATTGATCTTACGCTTGGTCAAATGGCGCGCGGGAGTAAATCGCTCGGGTCGCAGATGATCGCGGGCATTGAGGATCGCGCGGCGGGATTGCCGCTTATCGGTGACGTTGTGAAAGCTGCGAGGGCTCGCGGAACGGAGCAGCTTAACAAAAAGCTGGCCGGTGATGCTTTGGCGCAGATCGGGGAGAAACTGCCCACAAAGATCAGTGCCGGGCACGAACTTGTTGATCTTGTGCAAGACAAATTGTCGGAAAAATATCAACAGGTCGTTCCCAACCTTGTTGGCCGTATTGACCAGCAGTTTGGGCAGGATTTGGCGGCGGCAAAGGCGGTCACCAACACTTTGCCGCGCGACAAGCAGCGGCAGTTTAAAGCCATTCTGGATGATGTATTTACCAACCGGATGGACCCCGGCGGGCGCTCTATTTCGGGGCAGGCTCTAAAGGACGCAGAAAGCCGTCTGGGCAAGCTTGCAAGGGATTATGGCAAGTCCACTGATACAGACCAGCGCATTCTTAGCGAAGCGATCACCGAGGCGCAGCGGGCTTTACGGTCCATGGCAGCACGCAGCGATAAAAGCGGTGTCATCCTTCAAAATATCAACAAGGGTTATGCCAAGTTTAAGCTAATTCAAGCAGCGGCCAATCTGGATAATGTCGTTTATCCCAATTCACTTTTGCGCCAAGCCAACAAGACCGGGTTTAACCAAGAACTTGCGCGTGCGGCATTTGAGATGTTGCCGAACAAGATTCCTGACAGCGGCACGGCAGGCCGGGTAATGGCAGGCCAAATGCTTCTTGGCGGCGGCGGCGGTGCTGCGCTGGGGGCGTTTTCGACCCCGACAGCGGCTGTTCCTTTGGCGGCGTCTGCCCTTTACACCAAGCCGGGCATGACTGCGCTCAACAAGTTCGTGTTTCGCAATACGGGCGCAGGATCAGCGGCGGCGGCGAAAGCGATTAAGAAGGCGGCCAAACTTGCGCCCGTAGTTATACCCCCACTCCTCCGAGCGCGCTGACAATGTGCGCCGAAACCATCTCCAACCCATCGCGATCAACGTGTTCGCGCCAGCCACAAGCATGATCGTCTGACCATCTGCCATTTGAAACCCCATCGTTGCGATAACGAAGGACCATAACATGACCTTGCCCTTGATGCCAAACCCACGGCAGCAATTCTTCGGCTCTGACGGCAAGCCCCTGGCCGGGGGCAAG
>Ga0304729_1001379_pt1 | contig 16131 bp, 14 predicted proteins | sample C_131016_MF_Meta_FD_190475 | JGI IMG/M metagenome (GOLD analysis project Ga0304729, IMG submission 190475) | Freshwater microbial communities from Lake Croche, Canada to study carbon cycling - C_131016_MF_MetaG (v2) (version 2) | ecosystem: Environmental > Aquatic > Freshwater > Lake | place... | reverse complement strand
TGATCATTACGTTGAAGTAAGTTTTGCAGGATTTACTGGAGTTGTAGATGCGCTCGGCGGAATTCAAGTCTGCTCTAAAGTTGCAATTAATGACCCAAAGAGCCACCTCATCATGAGCGCCGGATCGCATGTTCTCGATGGACTCGAGGCTTTGAAATATGTTCGCACACGTGACTTTGATGGACGTGGCGACATTGGGCGCATGGAACGTCAGCAACAATTTGTCAGCGCAGTATTGCGCAAGGCAACAAGTAGCGGCGTACTGCTCAACCCAATCAAATTAACTAAATTCTTCAATGCAACTATTTCAACAGTAAAGATGGATTCTGGCGTTAATAAGAGCGATCTCTTAACTCTTGCAAAACAGATGAGAAACCTTTCTGCTGGAAATCTGCGCACTCTCACAGTTCCACTCTCTGATCCCAACGGAAGCTACCCAGGTGTCGGTTCTGTGGTTATCTGGGATCCAACTTTGGCAACAGATCTCTGGACTCGAATTCGAAGCGATGAAGCCCTCATTGAGACCATTAAGCCATCGGCTAAGGCAACTACCAAACCTGTCATGGTCGACAAGTTCAAGACAAAAACTGGCGCTGAAAATCCCTGCGCTTCGACCAAATAACCTGTCAGAGTTCAGAATTTAATTAGCTCTGCAATACACTCCTCATCATGACTCTGAAGCTATCTGTAATTGGTTGCGGCTACTTAGGTGCAACTCACGCAGCATGTATGTCCTCACTGGGATTTGAGGTAATTGGTATTGATACAGATCAGAGCAAAGTCGATCTCCTTTCTCGGGGCGAGCTACCTTTCTACGAACCAGGTCTAGATACTCTCCTTGCGTCTGAAGTAAAGACTGGTCGTCTCACATTTACTACTGATTTTTCTGCAGTTGCCGATGCTGATGTGCACTTCATCTGTGTTGGAACTCCGCAGAGTAAAGAGGGACTTGCAGCAGATCTCACTTATGTAAAGGCCTCCGTTGCAGCGATTGCACCTCACCTTAAAGAAGGTTCGCTCGTAGTTGGAAAATCAACAGTGCCTGTCGGAACTGCGCAACTACTTCGTGATCAACTATCTATCTCTGCACCTCAAGCAGACCTTGCCTGGAATCCAGAATTCTTACGTGAGGGTTTTGCTGTCGAAGATACTTTGACTCCTAATCGCCTTGTCGTGGGTGTTGCCAACGATCGCGCAGAAGAGATTCTTAAAGAGGTCTATAAGCCCGTCATTGATTTAGGGACTCCATGGATTCGAGCAGATCTTCCTACTGCCGAACTTGTCAAAGTTGCTGCGAACTCATTCCTTGCAACAAAGATTTCATTTATCAACGCCATGGCTGAAGTCTGCGAAGCAGCAGGCGGTGACGTCACTGTTCTTGCAAAGGCGATTGGTTATGACCCTCGCATCGGTAGCCGTTTCTTGCAAGCAGGAATCGGCTTCGGTGGAGGTTGCCTTCCAAAAGATATTCGTGCATTTATGGCACGCGCTCAAGAACTGGGTGCAGATCAAGCTTTGGAATTCCTCCGCGAAATTGATGCAATTAATATGCGTGCACGTCAACGCGTAATAGATATTGTTCGTGCTGATCTTTCAGAAGATCTAACTCAGTACAAGATTGCTGTACTCGGTGCGACATTTAAGCCCGATAGCGATGATGTGCGCGACTCTCCAGCGCTGGATATCGCCGCCCAACTTCAAGCAGCAGGTGCACAAGTTGTTGTTCATGATCCAAAGGGCATTGAACCTGCACGAAAGCGCTTCCCAAATCTTGATTACCAAGAGAAAGTTGTCGATGCGGTCAAGGGCGCAGATGCAATCTTGCACTTGACTGAATGGAAGGAATATCGCGAACTCGATCCTTCAGTAATTGGACAGCTTGTGAAGTCAAAGTTACTTATTGACGGTCGCAATATGTTAGATCGTAATAAATGGCGCGCAGCTGGTTGGCGCGTACATGCGCTAGGTAGAAGCGATTAGGGTAGAAGTGATTAGGGTAGAAGTGATTAGGGTAGAAGTGATTAAAATCCAGTTTTAGTATTGCGACGGGCGCTCAATTGGGCGCCTTTTGCTTTTGCTTCTTCCGTTAGTTCTGAGAGCTGCACTTCAATCTTCTTTGAAACTTCAGCATCTGCAGAACCAATAATGCGTGCTGCAAGAATGCCTGCATTCTTGGCGTTATCAATTCCAACCGTTGCAACAGGAATTCCACCTGGCATCTGAACAATGGAGAGAAGTGAATCCATTCCATCGAGGTTCTTCAGTGAGACAGGAACGCCAATGACTGGAAGGGTCGTTAGGGCTGCAACCATTCCTGGTAGGTGCGCTGCTCCGCCTGCACCAGCAATGATTACCTTGTAGCCCTTTGATGCTGCGCTCTTTGCAAACTCAACCATCTCCTCAGGCATGCGATGAGCCGAAACAACATCTGCACTGTAACTAATTCCAAATGAATCGAGAGCCTTTGCAGCTTCTTCCATGACTGGCCAATCAGAGTCGGAACCCATGATGATTGCTACATCTTTACGATCACTCATCGATTGCTCCGCTCATGTAGTCACGTGCATGCTGCACATCAGAAGTTAATTGTAGAAGGTCGGATCCCACTGCCGTTACATGGCCTATCTTGCGCCCTATGCGGACTTCCTTCTTGTAATGATGGAATTTAAGGTCTGGGTTACGTGCCATGAGGTGAAGATATGGGCGGTACATATCTGTCTTCTCGCCTCCCAAGATATTTCCCATCACTGCGATTTCCGCAATCATGGCAGGATCACCGAGAGGAAGATCGAGGATTGCGCGCAAGTGTTGTTCGAATTGGCTAGTGACAGAACCATCAATAGTCCAGTGGCCGGAGTTGTGAGGGCGCATTGCAAGTTCATTGATGTAGAAATGATCACCTTTGACAAACATTTCAACTGCCATGACTCCGACAACGCCGACTTCTTGAGCGATATCAAGTGCGAGCTTCTGTGCTTTTTCAGCTAGTTCTGGAGAAATACTCTGTGCGGGAGTGATAGTGAGTGTGCAGATTCCATCTTCTTGCACTGTCTCGGTTGGGGCCCACGTTGTTGCCTGTCCATGAGGTGATCGTGCAACCATGACTGCAATTTCAGAGTCGAATGAGATGAGCTCTTCAATCAGCAGGCGAGGAGTGGTCTTCAATACTTCCGTGAGTTCATCTTGCGAATTAATCTTCCAGACACCGCGGCCGTCGTAGCCGCCAGAGATTGCTTTGGCTATGAGCGGGTAGCGCTCAATGTCGGCAGTAGATGTTGCAATCTTCCATGTTGGTGATGGGTACTCACTTAACTTCTCGCGCATCTGCGCTTTATCCTGAGAATAGATAAATGCAGAAGAAGGCGGATAAACCTTCACTCCCGCAGCCTCCAAGCCTTTGATCACCGATAAAGGTACGAGTTCGTGTTCGAAGGTAACGACATCGCATGTTGATGCAAACTCTTTCAGTGCATCGAGGTCGGTGTAATCACCAACAACATGGTGAGTGATCTGAGCTCCTGAATCCTCGGGGCTCGCAGCAAAGAGAAGCAGATCGATTCCAAGCGCCGTTGCTGGTGCAACCATCATGCGAGCTAATTGCCCTGCGCCTATGACGCCAACGCGAGGGAATCTTTCGTTCACGGGGCTATCGTAGATGAACGATGTCCCCGACAGATACCCGAGAACCATCCTCAAGAATGAGTTCGCCAGTAGGCGTAATGTCTACCGCTTTTCCAATTTTATAACTTCCATCTGGATGCTCAATTCGAACCTCGCAGCCAATAGTTGCTGAGCGCTCATTGTAAAGATGACGGAGATCTTCACCGTTCTGCCATCGTTCTAATAGTTCCTCAAATGTATTGAGAAATGAAGCGAGAATCAGATTGCGGTCAAGCACTGAAAATTTATTGAGCGTAAGTGAAGTGGCATGTGCGACTGGAAGTTCTTCTTGAGTCATGCCGACATTGATTCCAACACCAATGATTACTCCATCGCTTGTTGCTTGAGCAATGATTCCTCCAACTTTTCCGTCACTCATGAGAATGTCATTAGGCCACTTGAGTGTTGGTGTACTTTCAGGATCTAGAGCTGTCAATCCAAATAATGCACTCAGCCCAGTTAGTAATGTGAGAAATGACCAATCTGATTTATCCCGTTGTGGCTGGATGTAGAGAGAGAACATAAGTGCAGATGATGCAGGTGCATCAAATTTTCTATCGAGTCGACCACGACCCGCTGATTGAAATTCTGTGACAATCACGTCGCCGGTATGCGCTCTTTTATCTGTTACTAATTGAGCGAGATCATCTTGCGTAGAGCCCGTGACTTCAACCACGCTTACTCGCCAGTACCGCGAGATTTTTTCTGAGATCAGCAAAGTATTGAGCGGTGGTCTTGGCGTAACTGTGCTCACGACTAGTACCTTATGGTCATGAGCCCAGATCTGCATACAACCGCGGGAAAAATTGAAGACCTTCGCGAGAGAATCGATGAAGCCGTTCATACTGGTTCAGCAAGAGCTGAAGAGAAGCAACATGCCAAAGGTAAGGGCACCGCTCGCGAACGCATCGAGATGCTTGTAGATCCTGATTCATTTACAGAGATTGATGAATTTGCTCGCCACCGTGCTCAGAACTTTGGCATGGAGAAGAACCGTCCCTACGGTGATGGCGTCATTATCGGAACAGCAACTGTTGATGGTCGACCAATCGCGCTGTATTCACAGGACTTCACAGTCTTTGGTGGATCACTCGGTGAGGTACATGCAGAGAAGATTGTAAAGATTGCAGAGTTTGCTCTGAAATCAGGAATTCCACTGATTGGAATTAATGACTCAGGTGGAGCGCGAATCCAAGAAGGTGTTGCATCTCTTAACGGTTACGGAAGAATCTTCCGTCTCAATACTCGCTCATCAGGAGTTATTCCTCAGATTTCATTGATTCTTGGCCCGTGTGCAGGTGGTTCTGCATATTCACCAGCACTCACCGACTTCACCGTAATGGTGAAGGAGACATCAAATATGTTTATTACTGGCCCTGATGTGATCAAGACAGTGACAGGTGAAGATGTAGGGATGGAAGAGCTTGGCGGAGCATTCACTCACAATACAAAATCAGGAAATGCGCACTACATGGCAGATTCAGAGGCCGATGCTATTGATTATGTAAAGGCGCTCTTATCTTATCTTCCTTCAAATAATATGGATGGCTCCCCTGTACTTCCTCCTACTGAGACTCTTGATAAGAGCACAACGGATACAGCGCTCAACACCTTGATTCCCGATAGTCCGAACCAGCCTTACGACATGAAGGTTCTTATTCAGGCTCTTGTTGATGAGGCCGAGTTCCTTGAAGTTCATGCGCTCTATGCTCCAAATATTGTTGTGGGTTTTGCGCGCATTGAAGGACAGTCCATCGGAATTATCGCTAACCAGCCTTCACAATTAGCTGGAACTCTTGATATCAACTCTTCTGAAAAGGCAGCACGATTCTTACGCTTCTGCGATGCATTTAATATTCCAATTCTTACGCTCGTAGATGTTCCTGGGTTTATGCCAGGAACTGAACAAGAGTGGAACGGCATTATTCGACGCGGAGCAAAACTTCTCTACGCCTATGCTGAAGCATCGGTCCCACTTGTCACTCTCATTACTCGCAAGGCATACGGTGGGGCATTTATCGTGATGGGATCTAAATACCTTGGTAGCGATATCAACTTTGCATGGCCAACAGCTGAAATTGCAGTGATGGGAGCACAAGGTGCGGTCAATATTCTCTATCGCAAGGATTTAGCTGAAGCTAAAGACCAGAATGCAAAGCGTGCTGAGTTGATAACTGAGTACACCGAGAAATTCTCAAATCCATATCTTGCTGCAGAGCGCGGAACAATCGATAGCGTGATTGAACCCGAAGATTCACGCCAATACATCACCAAGGCATTTCGTACATTGAAGACAAAGCGCGATACCTTGCCAGCTCGTAAGCATGGAAATATTCCTCTATAACAATGAAATTTACTGTCACTGCAGGCAATCCAACGCCTGAAGAACTTCTCGCGCTGCAAGCAGTCTTGGCCAACCACAACGCTGTTGTCATTAAGCCGGTCATCAAGCGAAGCATCTTTGCCCTACCGCAGCTTCGACAACCGCTACCCCGCCAGATGACCTTCGGCGCACGAAAGCATCGATAGATGCCACGTATCGTCCTAGCTTCACAATCACAGTCGCGTCGTCGTTTACTTGAAGATGCCGGACTGAAACCAACGATTATTGTCAGCAACGTTGATGAAGAGACCGATTTCTTCAACGCTATGACACCTGAAGATATGGTGATTGCTCTAGCTATTTCAAAGGCACATACCGTGCGCGAGCTGATTGATTACCCAGCAATTATTATCGGATGCGACTCCACCTTTGATGTGGATGGAGTCTCATTTGGTAAGCCAGGTACTCCTGAAGTTGCGATTGAACGCGCCAAGAAAATTAGTGGGCGCACAGGACTGCTCCATACAGGGCACTGTGTTATTGATACTGAAAAGGGAGTTGAGATCTCAGATCGTGTCACTACAAAGGTTACTTTCACCGATATGACTGATGAAGAGATTGCAGATTACGTTGCATCAGAGGAACCACTGCATGTGGCAGGTGGATTTACTCTCGATGGATTTGGTAGCCCCTTTATTCCGGTGATCGAGGGCGATTACACCAATGTTGTCGGTATATCGATGCCTTTTCTTCGTAGCGCAATGAAGCAACTTGGATATTCTTGGCCACAGGTGAAGGAGATGTCATGAAGCGCGTGCTGATTGCAAACCGAGGCGAGATTGCTCTTCGTGTTATTCGCGCATGCAAAGATCATGGCCTTGAATCAGTTGCTATCTATGCAGAAGAAGATCGCGATGCGCTGCATACACAGAGCGCAGATTTTGCTTATTCGCTCAATGGCACTGTGGCAAAAGATACCTATCTCAATATTCCCAAGATCATCGCTCTTGCCAAAGAATCTGGCGCAGATGCAGTGCACCCTGGTTATGGATTCCTCTCTGAAAACGCAAGCTTTGCACAGGCCGTTGTTGACGCTGGACTTATTTGGATTGGTCCCCCACCTGCGGCAATTAGCGCGCTCGGAGATAAAGTTTCAGCTCGCCGCATTGCCGCAAGAGCTGGTGCACCACTTGTCGCAGGCACAAAAGATCCAGTAACAGGACATGAAGAAGTTCTCGCCTTTGCGAAAGAACATGGACTTCCCGTTGCAATTAAGGCGGCATTTGGTGGCGGCGGACGTGGACTTAAAGTGGCACGCACAATGGAAGAAATTCCAGAGCTCTACGCATCAGCTGTGCGCGAAGCAATTGCAGGTTTTGGCCGCGGAGAATGTTTCGTCGAACGTTATCTCGATAAGCCTCGTCACGTAGAGACTCAAGTACTTGTCGATAAGCACGGCCATGCCGTTGTCGTTTCAACAAGAGATTGTTCGCTCCAGCGCCGCCATCAAAAGCTTGTAGAAGAGGCGCCCGCGCCTTTCTTAACTGATGCTCAGAATGAAGAGCTCTACCGCTCCAGTAAAGCAATCATGAAAGAAGCTGGTTATATCGGTGCTGGTACATGTGAATTTCTCGTTGGTGTTGATGGAACTATTTCATTTCTTGAAGTCAACACTCGTTTGCAGGTTGAGCACCCAGTCTCCGAAGAGGTTACTGGCATTGACTTAGTACGGGAGCAATTCCGGATTGCAATGGGTGAAAGCCTTGGTTTTGATGATCCCGTGGTGCGTGGACATTCCATTGAATTCCGCATCAATGGTGAAGATCCAGGACGATCATTTCTTCCTGCACCAGGACGTATCACTGCCTGGAATATCCCAACTGGTCCCGGAGTACGCGTAGATGCAGGATTCCGAAATGGCGATGTCATCGGCGGAAACTTCGATTCACTCCTTGCAAAGCTCATCGTTACTGGAGCGACTCGCAAAGAAGCTATTCAACGTGCACGGCGTGCTCTTGCAGAGTTTGAAGTGGGCGGCCTTGCTACAGCTCTTACCTTCCACCGCGCAATCCTGGAAGATCCTGCCTATACAGAAGATTTCAAGGTCTACACAAGTTATATTGAAAATGAATTTAAGAACGATATCCCTGCCTTTGAATCGAGCGCTGCAGATATTCAAACACGAGTAGCTGCGGAAAAACTCGTAGCTGAAGTCAATGGAAAACGATTTGAAATCCTTGTACATGCACCTGAACCTGTTGTTAAACGCCACCGTGCAAAGCAGGCATCTGTCGGTGGCGCATCTGGCACAGGTCTTGCCAGCCCGATGCAAGGAACTGTCGTGAAGATTGCAGTGGAAGAAGGACAGAGCGTTGAGGCTGGCGAACTCATCATTGTTCTTGAAGCGATGAAGATGGAGCAACCACTTAACGCCCATCGCAGCGGTGTGATTAAGAACCTAAAAGCTGTAATTGGCGAGACAGTGGCCAGCGGAACAGTTCTCTGTGACATTATTGAGGCATGACCTCATCTGACCTTCTCTACGTAGATCCATTAGCCGCAGCTACAAAGGCAGCAACTGAGATAGCAGAACGCACCGGAGTTGCCTCTCATGATGTCGCTCTCGTTATGGGATCAGGGTGGGTAACAGCAGCCGATGCACTTGGCACACCTGCCTATGAGTGTGATGCTCACGAATTAACGGGGTTCTTTGCGCCAGCGGTAGAAGGTCACTCCGGAAAAGTTCGCTCCTATGAAATCATCGAAAATGGCAAGACAATTCGCGCACTTGTATTTCTGGGACGCACACATCTCTATGAAGGTAAAGGAATGGAGCCTGTTGTGCACGGTGTGCGCACCGCTGTAAAGGCAGGTTGCAAAGTAGTTATTCTGACAAATGCATGTGGAGGAATTAATACTTCTTACACAGTTGGACAACCAGTCATTATCCGCGACCACATCTCACTCACTGCAGCTTCTCCCCTTTCTGGTGCAACTTTTATTGATCTCACAGATCTCTACAGCATGCGCATTCGCGAAATCGTAAAGAAAGAAGATTCATCACTCGCTGAAGGCGTCTATGTTCATTGGCGTGGTCCAACGTATGAAACTCCTGCAGAAATTATGATGATGCGCACAATGGGCGCAGACCTTGTTGGCATGTCCACAGTTCCAGAAGCGATTGCAGCTCATGCACTTGGCGCAGAAGTACTTGGAATTTCATTGGTAACTAATGCTGCTGCCGGAGTTACGGGCGAGAAGTTAAATCACGAAGAAGTGATTGCTGCAGGAAAAGCTGCAGCAAGTCGTATGGGTTCACTTCTTAAGAACACTATTCCTAAACTCGTCTAGCAAAGATATTCTGCACTCATGGATCAATCACTAGTCGCTGAAGTACAAGCATGGATCAGTGATGACCCTGATCCGCTCACTGCGCTACAGCTTCAAACACTCCTTGATTCTGGTGACGAAGCAACGCTCAAAAAATATTTCAACGGCTTTCTCCAATTTGGTACAGCAGGGCTACGTGGCCCAGTAGGCCCAGGGCCATCCTGTATGAACCGCGCTGTCGTTGGACGGACAGCGGCAGGAATTGTTGAGTATATGAAGCAGCGCGGTATGACCAAGGTTGTTATCGGTCGCGATGCGCGTTACGGCTCTGAGGATTACACCTTTGAGACCGCCGAAATTATGAGCGGTGCAGGAATGGATGTCTACATACTTCCACGTCCACTACCGACTCCAGTTCTTGCATTTGCAACTGCATATCTGAAGTGCGATATCGGCATTATGGTGACTGCAAGTCATAACCCACCGCAAGATAATGGGTACAAGGTCTATATAGGACCCACTGCAGATGGGATCAATTACGCATCCTCGCAAATTATCAGCCCAACGGATGGATTTATTGCAGCTGAAATCGATGCAATTAGATCGCTAAAAGCTCTGCCACGCGCAAAGACATGGACAGTACTTGGTGAAGAAGTAATTACGGAATATATAGACCGCACAAGCGCTCTTGCGCCACGGCCTGGCGATATCACAATTGTCTACACCGCGATGCATGGAGTTGGTACCGAGACCGTGCAGCGCGTCTTCAACCATGCAGGTTTTGCAACTCTACTTCTTGTTGACGAACAGTGCGCTCCAGATCCAGATTTTCCCACGGTCGTATTTCCCAATCCTGAAGAACCCGGTGCGATTGACCTAGCCTTAAAGAAAGCCCGTGATTTCGGAGCGGATCTCGTTATCGCAAATGATCCTGATGCTGATCGATGCGCAGTTGCAATCAATGATCCTAAAGTCGGCTGGCGCATGTTGCGCGGAGATGAACTTGGCATCGTCTTAGGTGAATGGATTGCTCGATCAAAGCCAACCGGTATATTCGCAAATTCCATCGTCTCATCTTCTGCACTTCGCAAAATTTGCACACATTACGGAATCACATTTGAAGAAGTACTTACCGGGTTTAAGTGGCTTGCCAAGATTGAAGACCTCGCCTTTGGCTATGAAGAAGCGATCGGGTATGCCGTGGATTCAGGGAATGTAAATGATAAAGATGGAATATCTGCAGCAATCTTTGTGGCACAGATTGCCATGGATTTGAAGCGTGACGGACTCACAATCTCTGACCTGCTCAATGAAGTATGGGCGCGTCATGGTTTCCATGGAACAGAGCAGATTTCTATCCGTGTTACCGATATGTCAGCGATTACACGAGTGCTTGCGAGATTGCGTCAAAACCCACCTCAGGAAATTGCAGGACGAGCCGTTGAATCCATCGATGATCTGGCAGCTCCAACAAGTGCTCTGCCACCGACAGATGGGCTACGAATCTGGCTAGCAGGCGGAATTCGAGTAATCGTGCGCCCCTCAGGAACTGAAGCGAAGATGAAGTGCTACATCGAAGTCATCACATCTACGTCGGAAGAATCACAGAAATTGCTCGACCAGATTCGCCAACCTCTGAAAGAATTGCTTTCGTGAGTTTCTATGGCTTAGTTGATGGATCAGAGAAGTCGCTTGTAGATTTTCTCGACCAACTATCAGGAGTCGACCAAGTTGGAGCTGAATCACGAGCTGCGATGCTTGCAACTCGAAGTATCAAAACAACGAGTAAGAAATGGGCAATTGAAACTGCAATTTCAATGGTTGACCTCACGACTCTGGAAGGTGCTGATACTCCAGGCAAAGTTCGCGCCCTATGTTCTAAGGCCGTTAGACCAGATCCCACAGATCCCACAGTTCCTAGCGTCGGAGCAATCTGCGTCTATAACGATATGGTTGCAATCGCTCGAACACATTTAGATGCTATTGGTGGCAAAGATGTGCCTGTTGCGGCAGTATCGACTGCTTTTCCATCTGGTCGCGCTTCAATGACGGTAAAGATTCAAGATACTCAAGATGCCATTGATGCTGGAGCTGCGGAAATCGATATGGTGATTGACCGTGGCGCATTCTTGGCGGGAAAGTATGGATTAGTCTTCGATGAAATCGTAAAGATTCGCGAAGTATGCGGTGATAAGGCCCATCTCAAAGTGATCTTCGAAACTGGCGAACTTGTTACTTATGACAATGTCCGAAAAGCTTCTTACCTGGCAATGCTGGCAGGTGCTGACTTTATTAAAACCTCGACAGGAAAGGTTGCTCCCGCAGCGACTCCCCCCGTAGTCCTTGTGATGCTCGAAGCGGTGCGTGATTTTTACACACTCACTCAACGCAAAATTGGAGTAAAACCTGCCGGTGGAATTCGCACAACGAAAGATGCAATAAAGCAGTTAGTCCTCGTCAATGAGACCGCGGGGCCAGACTGGTTAACACCACAGCTATTTCGCATCGGTGCAAGCGCACTACTCAATGATTTACTGATGCAACGCATGAAAATGTCAGATGGCTACTACGCTAGCCCTAACTACGTGACGATCGACTAGGGATGAGCAGACGATGACCTTCGAGTATGCACCGGCGCCAGAATCTAGGGCGATCGTCTCTATCAAGCCTAAATACGGCCACTTCATCAACGGTTCATTTGTTGCTGGAAAGAAGCACTTTCCTAGTATTAACCCTGCGACTGAAGAGGTACTCAGCCAAATCGCACTCGGCGGTCTTACAGATGTCGATAAGGCAGTTGCAGCAGCGCAGAAGGCTTACACAAAGACATGGTCAAAGCTTTCAGGTAAAGAACGTGGGAAATATTTATACAGAATTGCCCGCATACTCCAAGAGCGTGCACGTGAGTTTGCAGTCCTTGAAACTCTCGATAATGGAAAGCCGATTCGTGAAACACGAGATATCGATATCCCACTTGTTGCAGCACACTTTTTCTATCACGCAGGATGGGCCGATAAATTAGATTATGCAGGTCTTGGCCACTCCCCTCAGCCTTACGGAGTTGCAGGTCAGATCATTCCGTGGAACTTCCCACTCTTGATGCTGGCATGGAAAGTTGCGCCAGCCCTTGCTACCGGTAATACCGTAGTTCTCAAGCCAGCAGAGACAACATCTCTGACTGCTCTACTTTTTGCCGAAGTCTGTCAGCAAGCTGAACTTCCTGATGGTGTTGTAAATATTGTGACCGGAGATGGTTCCACAGGGGCTGCAATCGTGAACCATCCAGGAATTCATAAGATTGCATTTACAGGATCTACCGATGTCGGCAAGAAGATTGCTCGCGCAATTGCATCCACCGATAAAAAGGCAACCCTTGAACTCGGTGGCAAGGGCGCCAATATCGTCTTTGATGACGCACCTGTTGATGAGGCAGTTGAAGGCATTGTCAACGGAATCTTCTTCAATCAGGGCCATGTCTGCTGCGCTGGCTCACGTTTGATTCTGCAAGAGAGCATCGCCGACGAAGTTATTGAAAAACTCAAGGTCAGAATGTCCAAGATTAGAGTGGGAGATCCTCTCGATAAAAATACTGACCTTGGTGCCATTAACTCAAAGGAGCAGTTGGTAAAGATTAAGGAGCTATCTGCAATCGGAGATGCTGAAGGAGCCGAACGTTGGAGCCCACAGTGCAACCTCTCTGATAAAGGTTTCTGGTTTGCTCCCACAATCTTTACCGGTGTAACTCAAGCGCACCGAATCGCACAAGAAGAGATCTTCGGTCCTGTTCTCTCGATATTAACCTTTAGAACTCCACAAGAGGCGATGGATAAGGCAAATAACACTCCCTTTGGATTATCTGCTGGTATTTGGAGCGAGAAAGGCTCACGAATTTTCTGGGCTAGCCAACATCTCAAAGCTGGAGTTATCTGGGCAAATACCTTTAATAAATTTGATCCAACATCTCCATTTGGTGGGTATAAAGAATCTGGATGGGGTCGCGAAGGTGGCAAGCATGGCCTTGCTGCATATTTAAAGACTGGGAAAGAGACGGGGGCGAAGTAAATGGCTACTAAGAAGCAAGCTCGCGTTGATGTAAAGAAGACTTACAAGCTCTTTATCAATGGTGCATTCCCTCGCAGCGAATCAGGACGTGTATTTGAAGTAACTGCTAAGAACGGTGACTTCATGGCCAATCCTGCACTTGCATCTCGCAAAGATTTAAGGGATGCAGTTACCGCTGCACGCGCCGCGCACTCTGGTTGGTCGAAGGCCACTGCCTACAATCGTGGGCAGATTCTCTATCGCATCGCTGAGATGCTCGAAGGTAGAGCAGAGCAATTCGAATCTGAGATTGCACTAACTTCACAGATAACCGCCCTCAAAGCTAAGTCACAGGTATTAGCTGCCATCGATCGTTGGGTTTGGTATGCAGGGTGGAGCGACAAGATTCAGGCTGTCAGCGGCGCTACAAATCCCGTGGCAGGTCCATTCTTTAACTTCTCAATCGCTGAACCACAAGGTGTAGTTGCTATTGCATCTCCTTCCTCATTCATCGACTTCATCGATGCTATTGCTGCAGCCGTTGTGTCAGGAAATACCACTGTTGTGCTTGTTCCGGGCACACTTGCCGTTCCAGCTATGTCATTCGCTGAAGTATTGGCAACGAGTGACTTGCCAGCAGGAGTTATTAATATTCTTACAGGATCCCTTGATGAGCTAGCTCCATGGGCAGCATCCCATATGGATATCGATGGCTTTGATATCTCAGGAATTGCCACAAAAAAGCGAGGTGCACTCAAAGAAGCGGGAGCGCAAAACCTCAAGCGGATTCATGCATTTAGCACGGGTCAGAGCCCTACAAGAATCCTTTCATTTATGGAATCTAAAACAGTCTGGCACTCAGTAGGAGTGTAAAGAGGGTTACTCCGCTGAAATATTTGCATAGCCTGGCTTAATAACACTCTCAATAATTGCAAGGCGTTCTTCAAAGGGAATGAATGAGCTCTTAAGCGCATTGACAGTCACTCGTTGTAGATCTTGGAAAGTCCAATCACATTGATTAACCATCTCCGTCATCTCGCGTGTCATCGATGTTGCTGACATTAAACGATTGTCAGTATTGATGGTGACACGGAAACGTAGTTTGGCAAGGCGTGCAAGTGGGTGATGTGCGAATGAATCCGCAACGCCTGTCTGAATATTTGAGGATGGGCACATCTCAAGTGGAACGCGACGATCGCGAACATACGATGCAAGTCGGCCTAAGCGTGGTGGCGTGTGGTTAAAATCGATGTCGTCTGTAATACGAACGCCATGACCCAAACGTTCTGCTCCGCATAATTGAATTGCTTCCCAGATTGATGGCAATCCATATGCCTCGCCGGCGTGAATGGTGAAGTGTGCATTTTCGCGACGCAAATATTCAAATGTGTCGAGTTGATCACTAGGTGGGAAACCATCTTCAGGACCTGCAATATCGAATCCAACAACGCCTTGGTCGCGATATTTAATTGCAAGTTCTGCAACCTCTTGTGAAAGTTCGTTCTGACGCATTCCACAAAGCAGAGACATCACCCGAATCGTGTTGCCTTCAGATTTCGCCTCAACTTCACCGGCACGAAATCCTTCGAGGATAGCTTCAATTGCTTGTGAGAGCGTTAAACCTTTTTCGGTAATGAGTTCGGGTGCCATGCGTACTTCAGCATAGACAACGCCATCACGGGCAAGATCTACTGCACATTCACGAGCAACGCGGACAATATCTTCTTTGCGTTGCATCACTGCAACGGTGTGAGCAAATGTTTCGAGATAGAGAACCAGGGAACCTGAATCACAAGAGCTACGGAACCATTCTGCAAGTTCTGCTGCATCATATGTTGGGAGCTCGTGGCCAATTTCTTTGGCGATATCGATAATTGTTTGAGGGCGCAATCCGCCATCAAGGTGGTCATGCAACAGTGCTTTCGGCAGACGCTTTACCTGATCGGCTGTTGGCTTCTTCGTTAAATCGCTCATCCTTCAATTCTCTCAAGCACTAGAGGTAGACGATTTACCGTTCCACCTTCAACAATTATGACAGCACCATCCAGAATGTCGAGCGCTCGTTCAAAGCGAGCAGGTTCATCTGTATGAAGAGTCATCAGCGGAGAACCTGCCGCAATGTAATCTCCGGGCTTTGCATGGAGCTCTATTCCGGCACCCGCCTGAACTTTCTCACCTTGTTTAGAACGACCTGCACCAAGTCGCCATGCGCTGACGCCAACTTTCATCGCATCCATAGTCGTAATGATTCCGCTATTGGCTGCCTTCACAACATGCTTCTCTCGAGCAACAGGAAGTGCAGCATCTGGGTCTCCACCTTGTGCGCTAATCATGCGGCGCCAATGATCCATCGCACTTCCATCTTTGAGTGCTTCAGCTGGATCTTTTCCAACAATTCCTGCCGCATCAATCATTTCTCGAGCAAGCAGAATCGTAAGTTCTACAACATCAGATGGCCCGCCACCTGCAAGTACTTCAACGGATTCGCGAACTTCAAGAGCATTGCCTGCCGTAAGTCCAAGTGGAACATCCATTGCGGTAACTAGGGCGCGAGTCTTAACACCTGCATCTGTACCTAGTTGAACCATGGTGCGGGCAAGTTCCGATGCTTTCTTCGGATCTGACATAAATGCACCGCTGCCGGTCTTTACATCAAGTACCAGCGCTGAAGTTCCTTCTGCAATCTTTTTGCTCATAATTGACGAAGCAATCAATGGAATCGCTTCAACTGTTGCTGTGACATCGCGTAAGGCGTAGAGCTTCTTATCTGCAGGGGC
>Ga0304729_1001378_pt1 | contig 16169 bp, 19 predicted proteins | sample C_131016_MF_Meta_FD_190475 | JGI IMG/M metagenome (GOLD analysis project Ga0304729, IMG submission 190475) | Freshwater microbial communities from Lake Croche, Canada to study carbon cycling - C_131016_MF_MetaG (v2) (version 2) | ecosystem: Environmental > Aquatic > Freshwater > Lake | place... | reverse complement strand
ACCGCTCCAGGATGCGTTGAACGCTTCCTGGAATAGAAACACGAATCAAAGGAGGACCCATGGAGGGTCAAGACGTTAAGTCAGCAGTAGCCGTTATCGATAACGGAAAGTTCGGAAAGCGCGAGATCAAGTTCGAAACAGGACGCCTCGCAAAGCAAGCAGCAGGAGCTGCAGCTGTGTATCTCGATGATCAGACAATGATCTTCTCAGCTACAACGGCATCAAAGACACCTAAGGATCAATTCGACTTCTTCCCACTTACAGTGGATGTTGAAGAGAAGATGTATGCCATCGGCAAGATCCCTGGTTCATTCTTCCGTCGCGAAGGCCGCCCATCAGAAGAGGCAATTCTTACCTGCCGTTTGATCGACCGTCCATTGCGTCCATCATTTATTAAGGGACTTCGTAATGAAGTTCAGATCGTTGTGACAGTAATGGCGCTCGATCCAGATCATATGTACGACGTGATTGCTATCAACGCAGCATCAATGTCAACACAACTTGCAGGCCTTCCATTCTCTGGTCCAATCGGTGGCGTACGTGTTGCACTGATCGACGGTCAGTGGGTTGCCTTCCCTAACCATTCGCAGGTCGAGAACGCAGTTTTCGATATGGTCGTTGCAGGTCGCGTAACAGCAGACGATGTAGCAATCATGATGGTTGAAGCAGAAGCAACTACACGCACAATTGGTCTTATCGCAGAAGGTGCTAAGGCTCCTACTGAAGAGATTGTGGCTCAAGGACTCGATGCTGCAAAGCCATTTATCAAGATTCTCTGCGAAGCACAGTCAAAGCTTGCAGCAGTTGCTGCCAAGCCAACAGCTGATTTCCCAGTCTTCCTTGATTACCAAGATGATGTATTTGCAGCCGTTGAAAAGGCAGCCAAGGATGATCTTGCAAAGGCTTTGACAATCTCAGGTAAGCAAGAGCGCGAGACAAAGATCGATGAGATCTCTGCCTCAACTAAGGAATCAGTTTCAGTTGCCTTCGAAGGCCGCGAAAAGGAAGTTCCTGCAGCGTTTCGCTCACTGACAAAGAAGCTTGTACGTCAGCGCGTACTTCGCGACAAGATTCGTATCGATGGCCGCGGACTCCGCGACATTCGTGCACTCTCTGCCGAAGTTGAGGTTATTCCTCGCGTTCACGGTTCAGCAATCTTCGAACGTGGTGAGACTCAAATTCTCGGAATCACAACTCTTAATATGCTCAAGATGGAACAGCAGCTCGACACCATGAGCCCTGAGACATCAAAGCGCTACATGCACAACTACAACTTCCCACCATATTCAACTGGTGAAACAGGTCGTGTTGGCACACCTAAGCGTCGCGAAATCGGCCACGGTGCACTTGCTGAGCGCGCACTGATTCCAGTACTACCAACTCGCGAAGAGTTCCCTTACGCAATCCGTCAGGTCTCTGAAGCGCTTGGTTCAAATGGATCTACATCTATGGGATCTGTTTGTGCATCAACACTTTCAATGCTTCAAGCAGGCGTGCCACTCAAGGCTCCTGTTGCAGGTATTGCAATGGGTCTTATCTCAGATACTGTCGATGGCAAGATTGAATATGTTGCTCTCACAGATATTCTCGGTGCAGAAGATGCATTCGGAGATATGGACTTCAAGGTTGCCGGTACTAAAGACTTCGTTACAGCTCTTCAGCTCGATACAAAGCTCGATGGAATCCCTGCATCAGTCCTTGCTGGCGCACTGCACCAGGCAAAGGAAGCGCGTCTTGCGATTCTCGATGTCATGAACGAAGCAATCGATACACCTGATGAGATGAGCCAATACGCTCCTCGAATCATCTCTGTAAAGATTCCAGTAGATCAGATTGGTGCCGTAATCGGGCCTAAGGGCAAGATCATCAACCAGATTCAAGATGAAACTGGCGCAGAAATTTCAATTGAAGATGATGGAACCATCTACATCGGTGCAACCGATGGACCTTCAGCAGAAGCTGCACGCGCACAGATCAATGCAATTGCTAATCCACAAATGCCAGAGGTTGGAGAGCGCTACCTCGGTACTGTTGTAAAGCTTGCAACATTCGGTGCATTTGTATCACTGATGCCAGGTAAAGATGGCTTGCTCCACGTATCTCAGATTCGCAAGATGCATGGTGGAAAGCGCATTGAAAACCTTGAAGAAGTGATGAAGGTTGGCGACAAGATTCAGGTTGAAATCGGCGAGATTGATCCAAAGGGCAAGCTCTCATTGGTTCCAGTTCTCGAAGATGGATCGACTCCAGCTGCTGAATAAGTAGATGTCAGTCAAACGCTCAGTTCACTCAAGTGGTCTGCGCATTGTTACGGAAGAAGTTCCGTCAGTGCGCAGCGCCGCTGTGGGAATCTGGGTAAATGTAGGTTCACGTGATGAAGCACCGGCAACTGCTGGTGCTTCTCACTTTTTAGAACACCTTCTCTTTAAGGGAACAACGAGCCGTACTGCGCTAGAGATTTCATCTTCTATCGAATCTGTTGGCGGAGAGATGAATGCATTTACATCCAAGGAGTACACCTGCTTCTATGCCCGCGTGATAGATACAGATCTTCCGATGGCAATCAACGTAGTAAGCGACCTCATCACTTCATCCATAGTGAGCGCATTCGATGTTGATGCAGAGCGCAAGGTAGTTCTTGAAGAGATTGCTATGCGCGATGACGATCCCAGCGATCAGATCCATGATTTCTTCAGCGATACCTACTATGGAAATACGCCAATAGGTCGTCCAATTTTGGGCACAGTTGAATCCATTAAGGGCATGTCTCGCAATACCGTCTTTAATTACTATAAGAAGAAGTATCTTCCACAAGATTTAGTTGTTGCAGTTGCAGGAAATATTAAGCATAAGCGCGTGGTCGCAATGGTCGAAGAGGCCCTATCGCGAGATAACTTTCTCGATATCTTGGCAGCCCCTGTCGTACGCCCAAATACTGTGGTTAAGAACACCAAACAACAATCAGTGGCGTTATGTACAAGAAGAGCGAACAAGCACATATGTTCTATGGCATGGAAGGTGTGGCTCGAGCAGACGATCGCCGTTTTGCGATGGGAGTCCTTTCGGCGGCCCTCGGTGGAGGAATGTCCTCTCGACTCTTCCAAGAGATCCGCGAGAAGCGTGGTCTTGCCTACTCGGTGTACGCATACGCTCAACAATTTGCTGGTTCCGGAGTACTAGGTTTCTACGCAGGATGTAATCCAGCTAAAGCGATTGAAGTAGTAGAAATCATCCGTAGCGTTCTATCAGATGTTGCTGAAAATGGAATGACGCACGAAGAGATTGAACGCGCAAAGGGCGCAGTCCGTGGCTCGCTTGTCTTAAGTCAGGAAGATTCAGGTTCACGCATGAGCCGAATTGGTAAGAATGAGATTGTCTACGGCCAGGTCATGGATTTTGATGACATCCTAAAATCAATCGCACGCGTAAGCACCCAAGACATTCGCGAAATTGCCAGCGAGTTCTTGGTAAAAACGCCTACCCTTGCTCTAGTAGGTCCATTTAAGAATGAGTCTAAATTCGAAAAGGTGCTTCAGAAATGATCAAAGTTGGCATACTCGGTGCACGTGGCCGCATGGGATCTGAAGTCGTTAAGGCTGTCACAGATGCGCCTGATCTAGAACTTGTTGCAGCACTTGATCTCGGAGATTCACTTGATGCCTTGGTGAGTAATGGCGCACAAGTAGTTGTTGACTTCACTACACCAGATTCAGTTATGGCCAACCTTGAATTTCTCATTACCAATAACATCAATGCAGTCATCGGCACGACTGGCTTCGATGATGCGCGTATTGCAAAGATTAAATCTCTTCTTGCTTCATCAAAATCTGGTGTACTAATTGCTCCCAACTTCGCAATCGGTGCAGTCTTAATGATGGAGTTTGCAACAAAAGCTGCTAAATACTTCGAATCTGCGGAGATCATTGAACTTCATCACCCTAATAAGGTAGATGCGCCATCTGGAACAGCTGCGCGCACCGCAGAACTCATGTCAAAGTCACGAAAAGAAGCAGGGCTAGCACCCATGCCTGATGCAACAACATCATCACTGGATGGAGCACGTGGTGCGACAGTGGGGGATGTCCCAGTGCACTCAGTTCGTCTGCGCGGACTCGTTGCCCACCAAGAAGTTTTGCTCGGTGGAATCGGTGAAACACTTTCAATTCGCCACGATTCAATCGACAGAGTAGGTTTTATGCCAGGAGTACTTCTTGGCGTTCGTCAGGTTGTAAATCATCCAGGGCTGACATTCGGCCTTGAGAATTTCATGTAAGGAGATCACCGTGGCACTCGCAGATATCACTATGTACGGAGCTGATTGGTGCGGAGATTGCCGTCGCTCGAAGCGTCTTCTTGAAGAGCTCGATGTGCAGGTCAACCATATTGATGTCGAAGCTGATGAATCTGCGGCGGCGAAGGTGCAAGAGATTAACGGGGGAGCGAAATCTATTCCTGTCTTGGTCTTCTCAGATGGAACGCATTTAACTGAACCTTCAGATAATGATCTCAAGGCCAAATTAACTTCCCTTGGAATTATTTAAATCTGTAGATAAGCGCTGAAGTAAGGGCTGCAGAGATAACGACAACGAAGTACGGTGCCTTAAGGCGCAGTGCAATTAAGGCCACAATAACGCCAGCAAGTCGTTGATCGATAACCCACTTACCTTTCTCGGTGAGCGTTTGTACTCCCACCAATGCGCTCAGTAGCGCAATTGGAATAAGAGCATTAATTCGAAGCATGCGTGGGTTGGTGAGATATTTTTCAGGGATGGAATGTCCCATAAATTTTAAGAAGAATGCGATTGCGCTTGTTCCCAAAACTCCAATCCACATAGCGCTCATCGTCGAGCCTTCCAGCCAAATGCAACAGCTAATAAGGCTGTAGTAATGATGGGAAGACCGGCAGAAATTATTGGAGACAGTGCAATGGCTATGAGTACTGCAGATGCAGCAAGTGTGCGTTCAAATCGTCCCAGTAATCGTGGCCAGACCAGACCTAAAAATGCTGCAGGTACAGCTGCATCGAGCCCCCACGCGGATGGATTGCCCATCGCTTGCGCACCGAGTGCGCCGACTACAGTGAAGATATTCCAGAAGAAATAGACACCAAAGCCTGTTAACCAGAAGCCTTGTCTCATGGCGTGATTGCCCAGATCTTCTTGTCCTATTGCAACTCCAGTTGATTCATCAATCGTCACTTGCGCAGCAACGATGCGCTTTGCTCCACGAACTTTAAGAATGGGTGCCATACGTAATCCATATAAGCCATTACGGATTCCAAGAAGTGATGCCGTGGCAATTCCTGAGAGAGCGCTACCGCCGGCACCCATCACGCCGACAACTGCAAATTGTGATGCCCCCGAAAATGTAAGAAGTGAAAGTGCGCACGTTTGCAGGATTGAGAACCCTGCAGCGATTCCAGCTGCCCCAAATGCGATTCCATAGAGGCCAACAGTGAAGGAGACGCTCAAACTCTGCGTTGCCGTGGCACGGTTCACTTTGGACACGCGGTTATTGTGCCCTAGATATCCAATGAGCGGAGGGGGGTTAATAGATAAGGTGCGGACATGTCTGAGACCGTAATTTTTAGAGATGATGTCACCGTAGAGCTAGTTAAGTCGAGCGCAAGTGATGCAGATGTCATCTGGGCAGCGCGCGTATCGACCGCCGGTGAACAGTCATTGGATGAGATCGGCGAGGATCCAGCACGTTCAGCAGGTTTGATTAATTACCTCGCACGCGAACGTCATGGATCTCCTTTCGAACATACCTCTATGACATTTTTTATCTCAGCTCCGATCTTTGTCTTTCGCGAATTTATGCGACATCGCATCGCTTCATACAATGAAGAATCTGGTCGCTATCGCGAACTCAAGCCAGTCTTCTACATTCCTTCAAAGGAACGTAAGTTGGTGCAGGTTGGTAAAACAGGTGCCTACACATTTGAAGATGGCACACCAGAGCAATTTGAAGTAAGCATCAAAGCGATGAAAGAGGCATATCTGATTGCCTACGATTCATACCAGAAGATGCTTGATGTTGGTGTGGCTCGCGAAGTTGCACGAGTTGTATTGCCTGTTGCTACATATTCATCAATGTATGTCACCATGAATGCACGTGCATTGATGAACTTCCTATCACTTCGTACCGCACGTGAGGGATCACATTTTCCGAGCTATCCGCAACGTGAAATTGAGATGGTTGCAGAAAAGATGGAAGCCGAATTCGCTAAATTAATGCCACTGACATACGGGGCATTTGAAAAATCTGGTCGTATCGCGCCATAAGCGATACGATGCCCCGATGAATACGCAGGCGCCTTTCGGACGACTCCTCACCGCGATGGTGACCCCTTTTGATAAGGATGGAGCGATTGATTGGGCAGGCGTTGAAAAGCTCGCTCAACATCTTGTTGAAAACGGCCATGATGGAATCGCCGTCAATGGAACTACAGGCGAAGCTCCCACTACAAAATCTTCTGAAAAACTTGAGATCATCAAAGTTGTAAAGAGCGTTGTTGGTTCAAAGATTCAAGTTCTCTCGGGTGCTGGCGATAACGAAACTTCCTACACCGTCGAGCAGGCAAAGCGCTCTGAGCAAGCTGGAGCAGATGGCCTCTTGGTCGTGACTCCCTATTACAACAAGCCACCTCAAGCTGGCATCGAGGCGCACTTTCGCGCAGTAGCTGCTGCAACAACTCTTCCCATCATGATGTATGACATCCCCGGTCGCACAGGCGTTGAGATCGAATCTGACACCATCGTCAAACTCTTTGAAACCGTCGACAACATTGTGGCTCTCAAAGATGCAAAAGGAAATATTGCGGCGACTTCATGGGTTATTAAGAGATGCAATATTCCTGTCTACTCAGGCGATGACATTCTTAACTTACCTTTCCTTTCTGTTGGCGCAGTTGGTTTTGTTTCAGTATGTGGGCATACCGTCGGACTTCAACTCAAGGCGATGCTCGATGCCTGGTTTGCCGGAGATGCATCCAAAGCCCTGGAAATTCATCAGAAACTCTTGCCGGTATTTACCGGCACATTCCGCACACAAGGTGCAATTTTGACCAAGGCAGCGATGTCTCTCATGGGTCTTCCCGGAGGAACAACTCGCCTGCCACTCGTTGATGCAACACCAGAACAGGTAGATCAGCTTCGCAAAGATCTCATCGCTGGTGGCGTCACACTAAAGAACTAACGCATCACTGTATGACACAACATCCTCACCCAAATCTCGGCACACCAAGCAAGCTTGTTGATGGCGGTCTGCGCATAGTTGCTCTCGGTGGAATCTCTGAAATCGGCCGCAATATGACCGTGTATGAGACCAATGGAAAGCTACTTATTGTTGATTGCGGTGTTCTCTTTCCTGAAGATAATCAACCAGGCATTGATCTCATCCTGCCTGACTTTAGTTATATCCGTGATCGTCTCAACGATGTAGTTGGCATATTCCTCACTCATGGCCACGAAGATCACATCGGCGCGGTTCCGTACTTACTGCGCGAGCGAGGAGATATTCCTGTCTATGGATCTCCACTCACCATTGCTCTCATCGCTGCGAAGTTAAAGGAACACCGAATTTCACCGTTAACTCACGAAGTCCGCGAAGGCACCCGTGAAGATGTCGGCCCATTTGAACTTGAATTTGTCGCAGTCAATCACTCGATACCTGATGCGCTGGCAGTTGCGATTCATACAAAGGCTGGCACAGTGCTTCACACTGGCGACTTCAAGATGGACCAACTTCCACTGGACGGTCGCATTACTGATTTACGTACTTTTGCTCGCTTAGGCGAAGAAGGCGTCGATCTCTTCCTGGTCGATTCAACAAATGCAGATGTTCCAGGCTTTACACCTTCCGAACGTGAAATCATGCCTGCCCTCAATCGCGTCATCGCATCTACAAAGCGACGTGTCATCGTGGCATCTTTCTCATCGCATGTGCATCGAGTGCAGCAAGTAATTGATACAGCCGCGATCCATAATCGCAAGGTCGCATTTATTGGTCGCTCAATGATCCGTAATATGAAGATTGCACAAGATATGGGTTACTTAACCGTTCCTTCGGGAATCCTCTTCGACGCACGCGAACTCGATAATTACGATGATCGCGTGGTACTTATTTGTACTGGGTCACAAGGTGAACCCATGGCCGCACTCTCACGCATGGCAAATGGCGATCATCAGATTCGCGTGGGGGAGGGCGATACCGTCATCCTTGCATCATCACTTATCCCCGGTAATGAAAATTCAGTCTTTAGGGTGATCAACGAGCTCACACGTTTCGGTGCCAAAGTTGTGCATAAAGCTAACGCGATGGTGCATGTTTCTGGCCACGCAGCAGCAGGTGAGCTCTTATATTGTTACAACATTGTGAAACCAAAGTATGTGCTGCCAGTGCATGGCGAATGGCGACACCTGAAGGCCAATGCTGAGATTGCAATTCAGGCCGGAGTTCCTCGTGAGAACGCATTTATTATTGAGAATGGCATTGTGGTTGATCTTGTTAACCACCAGGCAGAGGTCGTTGGTTCGGTTCCATGTGGCTTTGTCTATGTTGATGGTCAGAGCATCGGAGATATCACAGAGTCGTCGCTAAAAGATCGACGTATTCTCGGGGAAGAAGGATTTATCTCTGTCATCGTAGTGATCGAATCACAAACAGGGAAAATTGTTGCAGGACCTGATATCCATGCACGAGGTTTTAATGAAGATGAAGCGCTCTTTGATGAAGTACGTGGGCAGATTGAGAAAGCGCTTACTGCCGCAGTTGCTGAAGGCGTCAATGGAACTCATCAGCTTTCACAAGTTGTACGTCGAACTATTGGAAGTTGGGTCGGACAGAAACACCGTCGTCGCCCAATGATTGTTCCCGTTGTCGTTGAGGTATAGGTCGGCGCGCCTACGCCTGCAAGAATTACCCTCCACCTAAGATTGAGCGTGTGGCTAAGAAGAAGAAACGCACATCAGGTAACTCTTTTCTCAGTGTAGTTGCTTCTGTCTGCGCATCAATCTGGCACTTCATTGCAAAGACTCTGGGTTCTTCAATCCGTTTTGTCGCCCGCGGGGCAAGAGATTTAGATCCCGAGCATCACCGCGATGGGGCAGCTCTGCTCGTTCTTCTACTTTCTCTCTCTGCATTTGCAGGAACATGGTTTAAGGCCGATAACTATGTGGGAAGGAATCTCTACTCCTTTTTCTACGGAACATTTGGTCGCATTGGCGTAATGGCGCCTCTTGTTCTTCTCTACTTTGCAGTGAGGTTATTTAGAAAACCTGAAGATAAACACACAACCGGGAGAATTACTGTTGGAACCCTTACTCTCTTAGTCAGTGCAACTGGACTTGCCCATCTTCTCAATGGTTCACTTGGCGCAGTAAATCCAACTGGTGCAACTGCAATTCGCGAAGGTGGAGGGCTGCTGGGTTACTGGGTTGCAAAGCCTCTAGTAGCGCTGATGACATCACTCCTTGCCTACCCACTTCTCATCGTCGTATTCTTCTTTGGCTTACTTATTATTACCGGTACACCACTATCTAAGGTGGGGATTCGAATAAAAGTATTGGCAATCTGGCTATGGTCTAGGCGCCCTCAGCGAGGTGATAGTGACTTTGAAATTTCCGATACTCCACCATTTGAGTCTCCTGTCGTTGCTTGGAATCAAGAAGTAGACGATGTAATTGATGAAGAAGAGTTCGACGAAGAGTTCACCGTCGAAATTCCGCGTACGCCACTTGCTGCTCAACTTCAAGAGGCCCCAAAGTCAGAAAAGCGCCCTGAACAGTTGCTCTTAACCAGTGATATGAAATATGAACTGCCATCTCAAGATTTACTCAAGGTAGGGCCTGCTGCGAAAGCTAAGAGCAAGGTCAACGAATCCGTAGTGGCCTCATTGACTGAGGTATTTAAGCAATTTGATATTGACGCTCAGGTGACTGGATTTATGCGCGGTCCTACAGTGACTCGCTATGAAGTTGAGCTCGGTAATGCAGTGAAAGTTGAGCGCATCACCGCCCTTTCTAAGAATATTTCTTATGCTGTTGCCAGCAGTGAAGTTCGAATTCTCTCGCCGATCCCAGGTAAATCAGCTGTAGGAATTGAAATCCCCAATGCAGATCGAGAGATTGTTGCGCTCGGTGATGTGATGCGCTCAAGTGTTGCAGGTCAGGATCACCATCCCATGCTTGTCGCCCTTGGAAAAGATGTTGAAGGCAATTTCGTCTGTGCCAACTTAGCGAAAATGCCGCACTTGCTTGTAGCAGGAGCAACCGGTGCAGGAAAATCTTCAATGATTAACGCGATGATTACCTCAGTTTTGATGCGTGCAACTCCCGACGATGTGCGATTGATCTTGATTGATCCAAAGCGTGTTGAGCTCACTGCATATGAAGGAATTCCGCACCTCATTACACCGATTATTACCAACCCCAAGAAAGCAGCTGATGCTCTCACGTGGGTAGTGCGCGAGATGGATCTGCGGTACGAAGATTTAGCGACATTTGGATTTAGACATATCGATGATTTCAATAAGGCTGTACGTGCAGGAAAAGTTGTCGCACCCCCTGGCTCAGATCGCGTAGTCGAGCCTTACCCATATCTACTTGTCATTATCGATGAGCTTGCAGATCTCATGATGGTTGCTGCCCGTGAAGTTGAAGAATCAGTTGTTCGCATTACCCAGTTAGCGCGCTCTGCCGGTATCCACCTGGTCCTTGCGACACAGCGACCATCAGTTGATGTTGTTACTGGCTTGATTAAAGCTAACGTTCCATCACGACTCTCTTTTGCAACATCCTCACTTGCCGACAGTCGAGTGATTCTTGATAGCCCTGGAGCTGAAAAACTTATCGGGCAGGGCGATGCGCTATTCATTCCTATGGGATCAAGTAGAGCAATTCGAATTCAAGGTGCCTACGTATCTGAACGAGAAATTGAAGCGGTAACAAACCATGTAAAGAAGCAACTTGCTCCACGTTATCGCAATGATGTCACTCAAGTTCCACAGTCTAACAAGAGTATTGATAAAGAGATTGGTGATGATTTAGATATTTTGATTCAAGCCGTTGAATTGGTAGTTGGCACGCAGTTTGGTTCAACTTCAATGCTGCAACGTAAGTTACGTGTTGGTTTTGCGAAAGCTGGTAGGTTGATGGATCTCATGGAGTCGCGAGGAATTGTTGGCCCTTCAGAAGGGTCTAAGGCTCGTACCGTCATGGTCAAACCCGATGAACTTGATTCGGTGCTTGCAACACTTCGCGATTACTGAACACCAGATTAATTCTGGGTGCTATTGCGGGGTGATTTGTCAAAAAGGGGTCTTTTCTGTCTTCCTCTGGGATTAAGAGGAAGTTAGACTTGGGTTACCCCAGCGCTAGGTGGATGGACTATGACTTTAGGAAGAACGATTCGTGATGCACGCGAAGCCGCGCGCGTCAGCCTTGAATCACTTTCTGATGCCACAAGTATCCGCATGGGTCTCTTATCTGAGATGGAATCAAATAATTTCAAGCATTGCGGGGGCGACATTTATGCTCGCGGGCACCTGCGCAATATCGCTGCCATCATCGGTTTAAATCCACAAATTTTGATTGATCTTTATAACGAAGAGCATGCAATAGAAAGTCAACGGATTCAAGATTCTCTCGTCGATAATAATGTGATACAGGTTCCCCGTGAGAAGAAATCACTTTCTTGGAAAGTTCCGGCTGTTACATCTGTAGCAATTCTTCTGGTCATTGCAGTTGTACAGATTGTGATGTCCAATCAGAGCCCATCTCAAGTGGCAACGCCATCAGTTTCAGCGACTCCATCAGCATCTACAACACCATCTACTACACCGAGTGCAACACCTACCACCTCCGCAGTAGCGGCTCCATCGGCAACAACTACCCATGGACCGGTTTCACTCGTCATTTCTGCTTCTCGCGGAAATTCCTATATTGACATCATCGTCGATGGGAAAGAAGTTGAAAAGGGATCGATATTTCAAGGCGAGTCGAAGACCTATAAGGGGTCGGCAGTAATCAGTGTCTATTTCAGCAACCCTGCAGGGCTTGATGTGACATTTAATGGAAAGCTATTAGCACCTTTAGGTGGCCAGAACGAAGAGGTTCGACGCACCTTCCGCTAACATCGCCTCATGTCCCGCACCGTTGCAATTGTCACGATGGGCTGCGCGCGTAATGAAGTAGATTCCGAAGAGCTCGCTGGACGTCTCGAGGCAGATGGCTGGACGCTAGTGAGCGATGTTGAATCAGCAGAGGTTGCAGTCGTTAATACATGTGGATTTATTGAGTCTGCAAAGAAAGACTCAGTCGATGCACTACTCGAAGCAAATTCACTCAAAGGCCATGGAGTAACTCGCGCTGTAGTAGCTGTGGGATGTATGGCAGAGCGCTACGGCAAGGAACTTGCGGATGCGCTCCCAGAAGCTGATGCAATATTAGGCTTTGATGATTATCAAGATATCTCAGAACGACTGCAATCAATTATTAGCGGCAACTCACACGCACCCCATACTCCGCGTGACCGAAGAGCGCTTCTTCCGATAGCACCTGTCGAGCGCGCAGCAGCGCGCGACGAGAGCTTTGCATCGGCAGTGGGTGCAGGTGGTTCACTCTTTCGCAAGAGGTTAGGCGATGCTCCATGGGCACCGCTCAAGATCGCATCTGGGTGTGACCGCCGCTGTTCATTCTGCGCAATTCCATATTTCCGAGGTTCATTTATCTCTCGCAGGCCGACAGAGATTTTGCAGGAAGGGCTCTGGCTTGCTCAGCATGGAGTCAGCGAGCTATTTCTTGTCAGTGAAAATACAACATCCTATGGAAAAGATTTAGGGGATCTCAAACTCATGGAGAAGATCCTCCACGAGTTTGCAGAGATTGAAGGTATCGAACGCGTTCGACTTTCCTATCTCCAGCCAGCAGAGATGAGACCCTCCCTTTTGCAGGCAATGATTGAGACCGAGAAGGTTGCTCCGTACTTTGATCTCTCATTCCAACATACCAGCCCAACAGTTCTCCGCCGGATGCGTCGATTCGGTGATTCAGAGAAGTTCCTCCACCTCATCTCACAGATCAGAGCACTTTCACCCGAGGCTGGCATCAGATCTAATTTCATTGTTGGATTCCCAGGTGAGACAGAAGCTGATTACAACGAGTTAGCCGAGTTCATCACCGCAGCAAAGCTTGATGCCGTTGGCATATTTGGTTATTCAGATGAAGATAAGACTGAAGCGTTGGACCTGAGCGATAAGGTCGCAGACGAAGTAATTCGCGAGCGAGTAGAGACGCTCTCATCTCTCGCAGACGAAATGGTGTCATTGCGCGCCCAAGCTCGCATTGGCGAACACGTGCGCGTACTTATTGAAGATGCTGATTTACAAGAAGGTCGTGCTGCGCATCAAGGGCCTGAAGTTGATGGAACGACCTCATTTATCGGTACTGAATTTACAGTCGGCCAATATGTCGATGCAGTAGTTATTGATTCTATGGGTGCAGATTTAGTGGCGGAAGTTCGATGAAGGCTCCAACTTTTATTACTCCAAATACTCTGACCGTAGCTCGCATCCTGCTCATACCTATTGGTGTATTTACAATCTTCTTTGATGGTGGAGACAATTCAAAGTATCAAATAATCGCCTGGTGCATTTACTTCCTCTTGGGCCTTACAGATATTGCAGATGGAAAATGGGCGCGACAATCTAATCGCATCACCGCACTTGGAACCTTCCTCGATCCTGTCGCAGATAAGGCACTCATTGGTTCTGCGATGATTTCTCTCTCCATTCTTGGCCGTTTTCCTTGGTGGATCACTTTTGTGATTCTCTTCCGGGAAATTGGGATCACAGTATTTCGACTGCTCGTCATTAAAGATGGAGTAATTCCTGCCAGCAAAGGCGGAAAACTAAAGACAGGATTGCAAAGCTTTGGGGTCGGTTTCTTTATGCTTCCACTCCCAGCATCTCTGGATTGGTTTAAATACTCATTTATCGCGGCCGCAGTGGTGCTGACAATTTCAACTGGCTATGACTACTTACGTACCTGGTATCAGAAGAGATAGATTGAACGCATGACAACTAGCGTCTACGCCACAACCATCATCGAGACCCTCAAAGCCCGAGGTGAAACTGTTTCGGTTGCAGAATCACTTACTGGTGGGGGGCTAGGACATGCACTTACTCAAGTACCTGGAGCATCAGAAGTCTTTCTCGGCGGAATCATCGCCTACACAGCAGATGTAAAAGTAAATTTCTTAGGAGTTCCTCGCGCAACCATCGATGAGTTCTCAGTAGTAAGCGAAGAGGTTGCGATTGCTATGGCTAACGGTGCTCGCGAGAAAATTGGAACAACGTGGGCGATTTCAACAACGGGCGTCGCAGGGCCTGGCGATTACATGGGAATCCGCGAAGGTACGGTCTGGATCGCCATCGCGGGGCCCATCAATCAAACCTTGCTCTTGACCCTCGATGGCGGGCGAGATGGCGTACGCCAAGGCGCCATATCCAGCGCGATTGGTAACTTTGCGCGTATCCTTAGCACCTAGGTCGATTCGAAGGGAGTGAGCAATGGCGCTATTACGTGAAGCAGTTGGTCACACACTTCGCGATGCTCGCACCTCGCAATCTCGCACGTTACGTGATGTAGCTCGCGAAGCTCGTGTCTCACTCGGGTATCTCTCTGAGGTAGAACGCGGACAGAAAGAAGCATCCTCAGAGTTACTCAATGCAATCTGTGATGCTCTTGGTCTTACCTTGTCATCTGTGATGACTGGCGTTGCACACGAACTCACATCTCGTGAAAGCGCAAAGCTCTCCGTTGTCGACGCAGCCTAAGTACGCCTTGCAAGGCGGAATACATCGTCGCACCGAGAGCGCAATTCTCGAAGGAACAAAATCTCTTATTGCTCTCCATGGCATTTCTCATATCTCCATGATTGATATCGCCGATGCCTCCGAAGTCTCTCGCGCCACTTTATATAACCATTATCGTGATAAGAACGCAGTCCTTGAAGCGCTCATTACTGCCGAAGTAGATCGCCTTGTCTCAATTGCATCCCATGCTGGTACACCCGCTGATGCGCTGGAATCACTGTCGCTTGAAATTTCTTCAGATAAAGCTCTTGCATCAATGCGTATTCATGATGCTGACACTTTGATTGCAATCATGTCCCATGCAGAAAATCCACTGTACTTAGTGTTGGCTCGCTGTATCTTCGAGGCCACAAAATCTGAGGCAGGTACCGGAGTTGCCATGCGCTGGTTATTGGGCCAAGTGATGCAGCCAATTTCTGTTAAACAATCCCGCGAACAAGCTGAACTTCTTGTAGAGCGCTCACTCTTTTAATTGGTGGCTATCTACTAATGCGAATCTCTGATTTACGGGAAAGACTTGTGCTCTCATTTGGAGAAGCGTGGGCTACCTCTTTTTCGCACGATATTGCTATCAGCGAATTGGGATCGCTCACCGTCAATGAAGCCCTTGCTGCAGGACGCGAAGCAGATGAAATTTGGCGCGCAGTCTGTAAGCAATGCCCAGCAGAGACAGAGAAGTACCGCTATTAAACTGCAATAACTTCAAGTACCCAGGGCTCAACACCATCTGATGGAGTGAGCGCACAAGGATATTTCTCAGAGACGATGGCATAGAGATCCTCGGGAGATGTTGGTAGCGACCTCGATTGCAGCAGCCAGCGCGCTATCTCGCCGCGAGTCTTCTTCGACATGTGAGTTACAACTGTGCGAACGCCGTCTACAACAGTGGATACGCGGATTTCTACCGTAATGTCGACAGGTGAGTGCCAGACTGTCTTATAGGTAGATGATCGACAGTCGACGATCAACTTCTCCTCGGCGCCATCGAGCACAGATGCAATGGGCTGGCGCATCGCCTTGTTATCAATCTTCTCTTTATAACTTTCGATCTTCTGAGACGGACGGACAACTCCGTACTTTGCGGAGATAATCGCAAGCGCTACCTCGCCTCGTTTCCTGGCAGCAGGGGAGAGGGTGGTCCAATCCAGGGCTTGATAGAGGACTCCCGCGTAGACGCTCATGGCTGGGGTGGGTTTAGCTGTCTCCTGCTTCTTCTCAGAGGGCGGCAGGAGGATCAAAATGCGACACACCCTACTTGTCAGTGGCGCCTGCTACCTTTCGAACAGATGTT
>Ga0304729_1001374_pt1 | contig 16206 bp, 14 predicted proteins | sample C_131016_MF_Meta_FD_190475 | JGI IMG/M metagenome (GOLD analysis project Ga0304729, IMG submission 190475) | Freshwater microbial communities from Lake Croche, Canada to study carbon cycling - C_131016_MF_MetaG (v2) (version 2) | ecosystem: Environmental > Aquatic > Freshwater > Lake | place... | reverse complement strand
AATAATTACGTCATACAAGCTTTCCCGAACTTTCTCGGAGAGCTCCTTTGAGTCTCTGACTTTTGCGAGTTCAGGTGCGCGATAATCCTTGAGAATTACGGCGGCGACTACCAGCGGACCAGCACACGGTCCTCGACCTGCCTCATCAACTCCCGCAACGGTATTGATTCCAGCTGCAGTGAGCGTCTCTTCGATAAAGGCCATGGCGATTACGGCTGTGAGTTAACTTTAACTTTCGATAAATCTTCACCGACAGATAAGAATTTCATATGGTTAAAAGGCCACACGACTACGACGGCCCGGCCGACTACATCTTTAAGCGGAACCATTCCCTTATGAATATCATCAGTGTGAAAACGTGAATCCGCGCTTGCGCCACGATGATCGCCCATTACCCAGATATATCCCTGCGGTACGGTGGCGGTGAAATTTGAGTCACTCGGCTTATTGCCGGCAAAAATGTAAGGCTCATTAATAGGAACGCCATTGACGGTTAACTTGCCGTCGCTGTTGCAGCATTTAATGGTGTCACCACCAACGCCAATCGTGCGCTTAATGAGATATTGCTTTGCTGGATCCGGCAGGACTCCAACGGTGACTAGACCACTTTTAACGAGTTCAACCACTCCCTTAGAGGAATCTGTTGGCGCTGCACCTAACCAATTGGCGGGATCGCGGAAGACAACTACTTCACCGCGCTTGATATCGCTGTAGAAATTTGCGAGCTTATTGACCGCGATGCGATCGCCAACTTGGAGGGTGTTCTCCATCGAGCCAGAAGGAATAAAGAAGAAGTGGATAAAGAAGGTTTTAACGATGACTGAGACCACCAACGCCGAAATGACGATGATAGGAATCTCGCGAAGTAGGGAACCCTTCTTAGGCGCGCGCATTGAAAAAGGCGGCTCTAAGTCAGCGCTTAAGCTTCTGGGGTTTCTTCGACTGCAGCTGCTGGAGCGGCATCAGCGACTGGTGCTTCTGCTACAACTTCAACTGGAGTTTCGATAACTTCAGCGACTGGAGTATCAATAACTTCTTCGACAACAGGTGCGGCTACTGGAGCGGCCTTTGCAACTGGAACCTCTTCCACAATGAATTCATTGTTAGCGCCACGGCGTTCCTTGATCTTGGAAGCCTTGCCACGAAGATCGCGGAGGTAGTACAACTTGGCACGACGGACATCGCCACGGCGAACCATCTCAAATTTTTCGATAACTGGAGTGTGTACTGGGAAGGTACGTTCTACTCCGACGCCGTAAGAGAGCTTGCGGATTGTGAAAGTCTCGCGGACGCCTGCGCCCTGACGGCGGATAACAATTCCTTGGAAGACCTGGATACGGCTCTTGCTACCTTCAATAACGCGAACGTGGATCTTGATCTCGTCTCCGGAGCGAAAGCTAATAACGTCGGAGCGAAGTGAAGCAGCATCTACTGCATCTAACACGTTCATGTGAGGGTCCTTTTCAATACGGTAACTAGGGTTAAGCGAGAGTCGTTCGGTGAAGCAAGACCCGTATCTTGCCACACGGGGCAGGTCGGTAGCCAATCGGGGTTTACCGCCCGGATTAGCTCTAAATTGCGCGGATTTCCCGCTCGAGAATTGGGTGAAGTGCTGGTCCAGCGGCGATGACCATCTCCCCTAGATCTGGGTCTCCGGTAACTATTGCGCCCGCTTCTCGAGCAATCAGGCCCCCTGCTGCCAGGTCCCACTCTTTGAGTCCAATTTCAAAATATCCATCAAGTGCGCCCATTGCGACATAGCAGAGATCTACCGCAGCTGCGCCATTGCGGCGGAAATCTCGAATTCTTGGCAAGAGCGAAGCGAAGAGTTGTGCTTGTCTAACTCGATCACCGCGATCATAAGCAAATCCAGTCGCAATCAGAGCCATCGATAAATCAACGTGTTCATTGCATGCAATTTTCTTGCCATTGAAATGCGCGCCCTGTCCGCGCGCGGCACTCCAGAAAGAGTCTGTTGCTGGCGAGTAAACAGCTCCTACTAATACGCCATCGACTCCCTTAGCCGCAATGCTGACATTCCAACCAGGTATTCCATAAAAATAATTAACGGTGCCATCAATCGGGTCAATCACCCAGGTAATCCCAGAAGTTCCGAGGCGTTCGCTTCCCTCTTCGCCGATGATTCCATCATTAGGGCGAGCGGCCAGCAGGGCCTGAACAATCAATTTTTCAGCAGCAATATCCATCTGTGTTGCAAAATCGACCGCCGAAGTTTTTTCACTCAGATCAAAGACAGCTGGCCTAGTCGCCAGAAAATCTCCCGCTTCTCGGGCGACTCTTTCAGCCAGCCCTAAAAGTTCTGTGAGTTCGGAGATATTTTCCATAAGGTCAATCTACCGTGTGGGAGTTACCCGAAAATTACCCTCTGCTGTGGCACTCTTTGCTCATGAGCGATTCACCAGAGACCACCGACCTGCGCCTTGTGGGCCGATCTGAGGATGGCCAGCACCTGGAACTCAACGACACCGTCGGAAACAAGTTCTCACTTCGTATCGGCGATACCTTGCGCGCGACTGTCAACCAACCGCGTCTTACCTCTGTTGCGCCGATTGATGAGCGTCCAAATTACTCGGTAAAAGATATTCAATCTCGCCTACGTTCTGGTGAGAGCATGGATGCAATCTCTCGTACTACGGATTGGCCGCTCGAAAAAATTGAAAAGTTTTCTGGCCCCATCTTGCAGGAGCGCGCTTACATCATTTCGCAAGCGCTCAAAACTCCGCTTCGCCGCGATGCAAGTGCTGCATTACTTGAAGAAGCGATGATTGCTCAACTTGGCTCACATGGCGTTGATTTGGAAGAAGTGGAATGGAATACCCATCGTCGCAACGACGGTCAATGGGTCATAGTTCTTTATTACCCAAGCAACGATGGACAACAACAAGCGCAGTGGATTTTCGATTCTGCTCGCGGGCTACTGACCTCCGACGATGATTCGGCGAAATGGATTAGCGGCGAAGAGCGCGATCCTCGTTCAATGCGCGCAGCTACGCCTTCACATGGTCTGGTCTTTAATCATGAAAACGCTCCAGCTGCGCCACGCTTAATGGCAGTTAAAGAAGAAGTTGTAGTTGAGCGATATGAGCGACTCGAAGTTGTCGCTGAAATCGAAGAGATTGAAGAAGAAATTTCAGATGAAGATATGACTCTGGATGAGAGCCAGTTCAGCCAAGATATTGAAGATGCCGTAAAGGATGGAATTACCTCTCGCCCAAAGTTGCCATCATGGGATGAAATTATGTTTGGCTCTAAGCCAGATCAAGGAACCGAATAACTCTTTAGATAGTTTGAGTAAAGAGCGGAATCGCCGTCTCTGCTGATTCCAAACCGCCGTGATGGCCCACCATTGAACTCTCCTGGGGAATTCGCGATGGATCAATCAAAATCGTTCCACCCTGCGCAATTGCGATCAAATCACCCATTCGTTCGCTGCTATCGAGGCTGACATCTGCACCAAATAGACCTGCAGCTATTGCTTCGGTGCGAGTGTAAACACTCGCGCGATTTCCGAGTTGTTCGCGCCAGGCAATCGCAGTTTCGTTCTCACTGCCCTCGCGGAGATAGATATGGCGGGCGCGAGGTTCGCCGCCCACAAGAGTCACGTTCTGCATCAAAGAATTGTCTTGGCCGAGAACCAGCTTCTCTTCCACGTTAATCATTCCGTGATCGGAGGTAACCCAGATGCGCGTGCCTTTTGGTAATTTATTTAAAAGACCGGCAAGTAGAAGTTCAATGGATTGGCAGGCAGTTAGCCATTTCTCCGAGCCAACTCCATCATCGTGGCCAGCGGCATCCAAGTGGTTAATGTAAACGTAGGCATACGAGCGGGGTTGTGCGAGTGCTTGTGCTGCACCGGCGACAATGTCGTCGATTTGATTAGCGCCAAGATATGTTGCGCCGCGAAGTGCAGCTTGTGTAAAACCAGTTCCTTCATAGCGCTTTGCCGCAACATGAGTGACTGCGATGCCTTCTTTGGTCGCGCGCTCAAATAAAGTCGGAGTGGGTTGCCAAATAACTGGATCTACACGCTCATCCCATTTAAGTGAATTCAATAATCGCCCTGGTTCGCCACTTCGAGGCACTCGAACGGTATAGCCCAGCATTCCATGTGCTCCAGGAAGAACGCCAGTCCCGATCGACGAGAGACTTACTGCAGTTGTTGATGGAAAGTAGGAAGAGAGAGCTGGCTTATTAATAAAGGAATTGAAAATTGGAAAATAAGATGCATATTGAGCAATCGCTTCTTGCCCCATTCCATCAATCAGAACGAAACACTCTCGGCCGGTCGGACTCTCACCGATTCCTAAATCATCACTGATTCCCGAGAGACCAAGGCTGGCAAATATCGAATTCGATAATTGCGCGAGACCATTGGTGAGATTCAGTGTGACCACTCTCCTATCCTGCCTTAGTCGCCTGACAAGCTATTAATTCACCGCTCCCGCTTGTCGCTCCACAGAAATAGCGCATTCGACTGCCAAGATAGCCCCCATGGCAAAAGCACCTAAGGCCGTTCTCCCAAAACCAGGTGAGAACCCAGGAAAGATCGTCGATATCGATGTCTCGCAAGAGATGTCAGAATCATTTTTGGAATATGCATATTCTGTTATTTACTCTCGCGCGCTACCAGATGCACGTGATGGTTTAAAGCCGGTACAACGCCGCATCCTGCACCAGATGTCTGACATGGGCCTTCGCCCAGACAAGGGTCATGTGAAGTGCGCCCGAGTCGTCGGTGAAGTTATGGGTAAGTTGCACCCGCACGGTGACGGTGCGATTTACGATGCAATGGTCCGCATGGCTCAATCATTCTCGATGCGTCTGCCACTTATCGACGGTCATGGAAACTTTGGTTCTCTAGATTCTGGTCCTGCGGCGATGCGTTACACCGAATCTCGTCTAGCGACTCCTGCAATGGCTATGGTGAACGAGTCCGATGAGGACACAGTTGATTTTGGATCGAACTATGACGGCCAGCTTCTCGAACCAATCGTTCTCCCCGCCGCATTTCCTAACCTCTTAGTCAACGGTGCAACTGGTATCGCAGTCGGCATGGCCACAAATATGCCGCCTCACAACCTCGGTGAAGTAATTGCTGCAACGAAGCATTTAATCGATAACCCGAAGGCGACGCTTAAAGCGCTGATGAAGTTTGTGCCGGCACCAGACTTCCCTACCGGCGGAGAAATCACAGCTCGCGAAGGAATTGCTGAAGCATACGAATCTGGTCGCGGTTCGTTCAAAGTTCGCGCCACTGCCGTTATTGAAAAAGTCACCTCACGCAAGATGGGCATCGTAATTACCGAATTTCCCTACAACATTGGGCCCGAAAAGGTAGTCGAGAAGATTGCTGACTTAGTTAAAGCAAAGAAGATTCAGGGAATTTCCGACATCATCGATCTCTCCGATGGACAGCAAGGCACCAAGGTTGTTGTTGAAATCAAGAATGGCTACGAAGCAGAAGATGTGCTCGAGAAGCTGTACAAGCTCACCCCAATGGAAGACCAATTCTCCATTAACGCAGTTGCTCTTGTTAACGGCAAGCCACTCACATTAGGGCTCAAGGAGCTCTTGCAGGTCTTCATCGATCACCGCATCGAAGTTGTACGCCGCCGCTCGGAATATCGTAAGGGCAAGGCGGAGGCACGTCTGACTCTCGTTGACGGACTTCTTAAAGCGATTATTGATATTGATAAGGTCATCAAGATTATTCGCGCATCCGAAGATGCATCCGTGGCTAAAGATGCTCTAATCAAGAATTTTAAGCTCAACGATGAACAAGCTACTTACATCTTAGATATGCCGCTTCGCCGCCTGACCAAGATGAGCAAGCTCGAGCTTGAGAATGAGCAGAAGGAATTGAAGACAATCATCGCTGCCCTCAAGAAGTTATTGGCTTCTGAGGATGCAATTAAGGCTCAAGTTGCCACAGAGCTTGATGAGGTTGCGAAGAACTTCGCTACACCTCGCCGTACCCGCCTCGCTTAATTAAGCGTCGATACGCTCGCGATCAATCTCAGCGTTAGAGATAAATTCTTTACGAGGCGCTACTTCATTGCCCATCAATAGTTCGAAGATTGCTTCTGCGGCGACTGCATCCTTCATCGTGACACGACGTAGGGTGCGCTTCTCTGGATCCATGGTGGTCTCGCGGAGCTGGTCCGCATCCATTTCGCCGAGACCTTTATAACGCTGAATTGGTTCTTTCCAACGTTTTCCGGCTTTGGTTAATTCTGCAGTGACTTTCTTCATCTCATCATCAGAGTAGGTGTAATGGACTTCGCCGCGCTTGCCACCCACAACATCAATGCGATGCAGTGGTGGAATAGCAGCAAAGACGCGACCATCTTCGATCAGTGGCTTCATGTAGCGATAGAGCAAGGTAAGTAGCAAGCAGCGAATATGTGCGCCATCCACGTCAGCATCGGACATCAAAATCACGCGTCCGTAGCGAGCATCATCAATCGTGAAGGAGCGGCCAGATCCGGCGCCAATAACCTGAATAATCGATGCGCATTCGTTGTTCTCGAGCATCTGAGAAAGCGAGGCTTTCTGGACATTCAAAATCTTTCCGCGAATCGGAAGAATTGCCTGGAATTCTGAGTTTCGAGCAGCTTTTGTTGTTCCAAGTGCGGAGTCGCCCTCGACGATAAAGAGTTCAGTACGCGCGGTGTCATCCGAACGGCAATCAGAGAGTTTGGTTGGAAGCGATGAATTTTCTAGAGCGTTCTTACGGCGTTGGAGATCTTTGTGAGCACGAGCAGAGATGCGAGTACGCGATGCCGCTGCAACCTTCTCCATGACTGCTTTACCGGTCGCCTTATCAATGCGCTTGGTGGTTGCGAAAAATGCCTTCATTTCGTCGGCAACAACTGCAGCAACGATCTTGGTGGCGGCGGCTGTGCCGAGAACTTCTTTCGTCTGTCCTTCGAACTGTGGCTCGGACATGCGAACTGTTACTACTGCAGTCAGACCCTCTTGAACGTCATCTTTAGTGACATCAGCTTCGTTGTTCTTCAAAACTTTATTGGCGCGAAGAGCATCGTTAAATGCCTTAGTGATTGAACGTTCGAAGCCTTGAACGTGCGCTCCACCCTTAGGTGTAGAAATAATATTTACAAACGAAGCCATCGTGGTGTCGTAACCGTTGCCCCATTGCAGCGCGATATCAACGCCCATCTCTCGCGAGACTTCAGTAGGCATCATGTGTCCCTTGTCATCAAGGACGGGAACAGTCTCGGTGTATTCGCCAGAACCGGTCAGGCGAATAACTTCACCCACAGGTTCGTCTGGCCGCAAGAAGGTACAGAATTCGCCGATTCCACCTTTGTGGAAGAAGGTTTCAGAAGATTTAGTCTTGGTGCGGTTGTCATTAACAACCAAGGTGAGCCCCGGAACCAAATAAGAAGTCTGTCGCGCACGGGCATGAATATCTTCAATGGCAAGTTCTGCCTCTTTGAGGAAGATCTGCTTATCGGCCCAATACTTAATACGAGTTCCAGTGACCTTTGCGGCAACCTTGCCGATAACGCGAAGTCCGGAGCTCTCAGTGAATTCAGCTTTAGGTCCATCACCATCAAAGATTCCAGCGTTGCCGCGTTGGAAGCTCATCCAATAAATCTTGCCGTTGCGATCAACTTCTACATCAAGGCGAGAAGAGAGGGCGTTTACAACAGATGCGCCCACACCGTGCAGACCGCCTGATGCAGCGTATGAACCGCCGCCAAACTTTCCACCTGCGTGGAGTTTGGTCATAACAACTTCTACGCCAGTTAATCCAGTTTTAGGTTCTTTATCAACTGGGATTCCACGACCATTGTCATGAACTTCAACTGATCCATCGGCTTCGAGATTAATTTCAATTTTATTGCAATGTCCGGCGAGTGATTCATCAACCGAGTTATCAATAATTTCCCAGAGGCAGTGCATCAATCCACGAGAGTCGGTAGTACCGATATACATACCCGGACGTTTGCGAACTGCATCAAGACCTTCGAGGACTGCTAAATCTTTGGCCGAATAACCATTCTCGGTCGTTGATTCTTTATCGTCAGTAGCCACGGAGGGAGAGGCTATCTCGAGAATGGCGCAAACCTGGGGATATAACCCCCTTCTCCCCCATATAAATTCTTCTCAGCGATTTATCGCAAACTTTTACGAGATATTTGACACGCCCGAGCGCAAATTTCGCTATTTTGTGGAGCGGGGAATAAACCTTTCATGGTTTGATGTTCCCCTAGCCGAGGAACTACCTCGCAAAAACTGACAGAAATGTCATGGCAGAAGCCACAAGGGAGCGAAATGACCGAGCAGATGATTCTCGAAACAACACCGCTCAACGCCGTCGATCGTTGTGATCGTTGTGGTGCACAGGCTTATGTCCGCGCCGTGCTTCTTAGCGGCGGAGAACTTCTCTTCTGTGGCCACCATGCCAAGGAATATGCAGAGGGTCTCAAGAACGTTGTTAAAGAGATTCAAGATGAGACCAACAAGCTGGTCGAATCTTCTTCTGACGCTCGCTAATTAACTCTTAGCGCTTCTTGCTTCCAGCGGCTCTTGCCGCAACCAAAATATTCAAAGAACTGCTGGAGACCTGACTCGGGACCGCGTTCGGAGCATAAGTGACCTTTATGTTTACGTAAGTGTGGAACGAAGGCGTCCACGTACAAGTAACAGTTGAAATCGTTGTCAGTAAGTTCTTACATCCAGGAATGACTTTTCCTTGAGCGTAGAAAGTTGCTCTACCAACTGCATTCACCGAAGCAGTTAGTGTGCTGGGGCTTCGATATATCGGATTTGCGGTATTTAACGTTACTGAAGCAATAGCAGCAGATGGCGTGGTTACATTGCCCGTCAAAGGAGTGGCCGAGCTGTCCGAGCTTGAACGTGCCCAGACTCTGAAGTTGTAGGTTGTTGCTTGATCCAATCCAGAAATCGAGGCGGATGGACTCGCCGTTGGAGTGGTGATACGAAATGTATTTGCGGCTGACCAGTCAGGTGCAGAATTTTTCTTATATTGGACGACATATTCGGACACAGTTCCAGAGGCGGGTGCTGACCAATTCAGATTAATTTGGTTTGCATTTGGTGTCGAAGAGGTAAGGGTTTGTGCAGTTCCAAACGCAGGATCTGCCTTTCTTCCCCAGAGCTGAAACGCCATTGGCCCCAATCCGCCGTTTGCACCGTTTGCATTTGTTTGCCCATATGCGGCAGTAACGCCGTTCCAGCTCGGAATATCTCCGGGGCTGCCATCACTTAGTCCTAGTCCAACAGAGTCATCACAGCTTGACCAGGAAGATTCGTTATTCCAAACAATTCCCCATCTTGCACTCTTACATGGCGAAATATTAAATCCATATCGGGCGTAACCAATTTGATAACTGAAATAATTATTCGCACCATTCATATATAAAGCAGTACGAACATTTGTATAGGCATCGGTATAGATATCGGTGTTAGTGGTCAGTCGGGTATACATAGTTTGAGAAGCAAAGGTTTGATTCCACACCCAAGCGCCCCAAATATTGCTTGCGATATCACCACCATTCACAGTGGATCCGTAGGTGGGATTAGAAAAGGCAACAACTGCATTTGAGACTGGGTAAGTGCCGTAGGCAGAAAAGACTGCATCGGTCGTAGTGTCGTTCGTAAGGGATGTCGGGTTCAGAGTGTAGGTACTACTGGTAAATGGTGAAGAGGTATAACCAAAGTTTGCAGTGCCTTTGGTTCCCTTCATTAATAACAACCAACCCGAATTATTTGTCGAACCATGATTCATTAGAGCAAAAGTTTGAGTAGCAGTCCCACTGGTAGTTCCATCGCCGGAAATCCAAATGGCTGAATCAGAGATATTTCCATATAAGCCATAGACCTCTTGGGCCGATAAGGCAGGGCAACTTGAAGAGCTTCCAATTTGGCATTCAGCAAGTTGAGTTTGAGCAGCTTGCGCCGGGGTGCCTAGGAGATAAAGAAATATCCCCAAAATCAGCGCAAAGACAACCCGTCTGTGATGCATACGTATTGCCGAGCTAGGAATTAATACCTTCAGGGGCGATAAAGCCACAACCTTTATGCGAACCATCGCACCATGGCTTCTCCTGGGATGCTCCACATCGACAGAGTGAGAAATCAGATTTAGTTTCAATCACATTTCCATCTGCGTCAACGATATCAACGGTTCCGGAGATGCGGATGGAGCCGTTCTCCTTAAGTCGAATCTGTGCGCGCTCGGTCATATCTTTATTCTAGATAGTCGCGAAGTTTTTGGGAACGCGATGGGTGACGGAGTTTGGACATCGTCTTGGATTCGATCTGGCGAATTCTTTCGCGAGTAACGCCGTAGACCTTGCCGATTTCATCGAGGGTCTTGGCCTGTCCATCGGAAAGTCCGATGCGCATCATGATGACGCCCTTTTCGCGCTCCGACAAAGTATCGAGAACTTGGTGAAGCTCTGTCTGCAAAGTGGTGAACAAGACGTGCTCGCCGGGTTCGATTGCCTCAGAGTCTTCAATCAAATCGCCGAACTCGGAATCGCCTTCTTCTCCGAGAGGAGTGTGAAGTGAGATTGGTTCGCGGCCGTACTTCTGGACCTCGACTACCTTTTCAGGTGTCATATCGAGTTCTTTAGCAAGCTCTTCTGGTGTCGGTTCGCGGCCAAGATCTTGAAGCATCTGGCGTTGTACGCGAGCAAGTTTGTTAATGACTTCAACCATGTGAACAGGAATACGGATGGTACGGGCCTGGTCTGCCATCGCTCGAGTAATCGCCTGACGAATCCACCAGGTTGCATAAGTCGAGAACTTGTAGCCCTTGGTGTAATCGAATTTTTCAACTGCGCGGATGAGTCCGAGGTTGCCTTCTTGGATTAAGTCCAAGAACAACATTCCGCGGCCGGTGTAGCGCTTAGCAAGAGATACAACAAGGCGAAGGTTCGCTTCGAGCAAATGGTTCTTAGCGCGGCGGCCTATAAGTACAAGTTGTTCGTATTCGCGCTTGAGCTTCTTATCCATCTTCTTATCGTGAGCAAGCTTCTCTTCTGCAAAGAGTCCTGCTTCAACTTCAAGCGAGAGCTTTACCTCGAGCTCGGCGTTAAGAAGTGGCACGCGACCGATGAGCTTGAGGTAATCCTTTACTGGATCTGCTGTAGCACCAGCGGTGAGAACTGTCTGAGCTGGAGCATCATCTTCTTCAGAATCTTTAATCGTGAAGGCATTTGCTTCGTTAGTGGATTCTTCGGCGACGTTAACGACGCGAATCTCACTCTCTTTCTCTTCATCGATAATCTCTTTTACTTCTTCAATCAGAGTTTCGACATCTTCGAGTTCGACTTCTTCAAGAACAACTTCTTCGCCATCAATCTTGAGCGTCATTGGCTTGGCCGCTTTATCGGCTTTCGCTGGCGCTGCAGGTGCGGTGAGTCCTTGTTCGGCTAAGCGACGTGCCTCGAGCTCTGCTTTAGTGGGAAATAATTTACGGCCAGCCGCCTTCTTCGCAGCCTTTGCTTGTTCTTCTGCTTCACGAGCTAACTTGAGAGCTTCGAGTTCGGCTTTAGTAGGAAAGCGATGAGGACCTTTAGAAACTTTCTTGACTGCTGTCTTTTTCGCAGCAACTTTCTTCGCTGGAGCTTTCTTAGCAACAACTTTCTTTGCGACAGCCTTCTTTACAGCTGCCTTCTTTGTTGTGCTCGCGCTCTTTTTGGGCGCACTAGTTCCAGCCACAGATCATCCTTTGGTTTGTCTGACCTATCTTCGAGGCCAGGGAAACTTGCTTACCCATATTATAATTTGTCCACAGGCGCATTGACCAACTGAACGCCCTTATCTAGCGATTTATTCCCTCGTGTCCCGCAATTAAGGCCTTGCGGATGGCCTCGCCCACACTTTCGACATCAATCAAGAAGCCGTCGTGGCCAAAGGGGCTGGTAACGGTGATGAGCTCAGCTGCGCCCGGCACTAATTCCACAATCTCTTCCTGCAATCGAGGCGGAAAGAGGCGGTCGGTATCGATCGAGACAACGACCACTGGAATTGTGATGGCAGCCAGCGCCGCCGCAACTCCCCCACGATCGCGACCGACATCATGTGAGTTCATGGCCTCAGTCAGAGCTATATAGGTATTTGCATCAAAGCGTTTCGCTAATTTTTCGGCTTGGTGATCCAGATAGGACTCAACGGCGTAACGGCCGGTCTCATCTCCTTGAAGTTCGCGACCAAAGCGAACATCCATTTCAGATTCAGTGCGATAGGTCAGGTGCGCAATGCGACGGGCAATTCCCATGCCTTCGATTGGCCCATCGACCGATTCGTAGAAGTCGCCATTGTTGAAATTCGGGTCGGCTTTGATGGCGCGAATTTGAATCGAGGCCGCTCCAATTTGATCGCCAGTCGCAACCGCAGATGAGCCAATGGTGCAGATGGCGCTGACGCGATTGGGATGTTGAATCGCCCATTCCAAAGAACGCATGCCGCCGAGTGAAGGGCCAACCGCTAAGACGTAATGCGAAATCTTCAAAAGATTAGTGAGAGCTAATTCAGCTGCGACCATGTCGCGAATTGTCAGCGTCGGAAAGCGAGAGCCCCAACGTTTTCCATCGGGTGCGAGTGATGCTGGGCCGGTACTTCCCTGGCATCCGCCAATGACATTTGGACAGATAATAAAATATTTATTGGTATCTAGCGGCAGACCGGGGCCGACCATTGATGGCCACCATCCGGGAACGTCGGACCAACCAGTAAGTGCGTGATTAACCAGGATTGCATTATCACCAGCGGCATTTAGAACTCCCCACGTTTGATATGCAATCGTGACGCTAGGAAGTATTTCGCCGGACTCTAATTCTAAATCGCCTATATTTGCGAAAACCCGATCACCGGGGTTATGGTGTTCAAGCCATGCCCCGGTAACGCGGAAATTACTTTCGCTGGCCATCGTTACTTCGCAGCTGCGAAACCGCCTTCGATGTCAGCCTTGATGTCATCGATATTCTCTAAACCAACGGAGAGGCGAATCAATCCTGGTGTGACACCAGCAGTTGCCTGCTCTTCAGGAGTGAGTTGTGAGTGCGTGGTAGAAGCAGGATGAATTACTAGTGATCGCACATCGCCGATATTCGCAACGTGTGAGTGCAACTTAAGCGCTTCTACAAACTTCTTACCAGCTTCGATTCCGCCCTTAATTTCAAAGGAGAGAACTGAACCACTGCCCTTCGGCGCGTACTTGGTAGCAAGTGCGTGCCATGGTGAAGATGCGAGTGATGCGTAGTTGACCTTATCGACTTGCGGGTGCGCCTCAAGGAATGTGGCGACCGCCTTTGCATTCGACAAGTGGCGTTCGATGCGAAGTGAAAGTGTTTCCAGTCCTTGTGCCAAGAGCCAGGCATTGAATGGGCTAACCGCAGCACCAGTATCGCGGAGCAGGGTCAACCGGATTTTGAAGATGTATGACAAGTTAGCACCGAAGGCAGAGCCCACGCCAAGAGCTTGCGCATAAACAAGTCCGTGATAGCTAGGGTCTGGCTCATTGAAGCTAGGGAATCGTGCGACCTGCTTGGCAAAGTCGAAGTTTCCGGCATCAACGATGGCACCGACAACAGTGTTTCCGTGACCAGACAAGAACTTGGTGGCTGAGTGCACTACAACGTCCGCGCCATGTTCGATTGGACGAATCACAAACGGTGTAGCAACCGTGTTATCCACGATCAAGGGCACGCCATTATCGTGAGCGACCTTTGCAACCGCGGCGATGTCGAGCAGGTCATTCTTTGGATTTGCGATTGTCTCACCGAAGAATGCCTTGGTGTTTGGTCGCACCGCTGCCTGCCATGAAGCAGGGTCATCTGGATTCTCAACGAAGGTGACGTCGATTCCGAACTTCTTCAAGGTGTAGTGGAATAGGTTGTAAGTACCGCCATACAAACTTGGTGAAGAGACAATATGGTCACCCGCTTCTGCCACGTTCTGAACTGCATACGCTGTTGCCGCAGAACCTGATGCGACGAGCAGCGCCGCTACTCCACCCTCGAGTGAAGCGATGCGTTGTTCAACTGCATCTTGAGTGGGGTTCATGATGCGGGTGTAAATGTTGCCAAGTTCTGCCAGACCAAAGAGATCTGCTGCGTGCTTGGTATCGCGGAATTGATATGCGGTCGTTTGATATAACGGCAGTGCGCGAGCGCCGGTTGTGGGATCAGGAACCTGACCAGCGTGAATCTGACGAGTTTCGAATGAAGCTTTAGTTGGATCGAATGACATGTGTAACCTCCCAGTTGTTAAGGGGGTCTTACTTCAATGCCGACAGCTGTGCCCACCCGGAGATGCGCGACCGCTGGGACATTTTTATATGACCCACGCTTGCCAATTGCACTGTGCAACTGACCTGGTCTTCACCCGGAGCACCCCACCGTGGTGGAGGGTTGCCGTCCAGTAAGCCGGGGCTAAAACCTGGAACTCGTGACCTGCCTGAATACTAAATCAAAAGTTGATGGAAATGCAATTGTTAGAGAACTTCTTCTTTCCAGCCCGAGGTAATTGGTAGTCGGCGATCCTTACCGAAAGCGCGACTGGAGATTTTGGTGCCAGGTGGATATTGGCGGCGCTTAAATTCGGCAGCGTCCACCATGCGAACGATTCGGGTGGCGAGTGCTGCATCAAAGCCGGCAGCGAGCAGACCTGCCATTCCCTCGTCCCTATCGATATAGATATGAAGGGCGCGATCGAGCGTTGGATAATCTGGCAGCGAATCAGAGTCTTTCTGGCCCGGGCGAAGTTCAGCCGATGGTTCTTTCCCAATGGAGTTCAGCGGGATCGGTTCAACTTCACCGCGAGATACCGAAACGGCATTGCGCCACTTCGCTAGCGCCCAGACTTCACTCTTCAACAAATCCTTAATGGGTGCATATCCACCGACCGCGTCGCCATACATTGTGGAGTATCCGACCGCGAGCTCAGACTTATTTCCATTAGCAAGAACGAGATGGCCCTCTTGGTTCGAGAGCCCCATCAGAGTTGTACCTCGAACGCGGGCTTGCACATTCTCTTCGGCTATCCCGGTCAATCCCAATTGCGATAAGAAGGTATCGACCATCGGCTGAATCTGTACGACTCGATAATGAAAACCAATGCGGGCGGCAAGGTCGGCTGCGTCGGCGAGTGAATGTGTAGATGAGTATCGGCTGGGAAGTGAAACTCCGTAAACCTTCTCGCGACCAATCGCATCAGCGGCGAGCGCCATCACGACCGAAGAATCGATGCCGCCAGAGACTCCGGTAATCACGCTAGGAAAATTATTTTTCGTGACATAGTCGCGAAGTCCAACAACGAGGGCGTTCCAGACTTGGGCCAGGTCATCCAAGCGATGGGCGGTTCCCAGAATGAGTGGTTGGTAGGCAGGAATTGGCTCTTCTGAAATTACGACATCCGGCGTACTAGTACCGCAGGCAAGTTCCAGATCAACAAACATGATGCCATCATCAAATTGTGGTGCTCGCGCAACGATCTCACCCTGCGCATTAACTGCAATTGAATCGCCATCGAAGACTAAATCATCTTGTGCGCCGGTCATGTTGACGTAAATCAGCGGCGCACCCATTTGGCGAGCTCGCTCCTTTACTAACTTTTCGCGGAGTCCATCCTTGCTGCGTTCAAAGGGGCTGCCATTAGGAACGAGCACTAAGCCAGGAGTTCGGGCCGCTAGATCAGAGACCGGACCTTGGCTGCGCCAGATATCTTCGCAGATGGCAATACCGACATCGACTCCATGAATGCGTACCACTAAAGATTCGGTACCAGGAACAAAATTTCTAAACTCATCGAAGACGCCGTAATTGGGGAGATGGTGCTTGATGTAGCGAGCAACAACTGCTCCTTGGTAGATAATGGCGGCAGCATTCTGCGGCTTCTTGTTCTCGCTCTCATCGAGATATCCGACCACAGCCACGATATGGCCGAGCTCTTCGCGCTGTAGCCGAGCAGCAAGTTCAGTGACTGCTCGCTTGCTCGCAACTCGGAAGGTCTGGCGAAGTGCTAAATCCTCAACTGGATAACCGGTAATAACCATCTCGGGGAAGAGGGCGATGTGAACGTTATGGGTGGCGGCCTGTTTCATGTTGCTCACAATGAGATCGGCATTGGCCTCGAGCTTGCCCACGGTTGGATTTATTTGAGCCAGGGCGATACGCAGCTGCGTTT
>Ga0304729_1001371_pt1 | contig 16217 bp, 11 predicted proteins | sample C_131016_MF_Meta_FD_190475 | JGI IMG/M metagenome (GOLD analysis project Ga0304729, IMG submission 190475) | Freshwater microbial communities from Lake Croche, Canada to study carbon cycling - C_131016_MF_MetaG (v2) (version 2) | ecosystem: Environmental > Aquatic > Freshwater > Lake | place... | reverse complement strand
CTTGGCAAGCCCAAGAGTTCATCGCTGCTACTCAGATTAAGGCGCACGAATTTGACACAGTGGTTACCGCCTATTCGCAGGCTAACCCTGCTGGCATGAACGTTAAGGAGCTGAGATTCACGTTCTTTGATGGCAACATGAATGACTTTGACCCTCAGTCTGATCTATTTTGGATAGTTCGAGAGGCTCATGCTGACTGGAAGGCCGGTAAGCAGGTCTTAATTCGTTGTCAGGCGGGGATAAACCGCTCTGGCTTGATCATGGCTTTAGTGTTAATTCGTGATGGCTACACACCAGCGGATGCAATAAAGCTAATTCGTCAGAAGCGTTGCGAGGGAGCACTTAGCAACGAGACTTTCGAAGCTTGGCTGCTAAATGTCGCGGATGTTGAGTTCTGGAGAAAGGGCTAATTATGAGAGTCAACGAAATCTACACGTCATTTGAGCACGAGATTGATGGGAAAAAGCACACTGGAAGCTTTTTGAAGTTAGAGGGATTAGACACCTTCGAACATCATTTGCTTACTGAATTTGCCAATTCCATGTCACGTGATGCAAAGACTAAGAAGTATTTGCAGCACGGCTATGAGACCCCAAGTGAATTATTAGTTTGGCTAATTTCCGTGGATGGCAACTTCATCGTGCTAAGACATTTGTCTATGGATGCAGCAGATCTGGAAGTTGATCAAGATACACGCGTTGAAAAGCTACCTTGGGAATTACAAGGTCACCTAGAAGACATGCTTTCAAGACTTCGTGAGCTATCTGAAAAAGATCGCGACTTCAATCGGCGTATTTTTAGGCATGCTGCCCTTAGACCTGGAAAAATCCAAAATCGAATTACTTTGTCCTTTCTACGAGAAGCTTCGCTCGAAGCCTTTTATGAAGGTGCGGTGAGAGCACTTAAAGATCCATATAATGCTTCCTATGATCAACTTGCTTTGGCGGTTATAGCGAATCAAAGAAAAACGTCTGATGACGTTTATATGCTTGAAAAGTGCACAGAAGAGCTGCGTCACCGATACCTAAATGGCGCTGATCATGGCGGATCGCTATTTGGTTTTACCAGTCTGAGTCCAGATGAGATTTTTGCAAGACGAGATCGAGCAAGAGATTCATTTGTGAAATTCAACAATAGATTCCCGGCAGAGCGTTGCGTCGATAATCGTGTGGTCGAATACAGAGAGTTGAATTGGGCCGTCAATAGTTACCTCGACTTGCTGAGCGATGATGTTCTATTAGAACTTTTGTTAGTGTTCTATGTTTCAACTTTGAGGCATGATGAAAGACTCAAGTTCATTTATGGCGCAGCATCTGCAAGGCAGTACGGGAATGAGGTTTAGTTGGCAGATTTGAATCCGTTTTTAGATCCTCATTGGGAGCCGCTAAAGACTGTTTTCGCAGGAGTCATCGAAAGAACCCAGCCAAGGGGCATGTTTCAAGTTCAGACATATGCAAGTAAATATAACTGCAGCCCTGAAACATCTCCGTACATTCAGGGTCGCTGGGGTGAAGGAGAATGCGAGGTTGAGCTCGCATCGAATCTCATGCTCATTCCCTCGCTAAGCAGCGTTGAAGAGAATGAGTTGGAGTTCTTGGGTTGGACTAAACCTGAAGTTTCACCAAGAGAATATTTGGAAAACAGAACTGGTAATCCTAATTTCGTTAGATTGTTCGGGCCTGAGTTCAACGCGGTGCAAATCGCTGAACTGATAATTTCAGCCCTAGTTATTGTCTACGGAGTAGAGGATCATGATTATTGGGGGTTCCAAGACCGTGATGAAGCCGATTACGTCGATTCGCTGGGATTACTTGTCCGCCTAAAGTCTTCCGCTGGCAATCCAAACCGAGTCATCTTTGGGTTACCAGAACGGCCAACAGACGAAGTCCCGCGTGACCGGAATAGGAATTTACTTTGACCAGAACTGAAGACATCCAAAACCTATTAACTCAAGATCCTTCGGCTAGGCCAAGAATCATCGCAGAACTTGTTCATGCTAAACAGCTTGATGCCGGTGGTCAGCCTTATATTGGGCATCCACGTCGAGTCGCGGAAAACGCGGCACTCTTTGCCAGTGGCAAGGGCCCTAACAAAGAAGTTATAGAAAAGGTAGTTGCCGCGGGTTGGCTACATGACGTTATCGAGGATTCATCTGGTGAGCCCTGGGGCCCAGTTACCAAAGAAGATCTACTCTCTTGGGGCATAGAAGTTGAAGTCATTGAAATTGTTGAGTTGCTTACGCGAGATCCACAAGACCCTAATTCAGAAAGCTATTACTTCAGGATAAAAGCTAATCCATTAGCGCGCATAGTGAAGATTGCAGACATTACCGATAACTGTAACCGTCAAAGAAGACTGTTGTTGGATCCGCGAAGAGTTGGTCATTACGAAAAGAAATATAATCATGCACTTGACCTACTCGAACTCACAGATATGGAAAAGGCCTCTGTCACTTCAAGGTCACAAGGACCATGTGAATTTCATGGCTTAGATGCGGAGCAGTACCTGAATTTCTTTACTACAGACTTGGGGCTCCACGCCTTCGGTGCCCGACACTTACAGTGGCATTTCCACCCGGAGATAAAGTTATGGATATCCACTGGAGATGTTTGCGAACACCACGTTCTTGAGGAGCATTTTCCAAACTTCATCACCCTAGAAGAAGCTAAAGCACATGCTCCAGAAGCCTTTCCAATGATTGCTCATAACGAACACTATTGAGAATCTGTTGGTCAGAACTGAAGTTGTAGAATTGGGTTATTACGGGGATAAGGATTGGAGGTCACGATGAGTAGCCAAAACAAAGGCAGCACTAAAGACCTCACTGAGCTAATCGATCACCTAGATTTCGATGTCACCTGTGACTACATGGAGTGCCTAGGGGCAGCAACTCACAGACTTATTTGCCCTGTTTGTAGTCTGTTTGAATTCATGTGTGATCCACACACCAAGGACGCAAAGGCTGCCAAAAGAGGAAGCTGGATAGTCTTCGATAAGTCCTGCAAGCACCGGGTTGACATGGTGGATTGCGGTAAAGAGCCTATTTAGCCGGTGCCTGAGGGAATAAATTGTCAGTGGCTCGAGTTAATTTTCAAAGTGAGACTAAAGGAAAGTAGGAGCTGAAGTGACAGAATCCTTATTGCACCAGGAACCCTTCTTTTCGCCAGATGAGCTCCAGCAGTCGATTTTGACAAAGATTGCAAAAGTTAAGGAGTCGGATCCTTTCGCACCCATAGTTTTAGTGGTGGATAATCCACTTCAGGGAATGTTGCTTAGACGTCAGCTCGCAGAATCTCTTGCCAAAAATGAGGTTCGCTCTCTGGCAAACATTCTTGTCCAAACACCTCTAGAGCTCGTTGAAGATCTTTGGCAAAAAACAGGCAATATAGTTGAACCGCAACCCAGCTCAAGTGTTATAGAGGCGACAATTTATTCACTTATGGGTTCCAACAGCAAGGATGCTGAATCCTTGCAATCCATGACTACTTCACATGCGATAGCTGGAGCATCCAGAAAGCTTCAATTTGTAAGCGAAGAAAACATCAAACTGATGATGGATGCGGAAATCACCAACTCTACTCAGCGCAGAGTTTTAGAACTCGTACTCAAAGCTCGCTCGGTTCAGAGCGGTAAGCAGCCAGCAGAAATGTGTTCTGAATTGGTTGAGATGATTAATTATTGCTCTGAATCTCAAGTTAGGTCTATTGGGCAGGTACACCTTGTATTGGAAGCAATTCCTAATCTTCTAGGACAAACACTTGAAGCGCTCGCGCGGAAATCTAATGAAGTATTCCAATATCGAATTGCTGACCTGAATACCAAAACTATCTCAGACTCAGATACAACAACTTTGGTTTCGGCTCCTGATCCTTGGACAGAAGCTTCAATCGCTGTTCGTTCCATTTTCAGAGAGATCAAGAATTTTGACGCAGACAAAATCGCAATTCTTTACCCGGATGAATCGCAGTATCTCGGACAAGTAATTAATGAGATTGAGAGCGCAGGTTTAGCTTGGCATGGCCGATCAGGTAACCTAGCTCAAAGTTCATTCTTCGCTAGAAGTCTAGAAATTATTCTCGAATGCCTTAATGACAGACAAGACGGCTACAGTGGTCTTGATCGTCCCAAGCTCATGCGCCTTCTGCAAAATGGAAACGTGGTAGTTGATAGCATCCAGATCGATGTTGATAAAGTGCGGAAATACGTGCGACGCAATGATTTATATGCTGACTGCCTAGGATGGCTTGAAATTCTAGACACCTTGGACGCACCCTCTGAGGAAGCAAATGAGCCTGTGGCTAAAACACATTTGAAGCTTTTGGTACAAACTATTGAGACTGAATTGCAATTCTTGTCTCGTTGTGAAAATTGGACTCAGTTGGGGGAGCGCCTCATGATTTCCATAAAACGAATTCATGAAGGTCTGTATTCCAATCTTGAAGGTTCAATGGAAGAGAGATCCCTTCAAGAAATTCAGAAAGTGCTTTCTGTTGAACTAAGAGCTCTCGATGAGCTTAGTTTCAAAGACTCAAGCTTAACTTTGAAAATTGACTTCGGAAACCTACTGCGGTTAGTTCAGAAGCGTATCAGCGAAAAGCGTATTCGTCATGGAAACCTAAGCACCGGTATTTTCGTTGGAAGCTTGCTTGACGCGCTATACCTGAAATTTGATGTCGTTTATGTCTTGGGTGCAACTGAAGGTTTGTTGCCTTCCGCCGTGAACTCAGATCCGTTCCTACCAAGTCATTTGCTTGAGATAATCAGTGAACATTCGCTGGTAGCAAATTCAAAAGAGAGCCAACCGCAGCTTTTGGGCAAGGCGCTCAATAATATTCTGCAAAGCGCTAAGGTCAAGACCATCCTCAGACCTCGTGGTGGCATGAAAGACAAACTGGAGGACGAGCCGAGCCGTTATTTACCTGCAACCCTGAACGAAAAGGAGGCTAAGGATTCTGACCAGGTTGTTGTGGTTAATTCTTTCCCAGCGTCCTTCATGGTTGAACTCAACTCTAAAAGTCTGGGCCCAGTAACAAAGAGAGATGTAGCGCTGGTTCAGTCATGGGCAAATCCTCTCCTGGACCCTGTATTCGTAAGCTCTTTAGGCGCCTGGAACAATCCTAAATTCGATGAGTATTTCGGAAATCTCCAGCAGCTCGCCAAAGCCACACCTATTTGGGGAGTAAACAGCCAAATCGCTTTATCAAGCACCCGCATAGACTCTTTTATCGGTTGCCCTTATAACTTCTTTGCTTCTAGCGTTCTTGGCTTCAACACAAATGACAGAAAAGATTTGCTTGATGATTTCTCCTCAGCATCATTCGGTATTTTCTTTCACCAGGCTATGGAACGGTTCATCAAGGTGTTAGCTAAAGAAGGCGTTCTGCCTCGCGAGAATCAAGGTTTTAAAGCTGAAGTGACTCAGGTTTTCGTTGATGAATTCCTGATGCCTAACTTAAACCGCTTTGTTTTGACAGGCCGCAATGGCTGGAAACGAAGCCTGAAAATACATCTTGATACTCTGCTCAGAACCTTGCCTAGCTTCTTCGAAAGGGAAAGTGTGTTCCTTAGATCAGATCCAGCACTCGGCATCGTCGATGCCGAAGTTTCGTTTGGAAAGAGTGCGGTCTATAAAGATCAAGAGAATTCTGAGAAGGATGTCGAATGGAACCTTTCCGTTGCCGATGCGGATGGTGATGAGCACCGAATAGTTGGTCAGGTAGACAGGTTGGATGCGTCAGCCGATGGGCTAGCTGTTGGAATTATGGACTTTAAGACAGGTTCCAGAGAGAAACAAGTTAAGAAATTAGGCATTGGCGCTAGGGGGCAGTCTAAAAATGTCTACACTCTGCAGGATGTTATCTATAGGCGAGCCGCACTAGCTAGATACCCTCATGCGAATAGTGTCAGAGTCAATTTTGTTTTTCCAGCTGAAATCGGAGACAGGATGTTCCTGGAAGCCAAATATGCAGACGATCCAAAAAACTTACTAGAAGGTGTACTGAAGAAAATTAAAGACGCCGGGAAGTCTGGTCAGTACCTTCCTCTGGGAACCGGCACGCTATTAGATCATGATTACTGCAAAGCATGTTCTTACCTTGCCGATATAACAGAGATAGTCAATAGAGATGCGAAGGACTAGGTAGAATTTTGAACGATAGAAACCCATTACTAGACCAGTCCGATAGGGACTCGGCAATTGCTAATCACCACGAGAGCATTTTTATTGATGCAGGTGCAGGAACAGGTAAAACTGAGACCATCGTGAGCAGGATTGTTTCACAAATTATCGCGGACAAGACTTTCACAATGAACCAGATTGCTGCTATAACTTTTACAGAAAAAGCAGGCGCGGAGCTCAGGAATAGATTCCGAAGAATCTTAGAAGAGAAGAAGAACGAGCTGGATTCAAGCGAGCACAGCCGAATCGAAGAAATTATCAACAACGTTGATTCCGCTGCAATTGGAACTATCCACGCTTTCTGCAAAAGCATTTTGACTGATCACTCAATTGCCGCAAATCTGCCAGTCGGCTTCCAAATTGGCAGCGAGTCAGCAGGGCCAAGGTTGAAGATCCAACGTGCTAGAAAGGTCGTCGACCAGGTACTTGATAGCTTCACCGCTCAAGAGCAATATCTACTTCGAGACATCAACTTCAACACGCGACGCATGGAAGAGATGGTCACCGAACTTGATTCTAAGTTCGCTATTGTCCACGAGCTGAAGTTGCCACCGTTGGTGGATGGCCCAAACGACTATGAGAAGACAGTCTTCAAGTTTATTTACGAAGCAATTCGTTTCTTGAAGGAGGATCAAGCTCAACGCAGAATTTCAGGTGAAATAGAGTTTGACGATCTGCTATTGATGACCCGCGATCTACTTCGATCAGAAGAAACCCTTAGAAAATCTATTGCAGATCAATACAGAGTGTTGCTTGTCGATGAATTCCAGGACACTGACCCTATTCAGTGGGAAATTGTGGGTCTTTTGTCAAAGGAGAGTGAAGAAAACACCACTCCTAGAAGCGGCTCACTCGTTTTGGTCGGAGATCCGAAGCAGTCGATTTACAGATTTAGAAATGCTGACCTAAACACATTTATTTCTGTGAAGAATAACTTCAGTCAAGGTCAAGAACTATCGCCAAAATCTTTTGGAGCAATTCGAGACCTAAGTTCAAACTTTAGATCAGTAAAGCCTGTAATCGAGTTTGTGAATTGGCTCTTCCAAGACCTACCTGATGGCGGGAAGAACCCGCTTAGCATGGGAGTTTCGTACAAGCCGCTTAACTTCGTCCATCAACCTGAAGATAAAGAAGCTGGTCCTGCTGTTCGGGTCTTTGTAAATCCTGAAAATGATCCGGTCACTGGAGAGAAGTTCGCCATCGATGCCGTGGTTGAGAGCGAATGGACAGCTAAGGAAATCAGGAGAGTGGTTTCACAAAAATACTTGGTTACAGAAAAGGTTGGCAAGTACGACAGGGGATATAGACAATCTCCAGCTAATTTCGGTGACATATGTATTCTTATCCCCGTTCGAACCCAAATTGGTGAACTGATCCGGGCCCTAGCTTCAAATGATATTCCTTTCGTTTCTGCCGACCCGTCCATCGTGTTTAAGAGACCGCTCGTTCTTGGGCTTATTAACGCTCTGAAAGTAGTTGCTCAAACTGATGATGACATGGCTCTTTGGGCAACTTTGAAAAGCCCGCTATTCGGGCTGACTGACGAGCAGTTGGTAATTTACAAGCAGGAAGCTGGATCTACTTGGAACATCGATGGCTACGCTTCCGGTGGCGAGGACAATGTCCAAAAATCCATGGAGTTGTTCTATGAAGTCAGAAATGCTGTCGGGAAGCAAAAGCCGTCAGCTGTTTTTCAGGAAATCCTGGATAGACAACAGATTTTCGAGAAACTTTCAGGTGAACTTACGGGCGCGTTTGAGGCTAGTTCACTTCGAACTCTAATCAACCACGCTATTCAGTGGGAAAACGATGGCAACTCAGGACTACTTGAGTATTTAGATGTGCTTGAAATCCTAACCGATTCAAAAAATAAATCACTTCTGCCCATGCCGAGTGATTTGAACACAAATGCCGCTCAAATCATGACTATTCACGCGTCTAAAGGCTTGGAATTCCCAGTAACGGTGGTCACTTGTATGTCGTCCTGGCCAAAGGCTACCAACCCGAAAATTTTGATTTCCAAATCAGGCAAACTTGAGTTCCATGTCGGAAAAGATGTGAATGAAATTGAGATTGCAAGCTCCGGCTACTCAGTCCTTAAAGACACAGAGGAAAAGCAGGCAGCCGAAGAAGAAGCGAACCGCTTGTTGTACGTGGGAATGACAAGAGCTCGAGACCATCTAATTGTTTCTAGCCTTTATCGTCAAGCCAACTCACGGTCAAGATTCCTGAAAGATTCAATTGAACTTCTGACTGGCGGAAATCCCAAAAATCAAAACCTATTTGAGGTCGTCGATCACAGCAAAACTGTCAACGGAGAACTACCTAAGCAGATGCTAGAAGTATATGAACTCGATAATTTCCAGACAGAATTTGAATCTGAGTTAGAGTCTTCAAGAAAACGCCACGTCGTTTCCCCTTCGTCAGACGCGGCGGTAGAAATGAACCAATTTGCGGCAGCAAAGCAGGACGATATTGTCATCGGGGTTGAAACAGCCAAACCGGATAATGACAACCTGGATTGGGACCGGGGGTCTGCAATGGCCAAATCCGAGAGAGACGGTAGACCGTTCGGCCGGGCTCTGCACGGCGTAATGGACTTGGTTATGAAACATGGCAGGATTCCGGATCAAGAAACTCTTCAAGCATTCTTGTGGCAGATGGCCCACGAGCAAGACGTGCTCGATGACTTGGGTGAGCTGAGCCACAAAATCAACTTGCTACTTGAGAACGAAATTGTGGTTGAGGCCCTTGAATCTGAACAGCGCTGGCCTGAACTTCACCTCGCCATTGCCGACCCGAATGATGCGATCAGATTAGCCGAAGGTTTCGCTGACTTGGTATACAAAACATCTACAGGGTATGTGTTGGTGGACTACAAGACCGATAAGACTATTGACTTGAAGAAGCAGATGCACTACTCGCAGCAACTGGGTGCATACGCGCTCATTTTGAAACACTTAACTGGAGAATTCCCAGAACGAGTCTTGTTACTTCATGTTCAAGAGAACGATGTAGAAACAATTCCGCTCTATTTGGATTAGCTTATAGTTAGCGGTGGAACAAGCCCGAAACCAATACTGATTGATTTAACTATCATTTCTGCAAGATTCTCTTGGCTTGGGTTCGATTCAAATTCAAAAATTAGTGTGCCCATTTGGTAGGGTTTCCATCCCAATTGGCTGAGAGCCAAATAATCTTTTGGTTTTGAGCAAATAATGGCAAATCTTCTGTCTACAATTTTCGTTTTGAACCAGATAGGGAATTTTGTCGATTTATTGACGTTCACCGTTTGACTGGTAACCGACTGGCTTGATAAAACAGCTAGAACGTCCATGGCAACCTGAGCCCAATCCTGTTTTTCTATCTCAGGAACTTGGGAGTGGGGAGAGTGTTCAAGAAGTGCTGATTTGCCAATTAACTCATCTAGTGGTGGACGTTCTTTAGGGTCTAACTTCAGCATGGGCTCGACTAAAGCTCGCTGCTCGGCGCTCAGTAGGTCAAAATTCCAAATAGCCGTTTCGGTTGCAATTTGTTGGGCTCGAGACCCAGTCCCATCGGGTTTTCCATATTGAGCTACGTGTGCATCGTAAGCTTTTCTAACTGGGTTAGCGCCCGTTAGCGCTTCATAGAAGGTGACTCCGAGAGAGTAGATATCCGATGCGATAGAAACTTCATCCCTAAATTGCTCAGGTGCGATATAGGTTGGTGTTCCCCTCCAAGATCCATTTGGCTGGTTCCTGCGTGCAACAGTGGCGAGACCGAAGTCAATAAGAACGAAGGCCTCATCCGATTTGCTATACAGAATATTTTCTGGCTTGATGTCTAGGTGGAGAAACTCCATGCCATTTGTGTCTCTATCCTCGTTGGCAGCCTTTAGAGCACGGAGTATGTTATCAGCAAGGGCTCGGAACATTCTCTGCGGAAGACCTGGCTTTCGCTGAACATTACGGATCTCAATTTCGTCACGGAGACTGCCACCTTCGATGTAATCCATAACTATGTAGGGCAAAAGATCGTTATCTTGCTTGTGCACTCCAGCATCAAGAAGTTTTGGAACAAATCTGGATTTGATTTTGCTCAGCTGGTTCAACTCATTTATAAGAGCAGAGATGGCCGATTCTGGCTGGGCAAATCGTGTATTGATAAGCTTCAAGGCTGCATGAACCGGGACTTTCATGGAACCAATGCCGATGGTTTTTTGCGCTCTGTAAGCTCTTCCATATCCACCGAATGCTATGAAATTAACTACCTCCCAGTCACCAAGGTAACGTTTTTCTCCTGGAGCCAAGTTATCTAAAAGGATGTCAGGTTCTTTTTTGTCATTCCCAGCCAATTTAAACACCTTTACAAGTTATGGTTGATTCCACGATACCGTTCAAAGCCAAAAATTGGGCTGTCGGTTCTGGAGGTGGTACCTATGGAGATGTCTGAGGCTATTGCCTACCTAGGTTTGAAACAAGGATTCAATCGCGTTGAGCTAGATCTAGCGTTCACTGAGTTGGCGAATAAAGCCCAAGCCGAGCGTAATCACGAGCTTGTTTCCAAGCTAATGAAGGCAAGAAAGTTATTGATTGCGAACGCTCCAGGCGAATCAACTTCGGAAAAAATAGATATTTTCAAGGAACAGAAACTGGCTTTACAATTCCTTACGTCCACAAAGTCAAATGTATTCATAACCGGACCAGGCGGAACCGGCAAGTCCGGATTATTGAAAGGGCTTGTAAACGCTCTAACTGAAAGAGTTTTGGCAGTAGTTGCTCCTACAGGAACTGCAGCGATGAACCTTAGCCCTGAAGTTAAAGCCGCCACAACAAATTCATTCTTCAAGATGGCAACACATGAAGGGTTATCCTTCGACGATCATTCGAAGATGACGCCAGTTGAAAAATCTAAGTTCCAGACCTTAGATTTACTAATTATCGATGAGGTCTCTATGCTCAGCGCAGATTTTATTGATGCAATAAGTTTGAAACTCCAAGCAGCACGAAGAAACCCAAGACCTTTTGGTGGATTACAGGTATTTATGTTTGGTGATCCTTTTCAGTTGCCGCCGGTTCCACCTAAAGATCCTTTGATGTCCAAAAAACTAAGGGATAAATATCCTGGAGGTGATTGGTTCTTCTTTGCAGAAGCCTATGAGAGTTCAAAGTTCGAGGTGCTTGAACTCCAAACCAATCTGAGAGTAATAGCATCTGACTCGTCCAAAGAGTTCATTGAAAGATTGAGGGATATCCGTTTAGGTGAACTTTCACCGGAAACACTCAAATACTTTAATAACCGAGTTGGCGTGAAGCCGAACATGGAAACTTACTTCACCGTAGTGGCTAGAAATAAATATGCGGATCCAATCAACGCGGCTGAGATGAAGAAGCTACCTGGCGAGGTGTTCAATTTCGAGGGAAAGTTTGAGAGGGCACATCCGAAAAGTGAGATGCTTCCAAACTGGAAAGATGTCCCTGCGGAGGAACTTCTAACCATAAAGGTCGGCGCTCAGGTCATGTTCATCAAAAATGATGATCAAGGAGGCCACTTAGTGGGTGGAAAGAAAGTTCCTAGGTGGGCTAATGGCCACATGGGGAAAATTAAGGCAGTAGACCCAGAGGCGAAAACAATAAGCGTTTGGCACGAGCCGTCCTGTAAAGTCTTCGAAGTTAAGACCTCTGCGTGGGAAGTCGTTAGACATGAGGCCACCCGTAAGATTCTTCCCCACGGCGGAATGAAAGATGCTTTAGAGCCCAAAGTTCAGGCGAGGTACATTCAGTTTCCGATTCGTCTGGCTTGGGCTATAACAATTCACAAGTCTCAAGGCCAGACATACAATGGCTTAGTTTTTGATCCGACTGATTCCGACCAAAGCGGACAAACATATGTGGCTCTAAGTCGCGCTTCGTCCATCGAAGGCCTAAGTCTCAGTAAAGAGCTTGATTCGTCATTGGTAAAGGTCGATCCGCAGGTGGTGCTTTTCATGAAGTATTGCAATCCAATGCACGTGCTAACTAATAACTAGGCATCTTTATTCCTGGATTCGCCGATAGTGAACACGGGAAGTTTTAGGGAATATCGGTAGTTCTAATTGGTGAAGTCGAAAGAAAGAAACCACCGAATGCTCTACATCTACGAGGATCACTTAGTTGACATAGTTAGAGAGAAGCCATACTCGAACCTGGTGACTGTTTTGGTCACCAACCCAGAGTCACTTAAGGCATTCGGCAAGTTCTCTCCAGTTCGACCGACAGCTATAAGCCACTATCTATACCGTGGTGCAATCCACCTTTCAGAAGACAGACTCCCATTAACTCTCACAAGAGAACAGTTGGATGAGATTGAAGAGGTTGACCGCATCACACCAGAGCCAATTGCTTTCTTATTTGAGTATGAAGTTTCTGCTGAATCCGGGGTCTCTAGACAAAGGGGTTATTGTTGGGCCGACGACCAAGCTGCCCAATATCAACTGCTTCTAGACCAGACCACCAATCTTCTTTCAGATGTTACTTTTTATCCACTTTTTAGAATTCCAACTGCTCTTTTAGCTTCAACCACTAAATCTGAGATCGGAAAAGCCGATCCAGAAACTAACGACTAATTAACAAGGAAAATATGAATCAAATTACATGTCCACATTGCAACAAGGCCTTCACAGTTGATGAGGCTGGTTACGCTGCAATTCTTAAGCAGGTTCACGACAAGGAGTTCGAGAAAGCTGTTGCTGATCGACTAAAAATTGCTGAAGAGGCTAAAAAGAACGAAATTCAGTTAGCTGAAGCTAACATTCGCCAGGCTCAATCTGAAGCAATTCAGAAAAAAGAATTGGAAATCGCGAATCTGAAGGCTTCAATTGAAGCGGTTCAGAACTCTAAGACTGCTGAGGTCGCTCAGGCTGTATCTGAAGCGCAATTGAAGGCGGTTCAACTTGAGTCTGAAGTAAAGCGCCTCAAGTTGGAAAAAGACAACGCTGAAAAGACCCTGGTGACAAAATTCGAAACCGTTATTCAATTCAAGGATGAAGAGATTGAACGCTACAAGAATATGAAACTTCAGTTGTCCACCAAGGGCATCGGCGAAAGCTTGGAGGTTCACTGCCAGAACGAATTCAATAAGATTCGCTCAGCTGCTTTCCCTAAAGCTTTCTTCGGTAAGGATACCGATAAAAGCACCGGTAGCCAAGGTGACTTTATCTTCCGTGACTTCACAGACCAAGGTGTCGAATACGTTTCAATCATGTTCGAGATGAAAAACGAAGCTGATGAGACTAAGTCCAAGAAGAAGAACGAAGACTTCTTGGCTGAGCTGGACAAGGATCGTCGAGAGAAAGGTTGTGAATACGCAATTCTTGTCACGATGCTTGAAATCGATTCGGACCTTTATAACTCTGGAATCGTTGATGTTTCACACATCTATCCAAAGATGTACATTATTCGCCCACAGTTCTTTATTCCTATGATTACACTTCTGCGTAATGCTGCTTTGAAAACTGTCGAGGCTAAAAATGAGTTAGCGATTATCCAGGCTCAGAACATCGACATCACGACTTTCGAGAACGACATTTTGACCGTAAAGAAGAATTTCAATAGAAATTACAAACTGGCGGCGGATAAGTATTCCGACGCAATCAAAGAGATTGATGTCGCGATCAAGAAGCTTCAAGATGCAAAAGAATCTCTCATGGGATCTGAACGCAACTTACGTATTGCAAACGACAAGTTGGAGGATCTGAGCGTCAAGAAATTGACTCGCAATAACCCAACTATGAAGGCTCGTTTCGAGGCTTTAGGCACTTCGGAAGTTGACTCGGACGAGTCAGACGAGGAGTAGCCTCCATCGGTAGTGTGTTTGCCCTCATAACTACCGAAACCCTAAAGCCGGGCCAACCAAGTCTTTCTCCCTTTCTACTTGGTTGGTCCGGTTTCTTTATGCCTTTTTGTTTTTAGTAGGGGGATAAAGGTCATCTTGAACCAGAAGCACAACTTGGAACTTAGCTCGAGTCATACCCATATATAGGAGGTCGTCAAAACTGATTTTTAGTCTTTCTTCAACGAAAGCCTTTGATTCGTTATTGATGTCAGTGATTATGACCACGTCGCTGTCTAAGCCCTTAAATTTCATAATCGAGCGCCAGCGTATTTTCCCCTCAGGGTTTGAAACGTGCTTGGTGATTTTCTTCAAATCCCTAACAACCTGAGAGTGGGTGTCCCCCAAGCTAAAGGCTCTAACCAGCGCGGCTTTTTGCTCACCGTAGGGGCTCAAAATTCGGATTGAGCTTGGGTGATAGTCGTCAAGTAAAGATTGAACTACCTCAGCTAATTTCTTTAGTTCATTATCTTTAGTTTTATCTTCCGTGGCCCCAGAGTTCACTTTTATTACTTCTAATGAACCAACGTTGTTGTCACTGAGAAGATTACGTCGGAAAGGATTTGGGCGCTTCAGGAACGAATAGATCTCATTAACCAGGTTAGGAGCCTGTCTTACGTTAGTTCTCAGAACTACATGGAACAAATCGTCAAAGAACAGTTTCGCTAAATCCAAAGATGCCTGTGTCGACCCAGAAGCTGCTACACGCTGACCATCATCGCCAGCTAAGAGCAGGTTAGGTTTTCTTTTTCTAGAATCATGGAGAATCTGTTGAACTACTTGTAGCCAAAGAGATTTAGTTGCAAAGTCTTGAAATTCATCAATTACAATCGCGTCATATTTATATATGGATTTAGACTCATCTCTTAAAATCTTCAGTGCTTGTTTAGGCAGATCTATTTCGTACCAAGCCGTTGATGCTCCCTTCGGATTGTCCGCCTTCTCAATAATTTTGAGCAGGAACTCGTTAATGGAAAAGACTTCAATATTTGCAAGACCTTGCAAATCCCTTTGAGTGTCCTCTTCGAGCATCAAGTTGTATGTAAGGAAGAGCACCTTCTTACCTTGTTTGTTCATTTTCTTCACGGCATTTCGAAGAACTCGACTTTTACCTGATCCAGCAGGACCTTCGAAGAACAAGTTCTGGTTTTGATCGATCAGGTCAACCATGAATTCGTGCTCAAGTGCTGCCTGCTGGATAGCAAGATTCCGCATCCTTGCCTTTTGATCTAGGCTTTGGCCCACAATCAAGGCGCCTACAAGATGTTTGGCAATTGCCTTCGCGGTCTCAACTGTTAGTGGATTTACAGACTTGGTGTAGTCGGTTTTTTCTTTATTAGCCTTGATAGTTTGATTGAGACAATCTTCAATGGTTGCAATTACCGTATTAAGATTTTGGGCTAGAGCTATTTCCCAGGGAGAGAAGGCCATGCCTGATTTTTTCCCCGCTGTGAATTTATGTTGGTCTAGCTTGGGGAACCAAACCAGTCTGGCTATAGGGATATCGTTGTGGTCCAGCTCCATTAGCCGAATCTGTTTTCTGATGTTGGCAGCACCGTTCTCGATCTGGTTGAAAGGGTCCTTGTTTTTTGCCTTATTTGGCACCCCTTCCATTTCCCAAATTCCGTCGTCGTAGATAGCTGAGGTGGCACCTTTTGCCTCGATTAGCACGATGCCTGTTCCGGGAATTAGCACAACGAAGTCTGTTTCGGCTTGAAGGCCTTGAGCTACTTTGCTTTGTTTCAGGGAATGCAAGACAATCCAGTCAGGCCTTGTCTTCACCGCCTTCAACGCATCAAAGATAGAATCCTCCGCGTAATTCCTCTCACCGGTTCTATTCTTAGGAATCATCTCAACCATTTTTACTCCCAACGTTGGTCTCAATACTCAAGAATAATTCCCAACTCAGCCATTGTTGAACGGGAACGAAAATCGTTACTTTTCAGGGAATCTAACGTCCGCTACTAGGCAAGCCGGCAATAGAAATTAAGTGAAAAGTTCTAAGTGATGGTTATGAGAATTGAAAAACTCAATGAAGATATTTATTCCGTGAAATTCTAATTTTCGCTAACAGAAAAACATTCCCATTTGGCATTGCAATGTCAGAGCGTTCTTGTATAGTGGTCTTTCTATCGAAGTAAATCAGAGCGCAAGATGAGTCGCAGATACCGATAGATCTAGTACCTGA